>Ga0209512_1000144_pt1 | contig 153038 bp, 156 predicted proteins | sample frozenSSSSmetaG_FD_184142 | JGI IMG/M metagenome (GOLD analysis project Ga0209512, IMG submission 184142) | Glacier valley bacterial and archeal communities from Borup Fiord, Nunavut, Canada, to study Microbial Dark Matter (Phase II) -... | ecosystem: Environmental > Aquatic > Freshwater > Ice...
CCTCCACCGCCGCCGCCGCGCCCCCTGACGCCCCCGCCCCCGCCCCCTCCGCCCGCTCCTCCCTCGCCACCCTCCTCGCGAACCTGAACACCTCCGCCCTGTCGAGCATCAGCGCCACCATCAACGGCGAGGCGCGCCTCGTGCCCCATGGCTCCCCAGAGGAGCGCTACCTGCGCGACCGCCACCTCGAGAACAATACGTTCAGCCTCGGCCAGGAGCAGGAGCAGGAGCAGGATGGCGGCAGGGGCTGCTTCATCGAGGGCGAGGAGGTCAGGGTCGTCGTGGTCAGGATTAGGGATGGGAGGGTCGCGGATTGGAAGGGCGCCGTGAGGGATTGGAGTTTGGTGGGCGAGGGGGAGGGGAAGGGGGAGCCGAGCCAGGTTAACGGGGATGGAGCGTGAGGAGATTGAGATGGGAGTGGAAAGGCGTTAGGCTTGCTGGTGGGAATTGCTTTGTGGGGATTTGCATGGCATGGCATGGCAGGGCAGGGCATGTGGCTTGCCGGCTGTGATAGTGATTAAAATACGGAATGCTTTTATTCAGACATTTTCTGAGTTATTGGTGAAGCACTGACGTTGCATTCTGATTCCTGATGTTTTATGACTTGAGATTTATTATCTCGTCTTCATATTATCCGTATGCCTCCATTCCCTCCCAAATTGTGTACACTTAGACGGAAATGAAAAGTTGGTTGTCTTCCAATAGCGTGGCTTTGCAGACGAACTCGGCGAACTCTGGGCACAGGTTTACATGGATCTATGCCAGAGCATGATCCCATAGCTGCCAGAGCCAGTGGTACCTAAGTTGCTGATCGTACCATGATCAGCCTTCAGCTGTACTCAGAATTGGTATCAGAACCTTAGGCAACAGGACTCCACGGCATTGGGATCAAAATGCGGGACTGCATCGTCTGGATCAACGGCACAGTCTTATGCACCGTGTTGCCCCAGCCTTCAACTCCCCAGCTCTTCTCTCTCCTCAACTTCCGCTCCTCCAAATCAGCAAACTGCCACAGATGATGCACCGTATTCAAGTCCCCAATCTGCACGAACCAGGCACCGACGCCCTCCATGACCTCTCTGCGTGCCTTGAGACCCTTGCGCCAGTGTGTCTCCCATTCCAGCAGGTTGCCAGGGTGGAGAGTGTATGAGCGAAGCTCGAAGAGGCCGCCGAGTTGACGAGGTGGTGTGGTGGGCCAGAAGGAGAATTCTTGCATCAGGGAGACTTTCTTGGAGAAGATAAGCTTCTTGAGATGCTTGTCGAATTCGGGGAACTCAGGATGTTGGGAGATGGAGTTCAGCGATTGATGGTAGCCGTCATATTTTTGATATTCCCAAATGTGGACTAGAACATGTTAGGCAATGATATAGATATCAGGAGTTCCAGTCATAGACCTACCGAATGTATCGCTATCACCAACTTCGGTGCGCCAGCTGCCCACTAGGTGTACCTTGTTCTCGGGCTGGCTTGCCATCTTTGGATACCACTTGCCAACCAGCTCAACGTATTCATCAACCTTGTCAGGCTTGACCTGATGGAAGACAATCGAATGGACGTATTTTCCTCGAGCCAGAACCTGCGAGAAAGACTGCTCGATCTCTTGATCCATCTCGCGACCCTCTTTCGTGCCGTAGATCAGCGAAGACAGCTTGCCCTTGCGTTTCTCGTCATCGGGATCGAGGGGTTCTGTAGCTGTGCTTAGCGAACCTAGTCCCAAAACGTCAGAAATCACGCTCGCATTGCTCACAGGTGGAGCAGTGGGAGCTCTAGAAGAGAAATTGAAAGACTTGAGAGACGGGGTTGAGAGAACGCCGGCGGCAGATGCGCCCTTAGCAGACTGACTTGGTTCGACTTTGGGCTTTGACTGTTCGGCCAGCTTCGTACGGAATTCTCTCTGTCTGGAGTTGAATGAATCGACGCCCGCTGGTGTGATGTCGGCCAACGCTGGTGTCCTGGAGCGGACTGTTGTGCTTGTGAAGGCGCGAGAGGCAGTTCGAGCTGCTGATGCTGGCACAGAGCCTGAGCTCCGGGCGGCAACACGAAGGGTAAACATCATACAGAAGAGGATGCTGGAGGATGGATGAAGGAAGGTAAAGAGACACTGCTTCTGGAGACAGACTGCGCGTGTTTGCAGCAGCTGCTCTTGAGCTTGATGATGGAGCTGTATGTATGCACAACTGCTTGTGGCAGATGCAGATGAAACAGCTTCTTCAAGGGAAGGAAGGGTATATGTATCAAGGCAAAGAAGAAAGACTGGCAATAGAGGAGGATTCGCAAGTTGGGAAGAGTTGGAGAGAGAGTGGTGAAGACTGAAGATGGATTCACATGTATGAAGCAGTATGAAGCAGGTGAAGCTGGGATAGACACGGAGACAAGGAAGACAGTGGCTGATGGCTATGCGTGGTGCGTGGTGGTGGTACTTACCCCGCGAAATATCAAGGTGACGGTCACGGTCACGGCCACGTCCTCAGCTGCACTCGGCTACTAGGTACCTTATGTATGTATATACATACAATATGTACCTATGTCTTGCCAAGACACACACCTTGGAATGGAATCGGCCAACCCATTTACGCGATCTCGCATGCGGCTTAGCCTGAGCCGACACTCGTCACGTGCAAATCTCAACTTTCGAACCGCATCCGAGAGCTGCGAGACCAGCTCTGCATCATCAAAAAGCTCCCCCATCAATCGCTCCACCACCCCTCCGATCCACAGACACACACAGTCACCATGTCCTTCCTCGGTTTCAAGAAGTTCCCGGCCCCCGTTGGTAAGTCAATTGATCCCCATGCGCCCGCTGCGCCTGCCTGCGTCGGCAATGCAAGTACTGACTTCGATTTCAATAGCCGCCCCAATGGCTCCATTCTACGTCGCCGGTAAGACGCCGATTCCGAGATGACATGGGGCAGATCAGCTGCAGGCGGGAATCTTATGAAGGACTGTAGTGTTGACAGGAGTTTGTTAGGCGTCGTCGTCCTCTACGGCATCAGCAAGTTTGCCGGTGTCCTCGCCGCCAGTAAGCCTCTATCCTGCTCCGGGCTCAGGGAATTCATACTGATACGTCTTCTCTAGCCGACGAGTTCAAGAATGACCCAAGAAACACTTTCGTCAAGCCGACACCAGCGGCCGAGAAGCACTAGATTTGGAAATGATGGGAGGGGCATGTGGTTGATGAGGGACGAGACATAGACGTGCGCGCGTGGATATTCCGGCCAGCACGAAAACTTGTACATTGATACTATATGGAAGCTTATCACACGTCTCTCTGTCTTGTCCGTCAGGGGTTTAATTCTCCACGAGACATCATCTACCGGACAACCGGCAATGTGTGTGAATCTGCCTGCATGGGTATTCGGCTTGATATTTGTCCAATGCCGAGTCTGAGCTCGAAATGATTCACCGACCAGAGCTCTTGACTACAACGAAATCGTGAATCCGCAAGATTTTCATTGCTGGACAACCTCCAACATGGAGATATGACAGCCCTCAAGCGACCAGCGTCAGCCAGTTAACTCCAAGACTATATCTAACTTTCGTGATATATTTACAGACAACGACGAACGCCTTTCATATTGCCATGTATTCACCATGCTCCTTTCCTAACGCCTGAATCTCTTCCCATGCCTCTGAAGCACAAGTGACACTGATCGGACTATAAGCCTCTGGCCAGCTTTTTCACCAACTTCTTTTGCTCATCAATGCTCAAGCCTTTCTCATCTGTATCCTGTATCGCCTTTCCTACAGCCAATGTTGTTTTTGCATTCTTGCTGTTGACCCAAACTTTCCCGTTCCTCCCAACGGCAATCTCAAATGCCACCCCGGCATCTCCAAACTCATCCAGGACAACAAGCTTGCCCTGCTCGGTAGGTTTGGGCATCATCAGACGCCGAGCCATCCCTAGAGATACGCTGAAGAGCATGCCGCCCGTGAGTGGCCCCAGACCATCCGATTTTCCAGTTGACGAAGACATGCATTCTAGCTCTGGGTCCATATGCTTGTTTGCCAACGACACGCGCGCGTATACCAAAGAGCCTTGGACAAGCTGTGGGCGAGTCTTCTTTGTGGCGCCCTCGAAAGAAAGCTGTGGTAGGGAGGCATATGAGGTGTAGTCGGTGATGCTGGCATGGTAGACGTCAACGGATGAATGGTGGATTGTCGCAATCACAAGATCTCCGACGGCAGGGATATACTATGAATATATTAGCTATTGTACTTCATTAAAAAAAGATAACTTACTCGGCCGCCATTATATTCAACCCATATAGCATTCTTTCTGGTGTCTGTGCATAGCTGCCCCGCGACGACTGGAGTGATTGTGTTTGGGGGGATGTGTCGTAGACCTGGGCCGAGCTTGATGGGTAAAGTTGGATGAGATGGCAACAATTCTGGCTCAAGTTGATCGCCTGGCAATACAAAGGTCATGGTCATGGCTGCCATAGGAACTTGACAATGTCGAGTCTTGCAGGCTGTTGTGAGGACGATATACTATTCTCAGTACTCTGTAGCATCCCGCTCTTGACTCTCAGCCTTGTGGTTGGGCTACGGAAAAATCCGCGCTAAGGAAATAATTTCTCCAGGATCAGCTTCAAGAGGCAATCCACCACCAGTCTCACGGCCCAGATTCTTGTCCTCTCCAAAAAGTGATTCTTCCTCCCCCTCCCACCGAATCACACATATACTCCAAAATGACTGCACAAGACATCGCCAACGGCGCGCAGCCGGAGAGACACGCCATTGGTATTTCCTTTGGAAACTCCAACAGCTCTATCGCATATACCACCGTCGAGGACAAGGCGGAGGTTATTGCTAACGAGGATGGAGGCAAGTAATCTCTGAGAATTGTCCATGGTAAATGCTAACTCGTTTTGCAGACCGTCAAATCCCATCCATCATTTCGTATATCGATGGCGAGGAGTACGTTGGTGGCCAGGCTAAGGCGCAACTCATCCGCAACAAGGACAACACCGTTGCATACTTCAGAGACTTCTTGGGACAAGAGTGAGGAATTAACCAGGCCTTTCGGATAACAATATGCTGACCCATTGTGCAGCTTCAAGTCGATAGACCCAACCCACTCGCACGCATCCGCGCACCCAAAAGAGTACGAGAACACAGTCGCTTTCACCATCCAAGACAAGGAGGAGGGCGAGCCATCCACCGTCACAGTGCAAGAGATCACTACCCGTCTGATCAAGCGTCTCGTTTCATCAGCAACCGACTTCACCGGAAAGCAAGTCGATTCAGCAGTCATCGCCGTTCCGACCAACTTCACCGACAAGCAGAAGGAGGCCCTTGTCAAGGCTGCCAAGGATGCCGGAATTGAGGTTCTGCAGTTGATCAACGAGCCAATCGCCGCATTATTAGCATACGATGGCCGTCCAGAGGCCAAGGTTTCCGACAAGATCGTTGTTGTTGCCGACTTTGGAGGAACCCGCTCAGATGTCACCGTCGTTGCGTCAAGAGGTGGCATTTACACCATCCTCGCCACATCGCACGACTACGAGTTCGCCGGATGCCATCTGGACCAGGTCCTGATGGACCACTTCGCCAAGGAGTTCATCAAGTGGAACACCACCGACCCAAGACAGGAGGCTCGCTCCCTCGCCAAGCTGAAGCTCGAGTCTGAGGCCACCAAGAAGGCCCTCTCCATCGGCACCAACGCCAGCTTCAGCGTCGAGTCCCTCGCCGAGGGCATCGACTTCGCCTCGACCATCAACCGCCTGCGCTACGAGACGATCGGCCGCAAGGTCTTCGACGGCTTCAACCGCCTTGTCGAATCGGCCATCAAGAAGGCCGGCCTCGACGTCCTCGAGATCGACCAAGTCATCCTCTCCGGCGGCACCTCCCACACCCCCAAGATCGCCAACAACTTCCGCGCCATCTTCCCCGAGCGCACCGAGATCCTCGCCCCCTCCACCACCCCCACCGCCATCAACCCCTCCGAGCTCGCCGCCCGCGGCGCCGCCCTGCAGGCCTCCCTCATCCAGGAGTACGACGCTGAGGACATCGCGCAGTCCACCCACGCCGCCGTCACCACCGTCAAGCACCTCGCCAACGCCATCGGCGTCCTGGCCATCTCCGACGACGAGACCCGCGGCGTCTTCGTGCCCGTCGTCGCCGCCGAGACTGCCGTCCCGGCACGTCGCACCATCCACATCGCGGCACCCAAGGCGGGCGGCGACGTGCTGATCCGCGTCGTCGAGGGCGGCTCGCACATCAAGGTGTCGAAGCCGGAGGCGAAGCCGAAGTCCACTGGGGCGAAGGTTGCGGATGCGGATTCCGATGATTCTGAGGAGGAGAGCGAGGAGGAGGAGGAGGAGACCAGGGAGAAGGTGTGGAAGGTCGGCAAGGTGCTTGCGGAGCTGGCGATTAAGGGTGTTAAGAAGGGGGGAGCGGTCGAGGTCATGATTAATGTTGCGGGGGATCTGTCGACGGTGATTACGGCGAGGGAGGTTGGAGGGAAGGGCGGTGTTAGGGGGAACCTCACCGCGCCGCAATAGGGGGTGTATGTATAGAGGGATTTTACGAATGTGCGACGTAGATGGATAGACGGCTAGGTTAGACTTCAAAAGAACTCGCGGTCTTAATCATGTGTTAAGTCCTTCGTGCTCTCTTTACTTCTTGCATGCGTTTTCAACTTCGACCGACAGTTATTCCTCGCTACTCATCTGCGCCAACAGGCCATCCACGCATCATCATCACCATCACCATCGCCACCCCCTCCAACGCCGCAACCTCCGCCCCAGGTCCCGCTGCGCCCTCAACTCCCATCCACGCAGCATCGTCGCGCTCCGCAGCCTCAACCCGGGAAAGGGCGTTGGAATGGCAATGGTGTTGTCAAGTCCCCGACATCAGAATCATATTGGGAATTGGAAGTTTCGGAGTTGGGTACTATTAGACTGGCTTGCTGGCATGGATTGTCATAGCTGGGGTTGTTAGTGATTGCTTGCTTATATGCACTACTAGGTTGTACTTACCTGATATTATACTGTGGTTGTCCAGAGCCTGGGACCAATGGCTGCCAGGCATGTTGATGGACGGACGTAGAGCAGCAGATCAGGACTAAGTATATCATCACTATCAGCGATTGCTGGTGGCCATGGATAGGCCATTTTTGGGCATGGCCTCTCACAGATTACATAGGTAGGTAGGGACTTTGCATCTATTTATTCGCTTCATGCTATCAAGTGAACCGCCCGCCATCTCACCCCTCCCCTCCCCTCCTCACCCACCACATCTACAGCACCGTTCAAACTGCAATCCGATCAGATCAACGCCTGCACATGCATTGACATCACAACCTCCTCGCCCTCGCCCTCACCCTCACTTCCATAGCCGCACGCAAAGCTGCTCACTCAGCCTCTTCCCTTTCGTCCTCGATTACCACACGACGAAGCAGGCACGCCATCCTCGTTCACATCATCGCAGCCCCGTGCATCAAGACGAGACGAGACAAGACGGTGGAGATCGTATAGAACCTTCATTTTCTACACCACCAACTAACCTCATTTCAAGCTGCGGCCTCTCTATCTATCTATGTCCTCCCTCAGTCCAACCAGCCAAAAAGAACGTAACGCCATGCCCGAATTTTCTCATCCCCATCCCCATCCTCATCCCGCTTACAGCCTATCCAGCAGTCCCCTGCTCTCGAGCAGCAGCACAATCTGGTGCACGATGCTGCGCACATTCGTCTTCTCCACATCCACCACCAGATCCGCCTTGGCCGGGACCTCATACGGGTCGTCCACGCCCGTGAACCCCTTGATCTCGCCCGCGCGCGCCTTGGCGTAGATGCCGCGCTTGTCCGTCCTCTCCGCGTACTCGAGGCTCGTCGCGACGTGCACGAGGTAGAAGTCGCCGTACTTCTCGACGAGCTCGCGCGCGTGCTGGCGCGCGTCCTCGAACGGCGCGATCGGCGCCGCGATCACGGCGGCCCCGGACCTCGTCAGCTCCGACGCCACGAACCCGATGCGCGCGATGTTCTTCGTGCGGTCCTCGCGGCTGAAGCCGAGCTCCGACGAGAGCTCGTGGCGCACCGTCTCGCCGAGGAGCAGCGACACGGAGCGCCCGCCCTGCTGGTTCAGCGTCACCTGCAGGGCGCGCGCGATCGCGTCCTTGCCCGAGTTCTGGTAGCCGGTGAGGAAGACAGTGAAGCCCTGGGCGGAGCGCGGTGGGTGGGACTCGCGGAGCACCTTGACGACCTCGGGGTAGGAGAACCACTCGGGGATGTCGCGGCCGCTGCGCAGGCGCGAGCGCAGCTCGGTGCCGGAGATGTCGAGGGTGCGGGTGCCGGCCTTGACCTCGTCTATGGGCTTGTACTCGTCGGAGTCGGGGAGGTACGTCATCATCTGGAAGGGGACGACCTCGATGCCGAGCTCCTCGCGGTACTTCTCGACGGCGTACTGGGCGTCGTATGGGCCGTAGAACTCAACGCCCTTGCTGTTCTTTCCGGGGCCGGCGTGGTCGCGACCGACGATGAAGTGCGTGGCACCGTGGTTCTTGCGGATGATGGCGTGCCAGATGGCCTCGCGGGGCCCGCCCATGCGCATGGCGAGGGGCAGGAGACCGAGGACGGCCATGCCGTTGGGGTATCTTGGGAGGAGGGCCTGGTAGACACGGACACGCGTGAAGTGGTCAATGTCTCCTGGCTTCGTGAGGCCGACGACTGGGTGGATGAGGACGTTGGCCTGGCGGGCACGAGCGGCACGGACGGTCAGCTCTCGGTGGGCGCGATGCATTGGGTTTCTGGTCTGGAAGGCGACAACGCGGGACCAGCCCAACTTGTCGAAGTGGAGTCTCAGCTCCGCTGGGGTGTCTGTGATGACGGTCAGTATGCATCTTCTAGCGTTGAGCAACATGCTTACATCTGAGCGCGACATAGTCGTAATGCTCAAGTCTGTTGATGGCATCGATCTTCCCTCCAATATAGAACTCCTGAACGGTGTTGTTGAGGTACCTGATGGCTGGATGCTCCTCGTCGCCGCCAAAGACCTCCTTTGCCTCCTTCGCCCTGGATGCCAAGTCAGTATATATGCTTGAGAGCGGTACATCGTGGCGGCTTACTTGTCTGGCCTGTAGATGTCGTCAATGGTCAGGATGGCCAAGTTGCGGTCGTCACGGAAATCGCGCAGAGTGACTCTTGAGCCTGGGGCAAGGGCGAGGTCGGCGATGGTCTCGCTGGAAGCATCGAGGGTGATTGGCATGGAGAAAAGGTTGCCATCGACGAGACGGTTGTTCTCAACGACACTGCATAATATCAATCAGCTTGGTGCCGTAGTGTTAGCAGCAGGGCAAGGCGTAGCGTACCCATTGTAGTCGGCCTCGTTCATGAAACCTGAGGTGGTGGGTTAGCATGATTGTTCCCATATTGTTCCCATATTGTTCCCAATACCCCGCCATAACCCCGCCATTGAGGTTCTCATGGTGATGATGATGATGATGATGATGATGATGACGACGAACCTTCGAGGGGAGAGAAGCCTCCAGAGAGGATCAACTCGAGATCACAGAGCTGTCTCTCGCCCAGGACGAGGGCAGGAAGCGTCTCGGCCTCGGCGGAGAGCTCAGCGTGCCTGGGAGCATCTCTCGCGAGCAGATCCTTCAATTCTCCGCCGTGAGGTGGGTTGGCCATGGCTGGTTGCTACAGTGGATTTTGAGGTCGCGAAAGGGGATAGAAAAGCAGTAGCTGAGGATGGAGATGGAGATGGAGATGCAGATGGAGATTATGAGGAATATGAATTATTGAATGAACAATAATTTTTTAAGTGGGCGACCTACCCCAGATGTATGTACCTAGATGTAGCTGTAGCTTGAGTCAGCATCCGGAGATGTATGTATGTATGTACTCCGTAAGTGAGAATTATTCTTGCCCTTTGGACCGTTGGACCGTTGGACCGTGAAGACTCGAGGGGACAGTCCTCTTGTCTGGGGCTTGGCAATTCTTCGGCCCCGGTTGTAGAAATGACGTGCTCTGGCTAGGTCTCTAGGTCGCTTTGGAGAGGGCGCTAGCGTCTTCGATGCCGGCAGGGGGCAAGCATGGCATTTGTTTGGTGTTTACGTTGCTGATGTATGTATGTACATATGTATTTGTTGGCGCTCCGAGGACTTCGAGTTCGACTTCGACTTCGAGATACAGAGTGGCTGACGATGGTGAGCTTTCTTCCATGCGTCACGACTTGTCTTGGTCTTGCTTGGTCTTGCTTGGAGTTGCTTGGGTGAAGGACGGTGAAGGGTTCACTGAAGGGTCAAGGCAAGGCTGAAGGCGAGGCTGAGAAGGCTGAGAAGGCGAAGACGAACACACACACACAACAAACATCATACGACAAATTGGGGGTCCACGCCAAGCGACATATAAAGTGCAGAGATGCCCAGAACCAGAACTCCAGACGTACATACATACTCCGTACATCTTCCTACATATATCACATCTTGTATCATTCTCCTGCTGAATCACGACGACAACGACAACGACAACGACAACGACCATCCAGAATGCCTGCCATCAGCTTTCCTTTTGCCAGGTGCCTTACGTAACAAGGCACTAAGGTAATAAGGATAAGGATAAGGTAACTCAGGCGTGAGAATATCATTCTCATCCTCTTGTCCTCTTTATCTACACGTGCTCGTCCTCTGAGTCTTCTTATCCGGCCACTCTTCGGATAGCAAGCAACTCCGCCGGAAGTATCCGTGCGCTTGCTGCCCAGTCTGGACTCCTCGCATTATTATTATTTTGATATCGTCATCAGGAGCCTCAAGTCAACCGAATTTGAGGTACGACTAGCCTCTCAGATTCCTCTCTCTTCACCATGTCTGTCGTCCACCGTGTCAAGGCCGATGCCGGCGCGCAGGCCAGATCGCTGGTAAGTCAGAGCGCATTTCTTCGACCTGATTTTTCTCGAGTCCGTCCCCGCGACGGCGATATGGAGCTGGGGAGCTGGAGAACTGAGGAGCTGAGGAGCTGCGCAGCGAGTTGGAGGGGCATGCGCCGCCGATTATGCCGTTTCGACCGTCGTCATGTCCGTATATGTTGCCGCAGAACCTGGCTGACCGCAGGACACCACAGTACCGCCAATTATTACGGCAGGGCGAGCAGTTCGCGTCATACAACTTTAGAGAATACGCAAAGAGGAGGACGAGAGACGCCTTCCGGGAAAATAAGGACGTGCACGATGCGAGGCGGCAGCAGGAGCTGATACAGGAGGGCTTGAAGGAGCTCCAGATGTTGAAGGTGCGCCCGTCATGAGGAGTCCGAGACAGTGTGTCCCGCACTGCGACGCCTTGGTCTCTTGCATCGCCATTGATCCTTGGATGAGGATGACCTTCGATTTGCTTGCTGACTGCCCGTGCAGAGACAGACAGTGGTCAGCCAGTTCTTCCAATTGGATAGGTTGGTTGTAGAAGGCGGCAGATCGGTATGTCCATGGCCCCCTTCTAGTCCCTCACTCGAGCCTGCCTATATACAGTATCTATATACACCGTACATAGCTACATATATACGCCGTGTCGAGCTGTGCTAACGAGCTCCAAGGGCAAAGAAAAGGGCAAGCATGGCGGTATTGTGAGGCAAAAGGATACTGGGTGAGCTATTCTCCACGGGCTCCTCTTGCAAAAGGGGTACTGTCTGTAACGCCAGCTAACGCTCAATAGATGGGATTGATTTCGGCATGGAAAAATTTATGACGTTGGACTCTTGCGGGCGATATGGAGGTTTAGCCAATACCCAGACGGCTTGTAAATATTATGTACTTTAGGGGGGGATGGACGACATTGATCACCTTGATGGAGCCGTCGCTGCATCATGATTCATCCCGTCTGCTCCCATGTATACGATAACGCTGCTGTCCAATTCCAAGACCAGATTGCAGCAATTCAGTGTGCAAATTTGGGATTAATGAGCCAGACAAGCTTAAACAAACTTGCCTAAAAAAGAAAGATAAATGATGTTCTCAACTTCAGCTTAGAATAACTGTTATTTATTTATTTGTCATTGTGTCATTTTGTTATTTCATCATTTCAAGACCTGCAAAAACCAAAAGAACACGAAGTGCTTTCATGAGTTTCCTTTCTGAAAAAATCCAAACACTGGCTAGATTTTTCTTTTATAAACAACCAAGCCAGGGCCCTTATCTTATACCACTCGATTGTTTATTTAAATTGCATTGCACGCGCTTAAAGATATTGCTAGAGTTGGCGACTGGGACAAGTGAATTATCGAATCTCCGTGACTTGGGCTGGCTGGATTGGGTCTAGCGACGATGCAGAGAAATGCACGTGACGGAAGTCTAATGGACGTCAAGGTTGCACGTCGAGGATGTCGCGCACGACTGCCACTGCCCTCACTTTCGTAAATCGGCTCGTCGACTCCTTCCCTACGAGCGCATACTGCTAATACACCGAGCACTTCCTCACCAGTGAGTATGGCATTCTCCCAAGCCCATTGCTCTCAATTGAAGCGCGGAAAAATTAATCGTGGACATGGCTAACAAATATCCCCTCCAGGACCTTCACTCATCCTCGAGCGCTCCAGACAACTCTCCTCTTGCCAACTCAGACGCGTCTGTAACTCAGTTGTCGGAGCGCGTCAGCTCAAGGCTCCAAGAAATCGAAGCGCGAAGTCGTTCGTTGTCAGGATACCGATTTCGCCTGAGCTACAAGACCGTGTTTATACTCTGGGGACAACTCCGAGAACTATGGCGCCTGGGGTGTGTTTTCCCCCTTTACGCTACGATATGAGAGGATGCGCGAGTTAGCAGAGGGGCGCGTTGTTGATGCCTCGAGGTGGAATGAGTCGTCTGAGAATGCCTCGCTAACATGCATGGGCCCATAGTATCGAAACAATAACCAGTCGCGGAGGCAAAACAGAGGGTTGGTGGATCATGACATCTTCGAAGGTCTCCCAGTCCGCAATTGGCGACGCGACATCGTCACCGTTGCCCCTCCGCCAGCGCACGACGGATTCCCACAAGTGAAGGATAAATGGGACATCGAGCTGCCATGGGGAATGCCAAAGGATGCACCGCTCATGCCACAGCACAGCCAGGATCTGTTGCGCGCGGCTCGGTCGGGGCGCATATATCAAAAGCGACCGGTGATGGAGGAGGAGGACTTGGAGACGGACTTATCGCTGGCGGACAAGCCCGAGAAGAAAGATCTTGATCCGAAAGAAGAAGGGTTTTCCGTCAAGACGTGGAAGTTGGTGCCCAAGCATCTCGAAGGGCCCGAAATAGAGTATCTGGCGAAGAGGAGGAAGGGCCTCAGGGGAGCGCCTATCAAAGATGGACCGCCGCAGGGACCGATGATGACGAAAATGACCGTTCGGAAGATTGACCCTCAGGGCAACACGTACGTCGAGGATGTCGTGGTTCCAGAAGGACAGGCTGTGGAGGGAGAGGTTATTGCTCAAACTGTCGTTACCGATCCAGCCGTCGCAGGAGTTGGTGCGGATGGCCCTGCACAAGTACAACCGATCAAGCGTAGACCTCCGCCCCCTAAACGGAAAGCTAAAGGACCTGGGAGAGGCAGAAGGAAGAAGTTACCCTTGCCGCGGGCCAGCGCGCCTGCTGAGCCTGGCGCTGCACCCGTTGATGGACAGATCCAAGAGGCCCCCACGCAGGAGGCTGCTGTTGGTGCGGATGGTGTCAAGGTGGAATCCACAACAACTCCCACAAATGGAAACGAGGATACAGAAATTGGAGATGGTTCCATTGTGCCGTCAGATGAGGAGGGCGATGATGGCGAAGAGGGTTCCGACGATGATGATCAGGAAGGCGAAGGCGAAGGCGAAGGAAGTCAAGCCGATGATAATGAGCAAGACAACGACCGTGACCGCATGATCTTGGACAATCTCCCATCAGAACCGAAAATCGCTCCACCCAAACCTGCGATTACTGACTTCCCGCCCGAGAGCCCTTCAAATTCGTTTAATAGCCGGAGACTCAGCCATGGACCTCCGACCAGTGGGAGTCCATTAAAGCGCACATTTACGCCACCGTCGTACTCGCCGACAATCAGCACTGGCCATTCCGAAGGAGTCCATCATGGCGAGGATGAAGAGGAGGGAGATGCAGATGAGCACCAACAGCACCAGCACGACGAAGGCCACCAATTCGAGCAGCATCAACAACACGATGATCATTTTGGGGAGGACCAACAGTCCTTCCACGATACTCACGAGCACCAATACGAGCCCCAGCACCATCCAGAAATCCTTCCCCACACCGCGGACAACGTGCACGAGGCGCACGCCGCGCAGGAGGGCTATGAAGTCAGCACCACCGACTTCCAAGGTATGCTGTCCGACACGCCGCCGGGCTTCCAGCACGACGAGGAGCACATGCTGCTTGATGCCGGCGAGCAACATGGGCATGATGAGTTGCCGGACATGGCGGACTTCGATCCTAAGTTGACGGTGGAGGAGACGGCTGGGGAGGGGGGCGAGCATGGGGAGCAGGAGGCGGATGACGAGAAGTTCGAGGACCTTTTGGGGAGTCTGGAGGAGCATCTGAATGAGGGTGTGGCGGCGCAGGGGGTAGTGGAGGAACAGGAGGCGGAGGGTGAGAAGGGGACGGAGGGTGATGGTGCGGTGGCGGCGGTTGCGGAGGTTCTTGGGCCTGTGATTGCGCTTGAGATGGGCGAGGGTGCGGTTGTTGGGGAGGGGGGAGAGGCTGGGGAGGGTGTGGGGGAGGTCAAGGAGGTAGAGGAGAAGAAAGAAGAAGTAGAGGAAAAGAAAGAGGAAGTGGAGGAAAAGAAAGAGGAAGTAGAGGAAAAGAGACAGGAAGTAGAGGAACAGAAAGAAGAAGTAGAGGAACAGAAAGAGGAGGATGCTGCTGCAGCGGCGTAGCTTGGGTAGTGGCTGTGTATACAAATGGCGCAGGATATTGGAATTGGGCCTAGAATCATGGATCCAGAGATGGATGTCGGTGCCGATGCAGCATAGTCTCACTTGCGGAGATGGATGGGAGTGTACTTCGATTTACCTGCTGGATTGCTTACCTGCTTGCTTGGCTAGATGGATGGCCGATGGGGGGAGTCTGGGATTGGGATTGCATTGTATCGTATAGCATATACCGAGCAGACAGTATAGCAAAAGCATGTTTGGTCGCCCTTTGCTGGCGTTTGGGGCATCGGATGCCTTTTCGTGAGCAAAAGTGATATGCAGCTTTTGTGACGTGGAGCTGGAAGGGAAGGATACTGTGCCGTAGAATCTCGCTGTATTCTATGTGCTCCACGCCCTATCTAAGTGCATGTGGCATCACCACCCCCTCTCCGTCTTCCATCCAATATATAACCCTGCGCACCCAAGCCACCAATTCCAACCCGTCCCGCGAACCCCCCCCCCTAAGCCGTCAGCACGCCCACCTCCTCCTCCGTAAACCCAAACAAGAACAGCAGATCCGCCAACGTCTCCCCGTTCAGCCTCGCGCTCGCCTCCATCTGCACCCTGGGCTTCGCATTCCACGCCACGCCCAGCCCGGCCTCGGCCATCATCAGCAGATCGTTGGCGCCATCGCCCACGGCGACGACCTGCGCCAGGTCGATGCCGTTCTGCCTCGCGATGTCGACGAGGTGGAAGGCCTTCCGGCGCGCGTCGACGATGGTGCCGCTCAGCTCGCCCGTCAGCGCGCCGTCGGCCGCCACCAGCGTGTTCGCGAAGGCGTAGTCGATGCCGAGGCGCTGCGCCATGTAGGCGGTCAGCGGGACGAAGCCGCCGGAGAGCACGGCGGTCTTGACGCCGAGGCGGCGCAGGGCGCGGAGCAGCAGCGGCACGCCGGCGGTGACGTCGAGCACGGGCTTGAGGTCGTCGAAGACGGAGGCCGGGACGCCGCGCAGCAGGCGCGCGCGCGCGCGCAGCGACGCCTCGAAGTCCAGCTCGCCCTGCATGGCGCGCTCGGTGATGGCGGAGACCTCGGCCTCGACGCCGATGGACGCCGCGATCAGGTCGATGACCTCCTGCGTGATGAGCGTCGAGTCCATGTCGAAGACGACGAGGCGCGGGTAGCGGCGCAGCGGCGTGTCCGGCTGCAGCACGACGTCGACGTTCCACTCGCGCTCGAAGCGGTGCAGGAGCTCGTGGCGCCGCACGTCGGCGAGCGTCAGGTAGGCGGGGTCGGGGGCGGGGGAGAAGGTCAGCTCGACGACGCGGGCGTGGCCGGCGTGCGGGACGGAGAGGCAGCGGTGCGAGGAGGTGATGTGGGTGTGGCCCTTGGGGAGGGGGAGGGACGAGAGGAGCGCGAGGAAGGCCGTGAGGCAGAGCGGCGAGATGTACGAGCCGTAGAGGTGGTCGAGCGGCTCGCTCTCATCCTCCGGCGGCGGCTCGAGCGGGAAGGTCTCTGGGTTCGTCGTGGGGGCGCCCTTGGGCGGGATGGCGGTCGAGGGGGTGCGGGAGGGGCTCGGCGCGCGGCTCGGCGGCGATCCAGGGTGGACGATGCGGTTCTTGGTCTTGTAGAAGAGGGTCGCGACGACGCGGTTCGACGACTCGCCCGGCGCCGGCTGGCAGTTCGTGTGTGTCAGGCTGTGGGAGATGCCGCTGTCGACGATGTGTGGCGGGGAGGCGTCGCGAGAGGACGGCACGCCGGTGTAGGGCACGAAGGGCCTTGCGACGCCATCGTCGAGGTCGAGGGCGAGGGACTCGACGATGGCGTCGATGCCCTGGTGTCCGTCGGCGGGGGGTGGGGGGCGATATTGGGCGTGTTCTTCGAGGTAGCTGCGCCCGCGCATGGAGGGGTCGAGGACGGGTCTTGGGGAGCGAGTGCTCGGCGGGGTGGCAGGAGCTTCAGCCATGATGGCGCTGCGGTCTGTGAAGGTCGCAGGAGGCGACCGTTTGCTGTGCTACTGTGAACGGAGAGCAGAGGCGTGTAGAGGCAGATTGCAGGCAGGAATGGCGGGGCAAGAAGTTTGAGCCTCAATGACGAAGTGCAGGCACGCGCACGTGGAAAAGATTTGCATTAAAGTTGTGCGGAATGGCGGCTAATCAGGGGAGCTTGCATAAAACGAGGGATGGTTTCAGGAACGAGGAACGGGCCGTTTTTGTTTTATGGAAATCACGTGGACGGAGTTGTTATACTTCACGTGACTGTTGGAAATCAGCTGAATTGGTCTAGCGTGAAAATATTATCTCTTCGACATCAATGATAACGACACGCCCTGTCTCACTGCAACAACGCCCGTCGAAGGAAAAAAAAAGTAATGCTTGGCATTTCTGGGCGTGGGAGAGCAGCGTCTGTCGATGGCATCATTTCACGTGAGACGAGTCTTTCGCTTGAATTGTCAATTCAGCCAATGGGAGGCTGTCTCCTCCTTGCAGCCTGACGAAGTCAATCTTGTGCCTGAAATTGCGTGATTGTCCTGCGAGATTGCGCCTTGCCCAATCGGGCATAAGGGAGATGGCGTGCTCTTCCTCGTCAACGTCAACGTCCATGTTCGATGGAACACCCGGCCATTCATGACGCTGGAAGATGATTTGGCATGCCGGGGCGAGAACAAGCAGTGGCAAGGAGACGGGAGAGGGCAGAAAGCCGGAAATGGGAGAAGAAGAGGGAAGAAGAATAATAATAATAATAATAATAATAATAGTGATGTTGACATGTTGTGTTTACATCTGATGAATATGAGAACACCGAGAGCCTCATTGAAGAGAGACACTATTCCGAATGAAACGGCCCAATTGTCAAGAGCTATAGGTACCTAGGTATAGGTATAGTGGGCCATTTGACGGAAGAGATGGAAATGTGGAAATGGAAATGGAAATTCAGCAGAAAGCCCCTGTCAATGGCGGGAGAAAAAGAACAGTAGCGTTCTAAGACGCCATCATCGGCCATCATCGATCCGGATTGGTAATATGGCACAGCCGTGTGTCGTCCTTTTCTCCCTCTCTCTGCGTGTGGGGTCTCTCTCTGCTCCCTGGAAGAGCACGGCACTGGCTGTCAGTATTGCAGCAAAGTATTCCCTCGTCCGGCTCGCATTCCTCTCCAGAGATCCTGCCTTGATCCTCTATATCCGGTGTCGAGCGAGCCTTCTCTCCCATCTCTTCTCTCCTCCCTCTTCTCTCCTCCTTCTCTTTATTTCCTCTGCCATCTCCCAGTTCATACTACCTATTCATCGAACAACCCCTGCGACGTCACAACTATCACCTATTCAAGGGATCAATCACCCCGCGGACAACTCCAATATTCTCTGTCCTCTCTTCTCTCTTCTCTTATAAACGAGATCCTTTCGACGTCAGAGCCCTCTCAACGTACTCCCTCTCCCAGTCTCAACCTCGAGTTCAACATACCTCGACATAAAATGGGTTCCTCAAAAGAAAGCACCAGCGACGCCGAGTCCGGATACGCATCCGGTTCCTCTTCTCGAGTCAATCTTCCTCAAATCACCTTCACCAAATCCCAACTAAAGCACATCAACGCCCAACTGTCCAAGTTGGAGCCCATCGATATCCTCCGCTGGGCGAAAATTACCCTGCCATCTCTCTACCAAACCACTGCCTTCGGCCTCTCTGGACTCGTCACGCTCGATATCCTTTCTAAGCTTCAAGCCGAGGATCCAGAATCGTCTCCGGTTGATCTCATTTTCTTCGATACCCTCTATCACTTCGAGGAAACCCTGGAGCTCGTCGACCGGATCAAGGCCAAGTACGCGAACATCAACCTCCATGTCTACAAGCCAGAGGGCCTGGAATCCGCACAAGAGTTCGAGACCAAGTATGGCGAGAAGCTTTGGGAGACCAACGACGACCTTTACGATTGGGTTGCGAAGGTCGAACCCGCCGAGCGTGCCTACGCCGAGCTAAACGTCGCTGCTGTCCTCACTGGACGTCGTCGTTCCCAAGGCGATAAGCGTTCCGACATTGGCGTGCTCGAAGTCGATGATGCAGGGTTGGTCAAGTTGAACCCAATGTTCAACTGGTCCTTCGCTCAGGTCCAAGAATACATCAAGGCCAACGACGTCCCATACAACACCCTCCTTGACAAAGGGTACAAGAGCGTCGGCGACTGGCACAGCACACAACCCGTCGCACAAGGCGAGGATGAGCGTGCAGGTCGTTGGAAGGGACAGGCCAAGACCGAGTGTGGTATTCACAACAAGCGCTCCAAGTACGCACAGTTCCTCATGGATCTGGAGCGTAAGAAGGAGGCTGAGGAGCTAGCCACAAAGCTCGAGGCGATCCAAATTGAGGCGTAGGAGAGATGGACGGATAATGAATGAGGAATGAGGATTGCATTATTGGCGTTGGCATAGCCGGTTGGTGTTTTGGGAGTTGGAGCTAGCCACATGAGCAGCGATGGGTCTGGGAGGCAGGCATCACATTTAGATGACCTTGGATATATATGATGTGTAAACGACTCATAGTCAAGAGACTAATGAACAATAACAAACATAAATCAGAATAAGTTGACCGTTCCTCTTGATGATCGTGATCTGGTTCGCATTCAGGCAATTCATCGTTCGAAGAATCAAAGACATGATTCACGTGCAGGTGCACCATCTTGTCTTATCTCCCCATATCGTTTAGCTTGTGACCCTGGGACCCTTGCAACGTGATCAGGAACCTCCAAAATGTAAACACCTTGGGAGTTTCCTCCACAGTTTGGTTTGGACATATGGACATAACACAAAAGCCATGATAAGACTGTCTTCTTGCCTTCTGCTAGCTTCACTATTATCAATCTACCACTTTCTCGCTCTTGCAGAGCATCGCGGCCCTCTGAATGATGACCGCAACATTCAGTTCCCTGTGCTTCCAGCGCCGCTACCTGGACGACCGGAAGAGCGTGACAATGTCCATAGATTCGTCAGTCCAGATGATATATTTCGAGAATGCCATAGTTCCTGACTTGTCTGCAGACGCTGAAACATATATTTCACCATGGAACATACTCCAAACCCAATTATTTTCGCAGAAAGGACATCCGTCCAAGGCAGCAGATGCGTCTCCGCTTTGATGACGGCCACACTCAACGAGCTTCCTCCTTGATTGCGAAAAGTCGGCCGGTCCAGATCCAGAGATTGAAAGACAGGAGGCCTGGTACGATGGATAAGCCGTATGGGACGGTACCGGCACAACGACCAACGACAAGGAAAACGACAACCTCTTCGGCTCCTGCTGTTGTGCCCAGCAGGGTGTCTGGACCTGGCGCCAAGTCTGCGACTGCGCAACAAGCGCCTACACCTGCAACAGTACCTGTCTCGTCGCGGCCCTCTACGAAGAGTCGCGGTACTACACCGCCGCCAAGCGTCTCTTCTCCAACGTGACCGCCTTGTATCCCGACTCCCAAGTCTGGCTCGTCGGGCACTCCCTCGGCGGCGCAGTGACCGGCCTTCTGGGCTTGACATATGGTCTTCCAGTCGTGACATTCGAGGCTGTGCCTCATGCGCTTGCAGCATCTCGCCTCGGCCTCCCAAATCCGCCCGGGGCAAATAGGAGCCTCTCGGGCATCTCTCACTTCGGCCATACCGCCGATCCCGTGTACATGGGCTCCTGCAACAGCGCGGCATCTGCGTGCTCCTGGGCCGGCTACGCCTTTGAAGTCGCATGCCATACGGCCGTGAGCTGTATCTACGATGTCGTAGGCGACCTTGGTTGGCGTGTAAGCATCGGCACGCACTCTCTACGCAGCGTGATCGACAATGTGATCTTGCCGTATGAGACTGTGCCCGAGTGTGTCGCGACGCCAGAATGTGTGGATTGCTTTAACTGGAAGTACTACGAGAGCCACAACCGCACGGGCACCACGACGAGTAGCTCGGCGACAAGTAGGAGTAAGTCCATCACGCAAACACGAACGTCGACGTGCAAGACGCCGGGTTGGTGGGGATGTCTTGATGAGACGACAACGACGAGCCGGGCCAGTGGGAACTATTCGAGGCCGATTACTACGACGGAAACGACGAGTAAAACAACGAGTACGTGTAAGACCCCTGGATGGTTTGGGTGTCTAGACAAGACGACCACGACGACCACTATCACCAGCCGTACTTCAGTGCCTAGGACCACCACAACTTCGACGACTTCGACGACCTGTCTGACTCCCGGCTGGTGGGGCTGCAGAGATAAGACGAGCACTACGTCAACACAGACGGCGAGCCGTGCTGGATATACGCCTTGGACACCGAGGATGACAGCATATCCGTGAAAGCACCTACTGCCAATTACGAGGAAATGATATATAGCCAGCGATTGTAGTTTTAGAAAGATGAAGGAATGATGAATGAATGAATGAATGAATGAATGAATGAATGAATGACATTTCAAATGCTCCTTTGATCACAGCCTCACGTGTCGTCCAACTGTCGGTCACGTTCTAGTTCTGGCTGGAGCGCCAAGAGGTCGTTGGGCAGACACGCGCCAAGGCCTGCTTAACCGCTATCAAGGGCCCCGGTTCCTCTGATTCCGCTTTTAGATTCCGCCCCCTCGAACCTTAAAAGGCTGTCATGTCAGTGTCAGGAGAGCTCGAATTCCATATAATACAATATACTTATAGCGATTGTAGAGGGAAATCTGCACTTTTCGCATGCGAAGATTCATACTGGAAACTGAATTTACTAGCTCTTTAGACGCGTAAATATGCAGCAACGAAAATCTTCGTCGTCGTCGTAGGAGAGGCTGGGGACCTAGTTGGTGGAAGAGTGGTGAAGAGTTCCGCCTAGTTCGTCAAACCGCCGCTTGATTCGCTGCGATGGACCCTGGCAGGGGAATGACTGAAGCCCGATCCAAGTCAGCCTGCCTGAATCAACGCTGTGCCATAAGTACATACTCTATGTACTTGTACCTCTCTGTACCTGTCTGTACCTCTCCAACGACATTTCCCATTCCATTCAGCAACAACTCCTTTGCACAACACAACATTCAACTCACCCAGCGACAACTCCATCAAGCAATTACTTCTCTGCTCGCTCCTGCTCGCTCCATCCTCGCTCGACATCGCTCGACATCGCTCACCATCGGACCTACACCCCAACGCGAAGGTCGATGTGTGTGAGTGTGACTGCAGCACACCTGCGTCAAGCCTAAGCGCCTGGGATCACCACCACACCCTCAGATTCAGATGCCACGGCACATCGAATGATGTCGACCATGTCCCACAAGGAGCGCGACGTCGAGCGCGACGAGAAGCCCAGCGAGCGTCGCAACCGTGACAAGCGCGAGAAGGATCCAAATCGACCTCACAAGTCTCGATCTTCGAAGTCGTCGAGGCCCATCGATCCGGAGACGGGAGAGCCCGTCAAGTCCTCGCACAGACGGAAGAAGGAGAAGGAGCCGGGCTCGGAGCCAAGCAGATCGATGGCGGACGTGCTGCCGGAGCTGTCGAGAACCTCGTCTGCGCCGGGAGCCATGGCGAGAGAGACGTTCCCCTACCCGAGCTTGAGCAAGGCACACAGCAAGGAGGCTGTCTACAGCTTGGTCGACGTCAGCAAGCCGGATGCTCCGAATGTATATACGCCAGATTCTACTGATATTGGGGAGGAGAAGAAGTCGAGATCGAATTCACGAGAGAGTCTGAAGGTCAAGACGGAGGCAGCAGCTCAAACCAGCAAAGATCGACCGCCAACACCTCCTGATACAGAGCTCTCACAGCAGAGAAAGAGCAGTACGTCTACATCTACCAGGGCAAATAAGATCCGGGAGGAAGAAGAGAAGCATGCTCGTCCAAGCTCCAGATCGTCAGAGCGATCGTGGTTTGGCCGGCCAAAGATTATCAGAGATGACAAGTCGAAGGTCTCTACGAAGTCGAGAGAGTCGAAGGCCAGCACCGCTCGCAGGACATCGAAGCCAAAGGTGGAGGTTGTGGAGGTCGTCGATGATGATTATATGAGCGATGAGACGCATTCACAGTCTGGTCTTGATTCAAATGCCACATCTGTTGCTCCCAAGAGAAGTCCACCACAGTCAACAGCGACAGGTTCTGGTGGACGGTCACCTGGCCTTGATACGGATTCTGGTCAGAGTAATCGTGAGTCCGCATCACCAAGAACACCTACCGCTACTCCAAAATTCGATAGCGACCCGCCGAAGCATTTTGCTCGAGACATCAGACCTACACCATCGCCATTTGTCAGCTTTGACATACCAGAAGCTGAGAGCGACGCCTATGACTCTCCAATGCCTCCTCCACCACCTCCTCCACCCGTGGTACCAATGAACATACCTCGCGTGGACTATCTTATGCAGAATGGCGGGTTGTCACGTATTGTACCAAAAGCTCTTCTTGCTGTAACACCATCATATACTGGCCAGCCTGCATATCCAGGTCGAGCAGCAGCACCAGGCCCTCCGGATATTGAGAAAGTGTTTGGACCGTTCTACGGCTTGTTGGACCAGTATGAGACTGTACTTGCTAAGAATGGGTCTGTGGCTGTTGCCACTGGCTATCGCTCCATTGCTCGGAAATTGCTGGATCGACTGGAGAATGTCTTTGCACGCGAGCTTTCCTCAGAGGGCTGTACCTGTATTATGTGTGAGCAGAATGAAGATGGTGGAACATGTCATAATAGGGCTCTTGGATGGGGCGATGTGTTGGAGTGGGTGAGCGGCAGACGGAGTCTTCCTGCTTGGCCAGCTTTCGACTTTGGAGCAATGGGTGTTAATACGGGATTGGGAATCTCAGGTCATCACAGATCGAATAGTGATGGACGGCCTCCTTCTCCACAAAAGATTGATCCTGATATTGCTGAGGAGTTCCGCGAGCACTACTTGAGACAATCAAAGAAGACAAAGGTTGCTGTTGACAAGTGGCTGTCATCTACTCCAGCTTCTGCTGCCGCGCCACCTCCAGATATCGATGACGAGACTCTCACATTCACGATCTTGACACACTTGGATGCAGAGGACAGACCAATATTCAATGCCCTTCTTACTGGCTCTAATCGTCCTGTTCAATCCGCATCCAGAGCACCAACACCGATGGGCAAACTCCGCTCTGACTTCATCGTCAAAACTTCCCAAGCCCTCCAACGTCTCTACCGCCTCCCTCAACCACCCCGCGACCCCGAAGCTACAATATACCTCCTCAAGAACCCCGAGCTTCACCACCTCCTCGTCACACTGTCTCTCATCAACAACTCGGAATGGGAAATCCTCATATCCGGCCGCTTCGACGGTTTCCTCTGGTCAGGCGCCGATACCGACTTCCCCGACTCTGTCGCACCCTCTCCCGCACCCTCACGTGGCCCCACACCAGCCAACCTGCCTCCCTCCCGCGGTCCCACGCCCGCCGGCCGCCACTCCTCCTTCTCGCGCACCTTCTCCCCGACCCCTGCTGGCTTCCCCCAAAGAACCAACACCTTCTCGCCGCCCATCGCCGGCTTCCCCTCACGGGGACCCACACCCTCCCTCATGGCGCCGATGTCCGTGCCTGGCACTCCATTCCAGGGCGGTCGCCATCCCGTCAGCAACGACGAGGAGATGGAGATCGCCGTGCTCGCCGAGGTCGAACGCGAGATCTACGCCGGCATGGAAGCGCTGGAGGACGCCTTCGAGGCGCTGCATCGCAAGGCGGAATTCGTGCGGCAGGCGCTGCGGCAGCGCGGGGCGGGACTGAGCATGGCTGCGCAGTCGAGGCGCGGCGACGCCGGTGCGTTTGCACGGCTGGGCACGCCGGGGATGGAGGGCGCGGCGGGGTATGGGGCCGGATATGGATATGGCGTGTTTGCGGAGAGCGAGGCGAGCGAGAGTGAGTGGGGCGAGGAGGGATGCAGCGAGATTGCGCCGGACGACTCGGCGAGTAATATTAGTAGTAGTCGCCATCGGAGGCCGAAGAGGAGGAATGAGCGGAGGACGCCGGCGCCGGTGGAGGAGGAGGATGAGGATGAGGAGTGAGCGACTTCCTGTCTATTGCTTTGTTTGCATTAAGCTTGGTGTGGATGGAGGCTATCGAGGGACGGGGTGTGAATGATCGATCGATGAAGCGTTTTACGAATTTGACACTATACCACGAATACGAATACGAATATGATGAGCTTTTGCTTTTACTATATACCACCATACCGCACATCTCGGCATATTGAGCATTCGCCTTGCTCTGAGATGCTCTGGCACTGCACCTCCAGCTACCGTCATTCACTGCATGCGTTCCTATTAGCAGGACGCATGCGCTTTTTCTCAAACATGAAGGGTGGAATATTGATGCTTTGCATATCGGGGAGTCGTGTCGACTCAGGAAAGTGCATTTGAGGAGTTGTGCTGTGTTTGCGCTTTATTGTGTATGGAGCCTAGCGTTGTTTTTGAGGAACATGTCCTTGCACTCCACTTCACGGTTGTTGTTCTTATGCAGGAGCGTTTATGAGGAAGCGGGGGGGGGTTGTTTATTGGGCAAGCAGGGAAGCCACTGGATAGTGATGTGGGTGGTGGCATTGAATGACGTGGGATTAAGAGTGCGTGCGGGCGTGGAGGGAGGTTGTGCATATGGGGCTGTGGGCTTTGCGAACTTGTAGTATGAGAGTGGTAGGAATGAGAAATACAGACACGTGTTAAATTTGAGAGTAATATGAATGTGGTGATTGTGTGTGATTTTTTGGTGACTGGATGTTACAGGGAGGGAGATTTGGAAAGACAGAAATCTGGTTTTTGTAATGAGGCAGATGAAGGGTGTTCAGGTTCTACAGTACACACACAGCAGTGCAAGCTTAGAAAGACAGAAGTGGGATTAATGTCTCAGGTTTTGAGCCAATTCATTCATACAGAGTGATCACGCTAATTCCCAGAATTTTACATGCAGAATGCAAGTCTTTAGGCAACGATTAGGTATTCACTGGAGATTGACAGCCATGATCTAATCATTATTTAGCCGCCATAAGCGCGCCGGAAAAATCTCGAGATGTGGAGAAAGTTTTTCCGAAATGCACCATAGACGTTGACGACATCACGACGCCAATAAATTCTCAAAAAGAGGTTTTCGAGGACCCTTATCCGCTCGAAATGCTTAACAACACTCAAGACTATAAAAACTAAAAATGTCCTCGATTTTCCTAATGTCCAATTCCAATTATTTGGACTGGATAGGAACGTCGCCTTGAATGGCTCGTACTCGCTGACAGACGGTTGCGAATTTTGATCGCACAGAGAGCAATCCTTTTCTTCGCGATGGCTCTTGATGCGCAAAGTAACTGGGATGTTGAAATGCGACAGGTGGGCGTCAGTAAGAAGGAGAATAAGAGTCCCAGCTCAGCCATGGGCACTCTCGAATCGGCCTTCGCCGCAAGCTCCATATCCGGCAGAGAGATTGACCTGCCTCTTGAGGTCATCATCCATATTATTTCATATATCCCGCGCCGAGAGTCTGAACAGAAGACGCTGTGGGCGTGCTGTCTCGTATCTCGATCATGGTATTCAGCAGCAATCCCATTCCTGTATGAGCGACCCTACATTGGAGGCCACAATTTCCAGCAATTTGTTGCCACTGTCTGCCCGTCAAAGAATGCGCACATCAGAAGAAGCCAGTTGGCCGAGATGGTGAAAGTCCTCGACATGGGTGCTCTAGTGCACGATGGCAGCAAGAGCTTAACCGCACGTCTCCTTGGGAGACTGAAAGGCAACCTGGAACAATTTGTTTCGCCGCAGGCTTCCTTCTCTATCAATTCCTTTGCTGCTTTATCCAAGTGCACGCATCTCAAGTTTCTCAATCTCTCCTTGATGTCGGCTTCTATATCGATCAAGGTTCTTTTTCACACTCTTCAATCGCTCAAGGAGCTTGAGACGCTCTTCTTTCCACGGACCTCGAGCCACGACCAGGATCGAGACAGGGTAGCCTATGCCTGGCCGCCGAGGTTGAAGGCGTTGCATATAGCCGGAGGTATGTCAATGTGGGTTGATAATGCGAGATGATGCTGAGTGAATATAGGTGTCGATGATTATTTCCTTCGCGTCCACGGCACCAATATCCCCCCTTCTGTAGAGAGGCTCAGCATTCAACATTGCCCACAGATATACATGAGGTAATGAAACATTCTTACCTGTCCCTGCACATGACTAATACGTGATAGCGCTTTGCATGAGTTTCTGCTCATCGTTGGGCCCCAATTGCGGCACTTAACTATTCGGCATCCTTTGAACAAGCTTCCTGCTGGCGCTCTCGATAATGTCCTGGAATGGTGTCCAAATCTTCTTGCACTCCGTGTAAGTGCCGATTACGTGTCTGACGTGTTATTCGAGCCTAGCCACATACCCAAAGGCCATCCTCTCCGGATCTTGGAACTCGACTGCTCACCCTCAGCTGGTGCCGAGGTTGGCATCATGCCCGATTCCATATGGTTGGCCATAGACACTGGATGCTTGCCGGATTTGCGAAGTATTAGAGTTAATGCACGCCTGGCCTGGACAGCAACAGAAGTTCTCCGAACTTCGGTTTCTGATCTGGTTGACTTGCTCGAGGAGCAAGAGAAGACAAACCCGATAGGAGTGAAGCCCGGAGTATGGAACATTGTGTCATAAGTGAGGATGAGAGCGCAGGATTCTCCTAGAGTTTTGCTTGCCTATTATTTCATCTTGGAGACTCCCTTGGTATATTCGCTCTGCTGCCCCTGAAATGAAGGTAGAAGGTGGACTCAATGTTGGATTATGTAGATAGATACCCATAGACTTTCGTTTCTCAGATTTTTCTTATTATTGCGCTCAATCATATGAGATTTGCTATCATCTCCAATTTTTGATGTAACGCTGGCGCTTTATGTCAATAAATCCAGTCAAACGGCCAGTAACTGGGATTGTAGTATTAGGGATTTTTTTTCTTAAAAAAGAAGAGTATCTCAAAGCTCTCTTTCGTGTAGTAACCGGGCCCTTTATACTATCGGCAAGCTTTTGTAACTACAAAGCCGACCTTTAGTAAATTTGGATCTGCAAATCCCAGTTACCGAAATCCTTTGGAAAAGCAATCGAACTCTGAACTGAAAAAGGTTGAAGAAGGACGAAGAGACTGCTCCACTGCCTTGACACGAACTTTTTTGTCTTTGTTTACTTTTCATTGACACCATCGACCTTAACACAGCTCAACATTGCTGTTCTTACTCAAGAGCGCTTTATCATACCTATCAGTCTGTCCTCAAGCAACGGCTTGCAACACTATATTGCTCAGTGCATATAGAATAGCAAGCTTGACATTCAGATTGAAAGGCCGATCTAAATAGTCGACATCGCCATATTCAACAAGCCGCTCTGATCCGAGCCGCCATATACTGAGCAGAACATCTAATAAAGAGAACAAATACGAAATAAGGAAACAATTGTCGTGCTTGCTCTCAAACTCAGGTTTTTGAATTTAGGCTCTTTGAATTCAGCGCTGAGCTCTTTGCTTAGGATGCAGCGTCAAAGTCGGCGAGACGGTCACTTTCGAAGTAAGTCCACTCCTTCCCATCGTCACTTCCATATCATGATTCACATCACTGATGTTGATCTGCTTTTCAGACCGTTCTTCTAGAGCCTCCAGCACAAACCATCAACTTCGTGGACAACACTTCGTTAGACCTGGCACCAAGGTGTATAGCCATATCCAAGTTGTGGCTCATCCAGATACAAGGGACTCCAGCACGATATCCCACAAACCGCCAAGCCCATTCGTTCAAAAGAGGTCGTTACAAAACGAACTTAACAATTCAGATGAGGATGACCAGGACATTCCAACAATAGCTTCAAATTCTGGCTTTGCCCCGTTCTCGTTTGCTCAAGTTGCTGCCACCATGCGTGGAAACAGCAGATCGAGGCATGACAGCAGTCATGATGTTGCGAATGATGGGGAACCAGCACCTGCAGGTATAGATGCAGCACATCTGCCATCACTGGGGGGTTTTCGATGCACGTTCAAAGCAAGCAAGAAGAAGACGAAGAAGTGGTCGCCTCTTGACCTGGGAGATCTTGGTGATCTTGGTGATCTTGGAGAAGTTGAAGGTTTGGAGGGAGAAGTTACTGATGGGGCTACTATTCCCAATGCAGTCGCCCCAGCAATATCGACAAGCGACCAAGGCCCTCAATTATCGACCTCGCCGGCGGATTTCAGACACCTCGAACCTTCCAACGACAATTTATCCTCAGAACAGTCAAATACAGGCAAAGAACGCCGTGCTTCGTTCTTCCAATCTTGTGATACTCCTACAGGAACTGCATTCAACGCAGCCTTTCCTCGATTACAATTACGCCCTACTCCAACAAAAGCTCCTACAGAGCGTTCAATCATACACAAAGAAGACCCAGAAGATACAAAACAGAGATTGGAGGCGATCATGGCGCGAATTGATGACGTTTTCGATGTGGAGGAATGGGATCCCAACTTACAAACTGGCGCCGCCCGTAACTCACCAGAACCGCTCACCGTTGAGCCTCAGAGAGTTACTTATACCACGGTCGGTTCTGTTGCCAAAACCAACGCGGTCCCAAAGTTTACTCCTCCTGTTCGTATCCAGAGAGAAAGTGCTGGCCGTCGCGTCTCAATCCCTCCAACTCCAAATCGTGGACAGGACAGTTATTATGGACGTAATCAACCACATCAAGGTCCAAGTTACTCCCTTCCAATGCATCCTCATCAGCCACCTCAATATGCCTCAAAACAACCAGCCCCTCTCTCTGCATTTGATATGGATGAGCTGGAGAAGTTCAATTTGACGGACCTCGAAAAGGCCATATTACTTGAGACTCTTGGTTCAACTGCAGCTGCTGCCCATTCTGGTAACATTCGAATTTCACCACAGAAACTGCAAGGCTCGATTCAAGGCAAATCAACCAAAGATTCTTCAGACCAGTTCAGTATCAAAAGAATGCTTAAGGAGAACGCAGCTGGACCGAGCCCTCTTTTGCCGGGCTGTTCAACCCTTGCCGGCCTGAATAAGATGCAAACTCTTCAGAGATTAGCTCAATTTGATAATCCGGCACAGGCCTTTGCAAAAGTCCGTCTGGCAGAATTCAAGGCAGTGAAGATACAGCAGCAGGAATCCGAGAATGTTGCTCTCCGAGGACATGGAGCTGGCCGAGTTCCCAATCTTGATCAGAATAACAAGAGTGGAATGCTTCAGTTCGGAAATGGAGTTGAATCGTACGAGGGAAATCAAGGTCAAGGCGCTCAATATTCCGGCCCAGAGTATGGTAATCCATTGCACGGTGCTCAAGGTGTCTCTCGACACTATCCGGACGAGCACTACGCTCAACGCGGTCCCAGTGTTCCACCAGGTTATCCTCAACCACTTACTGCTGGTCCTCCCGGACAGAGACAGAACTTCATTGCAGCTAATCGACTTGCCTGGAATTCCGCAAATAGCAAGACTGGAGATAGCTTTCAACACATGTTTCCTCCAAGTATGGACGGGAACCACTATCCTGTGTCTATCGGAGTCGGAGATTTCTCTCAACCAGCCTCCCACATGTTCAGTTCTGTTATTACGGAGGACAATTATGTCAGAGAGACTCTTTCAGTCGCTGAGATGACTAAATATTTTCCTACTGGCGTACCACCAGGGTTCAACTTACACGGACAATATAGAGTTCTCGACGACTATACCAAGCAGCGTAACCTCGGACTGACCAACGCTTACTCAAAGACCGAGGCACAAACCAAGAAGGAGAAGCTGGACAAATGGTTTTATGGTGGCGTGGAACGTTTCTACATGACTATTAATGACCACATTGAAGAGCTAGAGAACAGAGATAACGGACTGTTGCCTCCTATTCAACGCCCGAACTTTGCCGACCGCAAGACATTCTCGACGAAGGAAATCAGTGACAAGACTGAAGCGGAGTGTGCTGAGGCTCTGATTGGCGGCCTCTTTGGAACTCTTGTTGCGTACTCGGACAACGTCATGCAGCCAACGAATAGACGCATTTTGAGCAAGTTCGTCCCGTCGCCAGCGTGGGCCCTCGATACTTCAGAGGAAGGCAAGAAGAGCATATTCGGAGATAATTGGGTTGCACCACCAAAGCGCTTGGGTAGAGACCCGAGATATCAGACTTCATCGGGCAACGATGTGTGGGGAAGCGATGGCTTTTATGGAAAGTGCTAAGGTGCTTCATCGTGGCCACAATCCGGATCTTGATGCCTCTTGATGATCTGGATGGGCTTGATGACATGGCGATTACAGTGGCACAGGCTCACCAGGAAGAATTAGCTGTTTTGGGGTCCACCTGCTAGTATTGCTAAGTTCCTACAGAGACACGGCGTTACTCTTTATAGGGAGGAATATTTGAGATTCAGCATGATTGAGAGATACCACATGGCTTTTGCTTTACGCGAGGAGTTGTCATTACAACTTTCATTTCATGATACTACAGACCCGTTAGCAGCCCATGGCTAAGGATAGGCAGCATACAATACCAATGAAATTGCTTATTCTAAATCACTGATACTTGTTATAAGACTTGATCAATAATTTACTTTACACTCGTAGTTCACATTCGCCAAGCGAAAGTGAAAATAGGAGTATTGTGAAATTTCCATGGTATTGATATTTAATGCTTCCCACAAACTCCTCATTAATGCTCATTTATGATAATGGTTTTTAGGAGGTCTTTTCAACGATGACTTCAATCTATATACAAAATTATCTTAAAACCAATTTTCGCAATGTTTTAATGCTTCGACGTCGGAAAGTGTCGCACGTGACCAACCCCAGATTTGATCCCTTGGCACTAAGCCCAAAATAGACACAAGCTCTGAACCTCCCAACTTCACCCAAAATCTCAACAACCACCATCCACAACACCCTCACATATCACAACCCTCAATCCACGATTCTCCACGACCCGCAGCTCCCAAACTAAGCATATGAGCGCGGACCAATAGCCCGTCCCGCACAACCCAATGGCCCTCGCCCAACCCGCCGTCATGACCTCCAACCCCACGTCCGAGTCCAGCGCACCACGCCCGCTGGCGCGCACCGACATCTTCTCTGCGCGCTCGCGCAAGCAGCTCGGGCTCTTCCTCGGCGGGGCGTCCTTCTTCTTCCTCTCGAGCCTGATCACACGGCGGTCGCTGGTGCGGCGGTACAAGGCGACAGTGCCGAAGTTCTACCAGCCGTCGAACCGGCCGGCGGCCGATGTCAACGGCGCGATGGAGGCGTTCGATGCGCTGACGGTCGCGACGGCGAATGTGCTCAGTGTGAGCATGATGGTGGCGGGCGGCGCGCTGTGGGCGTTTGATATCAGTAGCTTGGAGGATATGAGGGGGAAGATCAGGGGCGGACTGGGGATTGATGGGAGCGAGGGGAGGGAGAGTAGGGCGGAGCAGGAGATGGAGGAGTGGTTGGCTACGGTGTTGGCGAGGAAGGAGGAGAAGAGTAAGGCGAAGAAGAAGGGAAGGGAGGAGTAGGGAAGAAAAGGGAAGGAAGCGAACAGATGGAGAGGGTATGATAGGGCAGGGTGGAATGCATGCATGGATGGCGTTTGGGCAAGGGATTGTACATATTTACGGTGGTATTTAGGGATTGTAGGAATATGGGGGAGGGAACCTCTCAAATCAAAATCGGCAATGGATGAACGTTCTTGCTGTACGAGTATCTCATCGTCTGCTGTGCCAAAAGAAAAGAATCACTTTCATTCCTGGTGAATCTGCCTCGGCTCTGCATACCGCTCGCGCATGCTTCGTCTGTGTTCTACCATCTATATCTCTAGAGTCGGCCCATCGCCGTCCTCAAACGTCACCATCCGCTCCATCGGATCACACCCATCCGCCCATTCGAACAGGCTAACCAGCCTGCTTAACTCCACCGTCGCCCAGCCCTTGTATCCCCCATCCTCCCACCTGCCCTTGCTCATATCGAGCTTCGTTACCGTCGTGCCCTTCATAATGTCAAAATAGTGCACCTCCCCCTTCCTGAAATCAATCCAGTCGTATGGCTCGTCATACACGAACTGCTTCTTGGCGCCCCGGGCGGCGTTGAACTCAGCGTCTACGACTTTGATACGCACGCTGGAAATACAATCTTCCTCAGCGGAGAGGACGCAGAGAAGCACCTCTTCGTCGACGAGGAGGCAGATGCGGTCGTTGTGCCGGAGGGCGCCGGGATCATCGGCGGTGGGTGGACGGGAGAAGGCTTTAGTGATGCACTTGGGCATGATGGGGGATGCTGTGGTCCACAGGCCCTGTGCTCTGCTCCACGCAAGATAGTGCGCGCGGACTTGCTCGACGGTCGCACCGTCAAGGTCGGCGGACTCAATGATGGAGAGCTTGTAGCGCGACCAGATTTCGTCTTTGAGAGCTGGATCACCAGGAGGGAGTTCGGCGCTTCTGTTTTTGCGGATGTAGCTATCCTGGAGCCAGCTATCGTCGGAGTAGATGAAGTTCTTCATGATGGAGTCGAGGCGGGACAGGAAGAGAGGCCATTGCTCGGTGGAAGAAGGGGTGTAGACAGTGCGGTAGAGGGTGAAGCCCCAGGTTAAAGACTCAGTGGACGGGATTTAGGGTTGTAGCAGATGTGGGAGCCGAAGAAGTTTTGCAAGGACGCTGTTGCCATATTTGGATGGGAGCAGAGCGATGAGATGGTGGAGAAGGGAGACGAGAATAGGAGCTTAGGAATGGAAATCCGATGAAGAAGAGGAGAGAGATGACGAGGGTTTTGAGGTTTATATATGCCTCCGATGGTCTTTGCAGATGACCAGCAAACTCTAGGCACCGAAGCGCGCCAGTTCATCTTCGAAGAGGGATTCAGGTCCGTCCTCTAAACTGAAGGAATTCGAGGTTGTTTGACATTCCCATACCGTACTGTACTATACGATGTACCTCAATCTAACAGTCCTTCGAGCTTGGCGGGAACCAGAAGTCGCTGTTGCCTCGGGGATTCTAGGCGTGAGTCACGTGTATTCGACTCGACAGCTTTGCGTCCAAATCATGTCAATTAGCATTATTCTACTCATATTGCCATAACTAACATACTCATTTCTGTCGAGAAGAGCAGTTTTTGTATCCTGTCCTCGAATTCCAAGCTTGAGTTGTCGACATGGTGGAAGAGGTCACGTTATCCCCCTTAAATTAAACATCACTAAGTCACGAAAGAGCATTTGCAGCATTTGTAGGATGATATTCATTTGAACTACCATGAAACCACATCAGCGCGTGAAGACCTATGAGTCGCAGTGTGATGTTATAGGTCAACGTTCTCGACATGATCTTGAATTCGTCGACCTCCATGCTCAAAACACTGCTCATCCGACCTTGATAAATCCCATCAATTCCTCCGATTCTCCCTTTCCGTGTGCGTCAACCAGCATGCTCGTGCTTATTCTGTTGTTCTTCTCCTCTTGCCTGCGACTACCTCCTTCGGACCAAACTTCGCTTTGAATGCTTCACCGACGTTGCGAAAGATATGATCTCTATACGCCTCATAATTGTCGACAAATCCCTCTGACTTGATTATTCCCTCCATCTTGTCGAAGAGGCGCTTAGCAGTTTCAATGTCAAACTCCAAATGTGCCATGTTGTTGTCGGTGATGGCTTCGCTGACATCATTATCTTGCGCTGACTGTAGCTGTACGTGCTCTGCACGGAGTTCCTTATGGGCAGTCTCCAACGTGGTGAGGGCTGCTCGGGTGAGACGTTTGGACTCAATAGTCTCAGCGAGCTGCTTGCGCAGCGAAGCAAGCGAGTCGTCGTTGTTTGTAGGCTTCTTAGGTGGAGGGTGCTAGCGCGGATCTCAGTCAATGTGGTCGCTTCGACTTCTTAACTGCATCATCTGGCATCGACATGATATCTATAATGACAACATTAGATCATTAACATTAATAGATATGATTAATAAATACTTTGCTGCTCAGTGTTGTGGTGAGAAGTTAAGATCGTTGTATTTAGTGATGTTGTATTTAGTGACGTTGTATTTGGTGATGTTGTATTTAGTGATGTTGTATTTGGAGGATCAGCTTCGTTAGCATTAGCGTTAGTGGTCTAACTCTTTGTGATGCCGCTGCTGTCGATTTCTTCCTTTGGACTATTGTCCTCCCACGATGAATCCATGATAGTTAGTGCTGACTTTGAAAAGTGCAGCCCTTGAGAAATGAGAGCACCTAATGTATTCCACAACTATAAACTCTACAATAATTATTCTAAAGCCCCATGCCTCCCTATTCATTGCTATAACTGTCCTCAACCACTTAGAGCAGCCTATATTAAGAGGGATCACTGTCTAGAGTGGCCTATAGACGCCCTTTCACCGCTCCACCTCTTTGTCATTTCCTCTTCCTTGCGACATGTAAGAAGTTCTTTGGAACAGCATCTCCTCCCTAAGCTAGAATATGAATAGTAACTGCGATGTAATGAGTACATACGACCACAGACTGAAGAGAACTGGGCATCCCGTCCGCTCTGCCATACATAAGCTTCAGATCGGCAGATTAGTAGTTGGGTGGGTGACCACCAGCGAATACCTGCTGTTGTATGTTTTGTCTTTTTTCCCTTCTAGTCTCTCATTCTTTTGCGGCTGCCTCCCTCTGTTCTACTAATAGCTATATAGTAGCAACAATCATATTACGGTATTCTATTAAGTAACCGTTGGACTAATGCACTCATTCTATAAAGTACATCTGCTATTTTAAAAACACAGCTATTTAGTCTTTTTGACTGTCACACTACGGTCGGAGATGGCAACGGTCATTCTATGGCTGGACGACCGTAGGACCTACCCGCATAAGTCCGGTAAGGTATGTAACAAAATAATCAACAAAGTAGCTATTCCATGCGCACAAGTGCAGGCTTCTCAATTGACCAAAAGGACGGCTGCTAGATTGGTTTTCGTTGCTTGGTCTCAAAAATTTCCTTCTCGCCATTTGTGATGTTTTCAATACCGTGGGAAACCAACGCTTGATGTGCCAACATTTGTCCCACATTGAACCCCGGTCAGTAGAGCCCCCCTTTTTATAAATAGCTTTGGCGCGTACATTATTTTTCCTTCTACCTTCTTTCCTCTCAACGCAGAAATTCACATCAATACAACTCAATTTGCGTGAATTGGCCTTCTAGCCCTATATTCGCAGACTCAATCCATCCTGCCGTGACAGAATCCTCTCGCGGCGGTGTCCATCACCGAAACGTCGAAAAGACAGCTCACCACCTCTCAGCTCATAGTCCACCATTTCAAGAGCCCCGAGGTGATTCCGCAGCGTTCCTCAACCGCCACTATCATGTCTTCGCAGAAGCGCCAGGGCGAGGAGCTCGAGGGTGACATCACCTTCATCGCGACTCCCGCACCTGTGCCCTCAAAATTCGGGACGGGCGAGGACTGTGGCGTCGAAATCACCAATGTAAGCACCATCGAGCTCTCCGTACCGCGTCAGTTGATATCACATAAGCTGACGCCTATTGAAGTTCCCCGCCATCCATAATGCTCCTCTACCCGCCGAAGGTTCCGGCTCTGAGTCCTTCTCGAACTACATCCTTGGGGCGCTGCTGTTGGGCATCCCGACCTTCGTCGCCCGCAGCCTCGGCGGCGGCTTCAAGACGACTGTCTTTTTCTTTATTGTCTTCCTCGTGCCGATTTTGGTCGCTGTCTGGACTATGACCTCGACCTACTCGCCGCGCATCAACGACAAGGCCAAGCTCCCCGGCCGCCCCATCGAGCACTACATCACTTTCAAGAAGGAAGAAGACCGCCAGCGATGGAGCGGCCGCAACAAGATCCCAATGAAGACGTTTTACGAGATGTACTTCGATGGTGACGTCGAGTTCAACGGCGATTGCCTTGACGTCATGGAGTACCGCTATGACTGGGCCAGCTTCGCCTTCACGTGGTCGGTCTTCCATTTCATCTTCTTCACCTTCGCCCCGGACGTGCTCTTCCACTCGCGCAAGCAGGACGAGGAGCAGATCCGCCCCAACTACGACCGCGGCAACGACCACTACTCGTGGTTCCTCGGCCCCCGCATGGTCTATACGAGCGGCATCTTCTCTGACCCCACACGCGAGGAGACGCTTGAGGAGATGCAGGATAACAAGATGGCCATCGTCTGTGAGAAGCTCGCTCTCAAGAAAGGAGAGTCACTTTTGGACATCGGTTGCGGCTGGGGCACCCTCGCCAAGTTCGCCAGCGTCAATTACGGCGCTCACGTCACGGGCGCTACCCTCGCTCGAAACCAGGCCGCCTGGGGCAACGACGCCCTCCGCCGCGCGGGCATCCCCGAGAGCCAAAGCAACCTCTTGTGTATGGACTATCGTGACATCCCGGCGAGGAAATTCAACAAAATTTCCCAGATCGAGATGGGTGAGCATGTGGGCATTCGCAGACTTACGACGTTCTTCCGTCAGTGCTATGATATGCTTGAGGACGACGGCGCCATGTACGTCCAGCTCTCTGGTCTGCGCAAGGCGTGGCAATACGAGGACTTCATCTGGGGGCTTTTCCTAAACAAGTACATCTTTCCCGGCGCTGACGCCTCCACCCCGCTTGCCAACTACGTTGGTTGCCTTGAGAGTGCCGGATGGGAGATCAAGAGGTGAGTAGAGAAGCCGCAAGGTGAAACTCGTCATACTAACCCCGTCCCCAGCATCGACACGGTCGGCGTGCACTACTCGGGCACCATATGGCGCTGGTACCGCAACTGGCTCGGCAACGCCGAGACCATCAAGGCTAAGTACGGCCAGCGCTGGTACCGCATCTGGGAACTCTTTTTGGCCTGGTCCACCATCGCCTCGCGCCAGGGCAGTGCCACCTGCTTCCAGATAGTCGTGGTCAAGAACCTCAACGCCACTCATCGCATCAACGGGTTTGCATCCCAGTTCAACCTCCTTGGCGCCCTTGCCGCGAGCCGCGCTGCCGGGAAGGCGACCTTTCCTAAGTAAATTATGTGCTGGCCACGAGAGGTGCCGTTTTTGGGATTGGAGTTTTTAGACTGGACATAACCCTGATTTCTAGAGACAAGGCAAAAGTGTTACGGCGTGGCCTGATGTCCTAGCCCACAGGTTGGAATGGCCTCAGGGACTGGCGTGGCCTGATGGGAATCGCTGGCCACAGCGATCCAATACTACGAGGCTACTATCTCACGGTACTGTATCTCTCACGGTACTGTATAGAGGGTCGTTGCGAAGGCGAGAAGTATCATCGTTGCGATCTTCTTCGCAGAAGCGAGAGGATTGTTGATGTTTATTTGCTAGGCCCGGCCTAGGAAATCCTCTTCCTATATCGCTGTCTTGATCTTCGTTATAATCTCCGACTTCTTCATCTCTATCTTCTTTGTCGTGAGAATCATGAGATTCCTTGTCCGTGCTCCCCCGAATCTCAGGATATAGAGCATTCTCTCGAAGAGTCTCATTAAAGCGGATGTCTTGATAAGTTAAGACTTTATCCCTCATTGCCACCCTATAGGTGTTCTGAGTATCCCTATATCCAACGAAGATGCCCTTTTTCGCATGATCGTTAAGCTTCATGCGAAGCTGCTTTGGGATCTGGACCCAGCATTCTGATCCAAAGATTCGTAGATGCTGAAGATTTGGCCGTATTCCCTTCCACTCTTCAAATGGAGTAGTCATCCTGTCTCCTGTTGGAAGAAGATTTCTTAAATAGGTGGCTGTCATAATAGCCTCCCCCCACCAGCTGTCGTCTAATTCTGCGTCATAAAGCATAGCTTTTGTGGCTTCGACAAGCGTCCTGTTTAGCCGCTCTGAAACTCCATTCATTTCAGGCGTATAGGCAGGGGTTTTCTCATGTTTGGTCCCAGCTTTGAATAGGGCGCTAAGAAGGGTATTTGACGTATATTCCCCTCCTCCATCTGTACGAAATCGCTGGAGCTTTTGCTGAGTTTCCATTTCTACTCTCTGTCTCCATGCGTGAAAGACAGCCTCAAAATCGCTTTTCTTCTTCATGAGAAGGATCCATTTGTAGCGTGTCTTGTCATCGGTGAACGTGAGGTAGTATTTGCTGCCCCCTACTAAGGCAATGGGCATTGTGCCAACATCTGAATGGACGAGCTCTAGCTTCCTTGTTGTCTTTGTAGGTTGTCTTCGTGAGACTGTGCGGGCGAGCTTTGCCACTGTGCAGGGCTCACAGAAGGAGGATTCGAAAGGCGCGAGCTTTGGGACTCCATTAACGAATTGATGAAGCTTTGTAAGGATGCCGTGATTCGCATAGGCAAGACGACTATGCCAGAGTAGTCGAGACTCTTGAGAACGGGATGCAGGAGATGCTGTATCTTGCGAAGTTGTAGCAGCTTTGTCCTGGGCAGCTGCCCCATCCTGCGAAGCTGTGAAAGCAGCTGTTCCACCCTATCTCTCCATCCTAAGCCTGTATTGGCCTCCGAGATGCTCCGCATGAAAAACGAGCTTTGGGCCAAGCTTTCCCTGCATGACCCCGTCTTCAATTGTCCAAACGATGCCTTTGACTTAATGTGTTGAGAGAAGATTTGCTATAGCCTAGGGCGAATAGTTGACGTTTGATAGGGTGACAGTCCGAGATCTGTCGCCAAGACACTGGAGCTTCATGGTGCCGTGGCCGTGAATGAAGAAAGTTGAGCTGATCCCTCCGCACTGCTTTGGCTTTAGGTATTCAACGTAGTTGTGGAGCTGAGATTTGTCGAAGGTAAGATGATTCGTGGCACCGGAGTCGACAAACCAGCTAGCATGCTGATGCTGTCCCTGGGTCGAAAAGTACTCTTGATCATGAGCTCCATTCATGAAGGTAAAGGCGAGAGTCTCTTTTTCCTCCATTTGAGAATGCATCCTCGAGTCTTCGAGTCTTCCTTCGTAGTCTTCCGTTTCGTCTTCTTGTCCTTTGCCCAATCCTTTTGAAGTTTAGGGTGTAGGATCCAGCACTTATCCTTTATGTGCCCCCGTTTCTCGCAATAGTGGCATGTAGGTACTGCCTTTTTCCAGTCTTTGCCTTTGCGGTCCGTCTTCGACATGTAGGCCTGGTTCTGAGGCTTTGCTTCCTGGGTTTCTACAGCCATTTTCTTCTCTTCTTCTGCAATCATCTAGACAGCCTGATCCCCTGTCATTGTGTCGATGTCGGTGGTGTTCTAAATGGATATGATTGTTCCAAATTTGTCTGTTGGCAGTGTCTGTAGGACGTTGATGAAGAACTTATTGTCTTCTGTCTCTTGCACGCCTGTATCCTTAATTGCAGTTTGCAATCGCATCTAAGCTGCTCTGTATACGTATATTAAATCGAAGTCGACGTATCGCAATTCGTGTTGTTCTCTTTGCAGCTTGATATATTGTCGTTTGCCGCTCGTGGTGAAGATCTTCTTGATCTCCTGCCATAATTCCACTCCGTCTTTGTATTCGGTCTTGACCAGCATCTGCCTTGCCTCTGCCGTGAGCATTGGGTATATTAAGTCGGAGATATCGAGCTTCTCGTCTCTCGTGAGGGGGGTAGTGGGTTTGTCGGCTTCTTCGATCCTGTCGTCGAGATATCTCCATAATGGACGGTTCCTCGAGCGGATCAGGATGCCCATATGGACAGCCCATTTACTATAATTCTTCTTAGTGAGCTTCGGGGCAGTATTTAGGTGTATTGAACACCGTAATTCCTTTCGCTTCTGCCATTTTGAATATGGTATCAAAGATTTGAAAAGAGAGAACAGGGTCGTTTGACCAAACTGTCTCGAAAAAGTGAGAATTTTGAAGATTTTCTCGAAAAACAGCAGTCGCGCTCAATCCGGGCTCATAACTGTTGAAACTGAATGCAATTGTGATTGAATTGATTAACTAAATGAAACTATCTACCTATAGAGCTCTATTTGTATTTAAATAGAGCGTTTGATAAAAGAGTGTATTCATGAGGGAATTGGTCCCTCATGCATCTTACCTCCCAAGAGCCGTCTCCATCCCGTGAGCCGTTTTCTTATGGGATCTATCACCAAAGGGAGGATCTGAATCCTCAGGGTTAATCGGGTGCCCCGATAAAACCCACCCTATTCAACAGAAAAGACTATCAAAAGAAAGGACAACTGGACTCTATAGCGCTCGTGAAGATATTCATGATCATTAGAACACCAGAGATGCAGCATTAATATTGTCAGGTTTTTCTAGGTGACCGAGTATTTGTCACGCTCTTCTGTGCTTACATCAAGTTTCTGCTTTAAAGTCCCATCGATGAACTGTAATGTATGTTAATTAAAGCTGCACGAAGCAGATGAGTGCTAGGAGCATACAGCAGTGACATCACTAATGACTTGCCGGTCCAACTTTTACTTTGTAAGGCGATTTTGATAGCCCACGTATCTAAACCAGATAGTCCGAATACTGTGGACTACGGGGAGCTCGTTAATTCGGCCGTATCGTGATGAAGCGTAGTATTCAACAAAGTCTTTGAACATGGCGGCATTAGGCCGCAGTGATGCCTCTATTTTTAGCCCCTTTATAGCAAGGAACCTATTATCTTTGTGAGTAAACCTCTGCGAAGTGACAATTCATACGTACTCTTGCCATATGTCCCCTACATCCCTGTGCCTTTCTTAGGCAGCGCCGGCAAGGATGGATTGTTCAGTCTAGTTTAATAGATGCTGTCGTTCAGATGTACTCTGTGCAGAATATCCTCGCTTCTGTGCTAGAGCACTTCGATCTTCCCGAGTAAGGGCTTTCCGTCTCATCGTAGGTATGAGAATAGACGATGTTGTAGATGGACGACTGGGAAATCTAAGAGTGGGAGCTTGGCTCTTCATACTATTTTCATGGCTCACCCTCCTCACCCTCCTCGCTCACCCTGCTCACCCTGATCACCCTGCTCACCCTGCTCACCCACTCACCCAGCTCACCCATGGCCATCCAATGTCGCGGTGCAACGCGTCCTGATATGGCACCCATCTTCTGGGGGTTGAGGTGGTCACCATCACATATTGGGGGGGACCACCTTAGCAAGGCAGCAATATCGTGAGGCCACCAACATGCTGTTGTATGTTTCTTTTTGCCCCCTTTACCCCTTTTGCCCCTTCTGCCCTCTTGTTCTTTTGCTGCTGAGCGTGCTGGCTCCCCAAGGTAGATGGGGCGTATGGTGGGACTACAGTAGCTCCCATAATCCAGTAGATAGAAATCGTAAAATAATAACAATACGGCTCTATAGCAACTATAAAAGCCCCGCACCCCCAACGCCAAAAGATAGCCTGCCCTACGAGTCTATTACATATATGCTAGTTTCAATGGGTCACTCTTCAACCCAACACCACTCACTCACCCACCTCGCAATCTTCACTGCCCTGACATCCACAACCCTCCACAGCCAGTCGGCCGCCCAAAAGCACAACACCGAGTTCAGAACGGCCGCCGCGCCGAAGTCCCACGCATACGCATTTCGGGCTTGCGCAGCCCCCGCAGTATCCGCCGCCTCTTTGTAGCCTGTGTTTGCCTTGAGCAAAATCATCATCCCGACAGTGTATAGCACGGGCCCGTGGACCATGTACAGCGCATACGATATCCTGCCCAGATACTGCGCAAATGCCGTCGTGAAAGGGCGCTGTAGCGCAGGAGAGTTCGCGATGGCCGACACGGTGAGGATCGCGCCCACGGCGAGGGAGAACTTCTGCGGCTTTCCCATGTCGAAGTAGGACTGGGGCGTGTGTGAGATGATGGTGGCGTAGCCCGGGGACTTGTTGGCGTCGGCATCAGGGTAGCAGAGAAGGTGGAGGCCGAGGACGAAGGCGGTGGTGATGGCGGCCCTACGGAGGAGGGATTTGGCGGTTGTGGGAACGGAGGTGAGGATGGTGGAGAAACGAGAGACGAGGTCTGTAGGGGCATCGAAGGAGGGATCGCTGCGGGCGGCGTAGTTGAAGCCGATGTCTGCGAAGAGCGTACCGCAGAGGAAGAGGGACATGTCCCAGTGGGCCTTCCAAAGAGCGAAGGTGACGAGACCCGTAAGTATGGCTAGTCGGATGCTGGAGCGGGCTTTGGCTAGGCATAAAAGGGTCAGGAAGACCACCAAAGAACCGCGATATTCAACTGGGATTGTCCATAGGTGCCCGTCATATGGATGTCCAAACATGGATTTCCCATCGACGACCTGGAACGGGTTACAGATCGCGATTGTATATTTCCACCACACTTCGAACTCAGCAAAGAATGTATCTTTGTGTTGCGGGATCAGGTTGTGGTTCAAGGGGTCGTGTCGATACCATCCCGCGCGGCTCAGAAGCAGAGATATGAAGGTCGAGATAGTCGTAGGGATGAAGAGCCGCATGCCTCTCCGGAACACCGACGACGACAAGGAGTCGAGCAAGGTGGCATAGCGCCCCGAATGCATGAGACTGAGTGCTTTGTTGCTGAGGACGTAGCCTGAGATGATGAAAAAGGTCGTCACCATGCCCCGACCCGAGTAAAATATGCGGACGATGGGTAGTTGCACCAAGTGGGTGTTTTCTGGGGTCGAGCCGTAGCCATTGCTGAGGAATGGGAACCAGTCCAGTATGAAATGATGTATAAAAACGAAGAAGGCCGCCACACCGCGCAGTCCGTCTAGATATGCTGTTGGATGGAGCTTGGTCGGTTTGGCAGAGGGCTGGTGGCGGTGGACAAAGCTGGGCACGAGAGACAACAGGCACGATAGCAGGACGCTCTTCAACAGCGATGGCAAAAGGCGCAGTAAGGGAAGCAGTTTCGAAGATATCCTATTGATGAGATAATGGCCGGGCGCTTCGATGTCGTCTTTCTCTACAGTTATGATGGATGATGGATCGTGAAGATCGTTGAGCAACGACGCTCGCTGCTCGGGGCTTTCTGACATGCGAACGAAGGAACGAAGGAACGAAGGAATAAATGAATGAACGGATGAATGAAATCAACGTGGTAGAAAAGACAAAAGGTACAAGCACAGCATGATATGGAAGAGAGGGGAATAATACTACCTCTGTACTCCGTACAATCAGGGCTGAAGATTGCGATATCCCAAAGAGAACTGAGAGAGGATTAAGGTGGTGCAGATACCCCATAATTCTATGTCAGTGGAGCATTTGCTTAGTGGTATGTGGAGTACAGTACCCTGAATGTCACTATGTCACTACGTCGTATGTCACTATGTCCCTAGCAGACTCCTAAAGTTCGGGCCTGACCTGACGCGAAACTCGCGCGAAAGTGACGCGAAATCTTCGCTCTCCCAACCTCATTATTCTCCTCACCTGCACACCCCGCTCACCCCTCTACTCATCCTCGCTTCACCCCAACATCACCTTCAAGGCGGCAAGGAAAATGACACGGTAACCTGGAGCTTATGAGGCAGAGCGGACGAGACGTCCAGTCGTCTCGAGTCGGCGGTCGTGTGTGGCGGATAGTGCGGTGCACTGCTGAATGTGCAGCACTGATAGGCGACTGAGGAGGCACACGAGCTGTGAGGAGTTGGTGAATCGGCGGGTGGGCATAAGACGCCGAAGTCTGCATCAAGACGAGTTGGATCTAAGGGGCTACTTGGAGAGCTGAAGACGAGCAGGAGGGTGAGAGTGCGGAGGGGAGAATGGACGAGCTTGCATGGAAATCGTATTCTCGTCTGTTTACATGAAGAAATCCCAGTCTTCCCTTCCTGGCACCTGTAAATCGGGGTATCCAAAATCCAATCCAATCCGTATCGCACAAACCCAGCACTCTTTCCCATGAGATGCCGGCAGGCAGTAGACATGCCCGCCGCGCTTCGAAGGTACACACAAGAATCGAATCCCCTCTCCTTCCCCTCGCAAAGCCTCTTAGACAAACGTGCCGAAGCCCTCCTTCAAAAAGATCGGCTACGCCGCATCCTCCATGCCCTCCCAGCCGCCCTCCCTCTCCAAAAACTCCCTCACCCTCTCCTTCACTTGCTGCAGCTCGCCCCCTAGCGCGCTCTCCCACTGCTCCTCCACACACCTCACTTTATCCTTCAGATCATCAGTCAGCCTCCTCTCCTCCTCCTCCCTCTCCGCCTCCGTCTGCACCCTCACCGCCTCCGTCTCCTCCCCCTCCTTCACCCTCTCCGCCTGCGCCACCCTCACCTTATTCGCCACCACCGCCGTCTTGACCTCGTGCAGTAGACACAGCAGGTTCGTCTGGCTCTCGATGAACTGGTACGTGCTGCGACCTCCGTGCTCCAGCAGACTATAGAGATACTGCATCGGCCACTCGTGGTAACCGGGATTCTCCGCATACTCATCCGCCGGGATCTGCACGCGGAACTCGTGCCCGACCTCGCGCGGGATCTTCTCCAGGATCCCCCTCAGCCCCGGCGCAATGTCCCAGAAGGCACTGAGCTGCACCTCCACGCCGCGCAGCACGTTCGACTCCACCACATCCATGAACTCCCCGGCGCGCTGCAGGCCGCCCTGCTCGAACTCTAGCCTTCGCTTCAGTGCGTCATCCGCGAAGAACCGCTCCGCGCCCTCGATCTTCTCCGCCCGCCCAGCAAGCCGGTACGGCTCGATCACCACGTCGCGGTACCGGTCGTTGCGCTCGCTCAGCAGCTCGTACAGCTCCATGTGCAGCGCCTCCCGCGCCTCGAAGATCCACTTCAGCAGCGTCAGCTTCTCCAGCAGCTCCGGCTGCTCGTCCCCCTCCTCCTGCGTCGCTGTTGGGTCCTGCGTATGCGCGTCCACGAAGAGCTGCGACCGCAGCTGCTCGAAGAGAGAGGTCGCGTGCGTGACCCGGTCCATCAGGAGATCGTTGACCGGAGCAACCACGGCGGTTTGGAAGAGCTCGAAGGACGCTTTTGAGGCGGCTTTGGTGCTCTCGGCTTCGGTGAGGGCGAAGTCCGCTTCGGCTTTGGCGGCATCGGCGTAGCTCATGCTGCCAGCTTCGATTTCGCGCTGGATATCGCAGCGAAGGGCTTGCCGGCGTTGGGCGGTTTGGGTTTTAGCGGTATGGTGGATTTGCGCGTCGCTTGTGGTAAACTGCTCTTTGATTTTTTCGATTTCCGAGAAATCGCTGAGGGATCGGACGGAAGTGCGGATAGCTGTTAGATCGGGATGGTTGTTGTTGACTGCCGGATGATGACGAGGGTATGGAGGGGGCAGGGTGACGAGACGGGATACATCGAGATGGCGTGGATTAGGCGTTACAGGAGCTGGCGAGTATGAAAGATGCATCGTGGGCGTTTTATGAGGTGGCGAGATTGGGCCTTCTTCATGCCATCCGACCTTCTCAGGAGGATATTCATTCGGCCCATATGATGTTTGGGTACTCGGGCCTGCTCGTGAGGAAGCTTGTGAAGGCATTGAATTTCCATTTCCTTCCCACTGCAATGACTCGCGGAGTTCGCGTGGCATTCCCATGTATTTAGATTCCCGCTTGGATCGCTCCAATATCGTTGGTGATCCTCCAGATCCCGATTGTCCAACTTCCCACCATCTACTCGACGGTCTACCTCTCGAGCTCGACTCATCAGGCGCCTGGCTTGCGCTCATGCTCGGAATGGGCGATAAAGACGGCATATATCCAGTCCACCATGTAGACTCCGGCCGCGCCCCCGGCGCAGGAGACGCCATGCTCGACGCTGAAGAAGGCGTCGAATCCGAATGCGGGCCTGTCTGCAGCGTTGGAAGATTCCGAGTAGACCTATGATCCCCTTTCGTGCTGGCATACGAATTTGCAGAGTTCCTCTGCGAATTCGAGTATGGTCTGAAGAGATCTCGAGTCAATTCCAACAGCTCAGAACCCATGGCATCAATTGCAGTCGCATATCGATCTCGTCGAATGCGTGATTCCGATACGATGAAATCGGCGAATAAACGGATGCGCTCTTCGTCATTAGATGCAGAAGCTTCTTTCTGAACAAATACCTCGTGTCGCTGAAGTGCTGCGCGACTGAAGCTCTCTGATGCAGGAGATTGAGTTGTGCCGGATTGTCGAGACGTTGCGCGCATCGGCGAGAGAGGCGCTGGCATTCCTTGGTCTTTTAGTGGCGTATGCAATATATGTGATATAGGCCGGGGTGAGCTATCCGTACGACGACGATTCATTGGTGGCGGGGTAGGCAATGATTTTGGCGGAATATTCGGGTTATGGTTCTGATAAGATGGAGTGTGATGTGATGGCGTGTAGTGGTCGGGGGAAAACGGAGGAGTAGGCGCTTCAGGTCGATGCGCAGAGTTCAGGGGCCGCGGCGTTGAGCCTCTCGACTCAGGCTGCTGAGGTTCAGATAATCTAGGGGTATTCTGATTGAGAGTCCTGGCAGAGTTTGGAGTGTCTTGATTGTGTAAAGACCGGCCACTTCTCGGCGTTGATTTGGTTATTGTTGGTCGCCTACCCAGCACAGTCATGGGAGGGACGACAATATCTGAAGGCGTGATGGTTTCTGCCCAAGGGTTATTAGATCGCTCTTCAAGAGCAATAGCCTTTCCAGTTCTGCTCTCGCTCCTCCTTTCTCGAATACTCTTTGGCTCCCCTCGCACAGCATGAGCTCTTGTTAGACCCGATGAGCTCGAACCAGAATTGGACTCGCCAGCTCCGCTTGAGGTAACACTTGAAGTATCAATATGCAGACCAGACATTGGCGATTTTCCTCGAGCAGTTGGCGCCATCCCCGGACTGTCTACCCAGCCAGCGGGAGTGGGAGGAACTGGGCCCAGTGTGGAGATGGGCTGAGGACGGCGTGTCGGCGGCGATGCTACTGGGTCTCTACTGGGATCGCGAGTTAAGCTCTGCGACCTAGAACTTGACTGAGGAGGTGGACCAGGAGGTGGTGGCGGTAGTGGCATTCCAGGCTCCCATCTTGTTGTGGACGGCCCTCGAGAATGTGATGAGGACGGTGTTCCTATTGCGCCTGTAGAGGCAGCTCTTCTCGATGCTGGAGGCCTCTGCTCTGCGGCAAAAGTCGGAAAGTCCTCGGCTCGCGTTGGCTCGATTGTGAGAGGTGCAGGCCTTCTTGAACATGAAGCATGCTCCCTATTCATATCGCTTGATACCCTCGAAACGGCGGAGTCGCAGGCCTCCGGCGCAGGAGGCTTGCGATGGAAGACATTGCCCAGGTGGTTGAGGAGCGGTTGCGTCCTGTCTCTCGATCGTGTACGACTGGATGGAGGAGGTGGGGGAAATACTGTCGCAGGAGGTTCTGGGGAAGGTCTATATGCTCCTGGACTGGCTCGAGTCATCGGAGACACCGAAGAGCTTGGCTCTTGCGGAGAAAATGTTGTAACAGGGCCATTGCTTCGTCGAGGTGGGGAATATGGGGGAGGAGCAGGAGCTTCAATATTATCAGCATTCATGTATGGAATCAACATCACCAGAAGACTGCTTACCCTCAATGGCATCTCCCGCCGCAGGCGAATATCGTCCACCGCCATTATCAGTGGGATATCCATTTGGCCCTCCCGTCCATTGCTGCGGATTATACTGCCTCACAGCACTGACGGGCGTATAGGGCGTCTGGTGATGAAAGGGCGAGCTCAATCCCACCGCAGATATGGGCGCCTGGTACTGCTGGACATGAGCGGGATTCAGCTGCGTCGTGAGAGGGTTAAGGTTCTGTCGCCGCCGCTGGACGGTATCCACAAGAGCATTCATGGTCGCACATTCGACTCAGATTCAGCGTCACGAAGCTTTTGGCCAGCCAGAGAAGCTCGAGCTCAACAACAGCGTTCCGTCCGTTGGTCAGGACAAGCACATCCTCTATGATACACTTGCAGCTACAAGGCGGCGGCCACAACAAGCAAGCAAAGGCGACAAAGCAGTTGAAGAGGTTAAGAAGAGGCCAGCATCGTGGCCGTCAGAAGGAAGAAAGAAGAAGGAAGAAGTTGAGGCTTCTTCGATAATGCTTGGCCTCAACCTTGATGCAAGCGATAGCAGTAGCCGGTCACTCCAATCGAGCGACAGATAGGTAGCCTATGGTCTACGGGAATAGATGCGTACATAACAAGCGTACATACATACAGTACATACATGCATGCATGCATGTACACCTGTAATACAGGTGTACATATGTATGTACATCCGTAATTACTGGTAGGCCAGGTATTTCTCGTAGAGGATGTCGCATGAGGCATGAACCGTGCTCGCACATCTCACCCCGCGATTGGCCTTCTCCAGTGGCATGGCAGCCATAGTGGTTGGTGTATTCCTTCTGCAGTGCGCAGAGAGGCCTGCACGTGCATAATCACAATAGTCACAACAATCACAATAATTGGTGTGAAGGGGTGTGAAAGGGCGTGATTCCTCCACTTGTCTCCAATTCTCAGGGGATGCTGGAAGAGAGCAGGGACGACGTCGATGCACCAAAGTGCTTGCCACTGGCTAAAGCAGTGTAGCGTCACTTGGGGTGCGACGGGGCGGCTAATCGAGGACTATAAATGGGTGACACTACTGCCGATGCTAGTGCAGGACAGATAGAAATAGATATAAATAGATTTTGGGTGTGTGCTCGATCAATATAGTCACATCTCACATCTCACACCTGAACGGCAAAAGCATGACATCGGCGTGATAGACGCATCTGCCGTCTTGGGCATTTGGAGTGCTGAGCGAAGCAGCAAGAAGAGGCAGAAGCAGCTTGGATGTCTCAAAGAGATCAATCAAGATTGAATCCGGTGTCGGCTAGGCTGAGATAGAAAACAATTTTTCATATCACACACGTGATCTAGTAAACTTGAACAGAAAAGATGAAAAATGTAGATTGACCAGCCAAATGCCCTCCAAATTGGGAAACGTGGGTAAAACAAGAGCAAATTGTTAAGTTATAAACAAGAATATATGATATGAGTGGAGTGAATAAAGCACAAGCAGAATTTAGAAGGGAAAATCTCGAGGTCGTTGGAATGACCAAAAAAAAACACAACAAATAATTCGCATAAAAGAAGTATATCAAAATATCCTTCTGCCACAGTATTATGTCAATCTGATGGTATTATGGCTCAGCAGCAAAGCATGTCATTGTTTGACAAACTCTGGTACACCATGTTAACAATTAACAAATGATGCTATGTAACAGTGGTATGAGTTGCATTTGTACATACTAGTCACATAGTAGTCAACTTTGTTGGAAACAATCATGATATGAGAATGAAGACGGAAGGACTCTTATGACATATATATCGAATACAAGATACATACCTAGTAAGAATACACGCAGTCTTGGCATACCGCCTTCAGATACGTCATTGGCCGGACTGAGGGTCAAGACAAGGACCAAGGACTAGCATTTCTTCTCCGGAATTTCATATTTCATTCCAGACATTGTTTGGTTTCATTTATTTTCTTTTTTTAGCCCCCACCAAGCATGTGGAAAGTGGAACCAGATCTCGCCGATCGCATCCGTCAAAATTCATCATGAAGTCTCCACCCTTTCGTTTGCAGAGCGAATTGCGACCTCGCTCTTACATGATTTCCGAACGATTTTGGAAGAACACGGCATGAGTGAACAATTCTGACAGCAAAAGTGAAAGTCGGACGAGGACGGACCCTTCAATAATTGGCCTAGGAGTAGTGGACCAGACTTTGCAACGGGAACCGACGGCAATAATGACAATGAAAATTTCAAAGAATGGGCTAGTGGAGAATGGCATGATGAGGCCGTCATTGAGCGGGAAGAGCTTTTTGCGAGCTGAACTGAGCTCGCACTGCGCTATCGGCTGCTGAACTTTGTGCAGAAGAGTAGTCATTCCCGAGGATTGAGGTACTCGCAGAAACTTTAGAAAACGCATACTTCAGCACAGACATACTTCAGCACAGAAGAGCATCGTCATTTCAAGACTCAGAAACAGAAATCATGGCAGGCAAGAAGAAGAAAGGAAGTAAGAATAAGGGGAAGAAACAGTCCACAGGCACTCCCACAACTCCTGCATCAGGCGTGTCGGCACAGGTGGAAGAACAGGTCGTCACCCCTGAAGCTCAGGACCTGACAACCAGCGAGCAAGGTCTGGCACCCACTGAGGAAGATATGGATGTGTCGACATCAAATGCCTCCGACGTTGCCATCCCCGAGTCGCCCCGCAAGGCCGTTGGCGCCATGCCCGATACTGCCGCTCGGAAGGAAATAGTGGAAGAGGAAGAGGGACAGAAGCCAGTTCCTAAGACAAAGCCAGAACCTGAGACAAAGCCAGAACCTGAGACAAAGCCAGAACCCGAGACAAAGCCAGAACCCGAGACAAAGCCAGAACCTGAGACAAAGCCAGAACCTGAGATAAAGCCAGAACCTACACGGGAGGGTGCCGGAACAGGCCAGCAAGGAGAAAGCCAGAAGAATCCTTTTGGCGACACAGCGTACACAGCGGTCACAAGGCCTGCTGCAGAGACAGCTCCTCAGCAAACTTCTGCATCTGTGGTTGATGAAGCGACTCCCAGCGAGGTTCCGCCTGTCGCCGAGAGTGGAACAACGACAAAGGTTTTTGAGCACATTTCACCAGCTGGTGCAGCTGCAAGAAAGGCAGCACAGATAGAGCAGTCAAAGAACCCCTTCATAACTCCGGCATCTACTGCTGCAGATGCTGCAGCTGCTGAGGAGACTGCCGCCTCGGCTACATATCTCCTTACTACTGAGCCGCGATCTTCTATGGCATGGGCACCTACTGAACCCGTACGACCAGCTGCTGCTGTGAAAATGGCACCAGCTCCCCACCAGCCCAGCCCGGCTCAGAGACAGACCCAAGCAATTGCTGACGTGAGTAACATGCATCCAAAAGACGTTATAGAAGGACACTGAACTGAAACTGATAATAGAGGACAGAGCGAAGCTCAAAATGGTCCAGGAGCGGCTGCTGCTGCTGCCAGTAACTCTGTGCAGGATGAAGACTCCCGGGAGCTGGAACGTGAGTCCCATGAAAAAAGGCAGTCTGCATTGCGGTCAACAGCACATTTGCAGTCCTCTAAAGAACCCAGAGGTCGCCAGCCACCTTCCAACAACGAACCATTACCTACCAATGCTGCTCCAGTTTCACCAGCTCAAGTGCCTTTACGTCCATCTCATAACCAACAGGCGACAGCCTCTCGCGACGAGCCATCGCCGGAATCAATTCCTCCTCCATATTCAACATATCCTGTTCCTGGAAACTTCCCTTCTAGCGAACCCGAATCTCAAGACTTATCAGACCTCGCTCCTGACTCCTCCAATAAATCTCCTCATAGCCGTGAAAATATTGAACTCTCCAATCTTCATCCAAATGGAAAAGATACTGGCTCCCTCCAACCAGAGACCCGTGCCTCTCCCCAGGGTGCCCAACATTCTCTACCACAGTCTCCTGCCTTGGCCAAAACCACAGAAGGAGGCGTCACATCCCAGATTCCCTTCCTCGGATACAACGGCAAAATTCGTACAAACTCTCAAGAACCCAAGATGCCCAGTCATCCCGTAATCACCAAAAAGCGTCTCAACATCAGCGACGAGCAACTCGTCGGTGCTAGACCCTCCGTAGTTACAGGCATACCGTCCGGAACCGACTTCACAGCCATGGCCGCCGCTGGCACTTCTGGCAAAGTACCGCCCTACTACACCGCAGAAACCGAGGGGCTTGACAACGTCCGCCTTGAGTATGGTATCGACCAGGACGTTTCCCGCCGGCGCTTTGCCTCCCTCTCTACTCCTGCTCCCTTCTCCATGCGCGTAAAGAATCGATTCAACGCCTGTATTGAGTACTTTAAAGACATGCGCACGAGCACCATCATCCTCATCGTGGCAGGCATCATTGTGGTCCTCGCGCTTGCAATTGGTCTCGGCGTGGGCCTAACGCTGCGCGCAAAAAACGACGGGAACAAAGACTGAAAGACATGGCCCCCACCTTGCGGCCGGCGATGATGAACACCTGGTAACTGCAGCTGAACCCCCGGCCAAGGATACGAGCCCACAACCGGTTGTGTACGATGTCGATCTGTTTCGACAATAGACTAGAACACGATTGACAATCTACACAGCAAGGGCAGCAGGGTCATCTGCTCCTTCTCCGCCAGGACCTGGGAGTTCCCCGATGTCATCAAAGGCAATGAGATGGCGGATTGGTCGCAGAAGAACTGGATTGACACGCGCAACCAGGACATGCGCGAGATCTCATGAAATCAAAGGGCTATGAACGGCATCGACCCTGATATGCGGATAGATATGAGGAATGAATGGGGGGAACGGACCGGGTGTCGACATCGTGTTCGATGGCACGGTTCATTATGCGAGGGACTTCGCGGGGTATGCCCGTAGCAAAAACCTGGTGGCGGGGCTAAGAAATCCGCTGGTATAGCGACGGAAACTCGACGGTGGAGACGCTGGATTCGACGTGTGAGACGACGGGAACTCGTGGGTCCAGTAGCATGGCGAAGACGGCGGGTTTGGATGATCGGGCGTTGGATGTCCATCTCGGGTGCCACAATGGGACCGCTGATGTGTGTTCGCCGTGTAATATTAGCTGTAGCAATATAATGTAAAGGGATATATCCCCAATCCCTGGGCTGGTATAAGGCTTAAGATGAACACTATTAGGTTGCATAGGGCGAGAAGCTCATTTGCAGTCTTCCATGTGGTACTCCTTTAGGATTTTCTGAATACAGGTCTCCTGTGAAATATACATGGTTCTGCGTACACGATCACGATTGATTCTCATTCGCTCCCGGACGTGACACGTCCACGGAACGGGCCGTTTCTCCTTGTATAGAACCTGTTTTTGAATTGCCTTTAGCTATACTACTATAGCTTTGTTAGACAGAATTAAGAGAGAGTGTAAACCACAGGCCACGGGTGTTAAGCACGTGTTAAACACGTGGACGTTGTAACTTGTATGTAGCACCTCGCGTTGCCAAGGCGGGGACGGGGTACAAAATTCCCCGGCCGCCCCCGCCCGGCGTGTCTTGTCTTGCGCTCCCCCACTCATGTGATTGATTGTCCGTCCCAAATGCTAATCCTCAGGCGCAATTCTCAGTCGCAAGTTGGGAGGAAGACAGCCCACATTTTTGGAGGGTACGCAGAAGTATTCAGTCATAACATAACATGTAGATGCATACATAGTACTCAATCATTGCTCATGAAGTATTCTTGAATTGTTATTCACTTACTGTCTTAACTATTATTCTTTGCTTGCCTGAGTCTTCTGTCTTCTAGCACCCTGTATTTGTCCTGTCATGTGTCAGGTTGAACCAACTGGACATGTAAGCTTCACATTTCACCAGGCTCTTTTGAACAATATATACATACATAGAGGAAAGGCCTAATGTTTGCTTCGAATGCAGGGTGACGAGCATCAAGAGGGAGATGATTCTTCTCTCGACGACTCTTCATACGAATCAGTGGATGACCGGTAGGACCTCAACATCACCGTTGCCCTAGAAAGGTCGGATCTTGACGAAGCTCCAGCGCGAGTTCCACTACTTCGATTTCGCAAAGTATCCTCGAATACCGGGAGCTGCATGGCCGGACTTACCAGAACTTTCAAACCACTGAGTATTGGTGTGTTCTTCATAAGGTCTTCGGATTGCCATTGTTTATCTGACACCTTTTTCAGGGGTCCGAATGACGAAAAGCAGAATGAGCAACTCGATATCGGGTCAGATCAGTCATCGTTACCAGTTAAAGCCCCCCGTTAACATCTCGCAGCCATCACATGTTGACACTGGCGCTCGGCGACAAGCTTTTTCTCGCGCCGATAGCTAAAAATCCTCAGAAAGTCCTCGATGTCGGCACCGGCACTGGAATCTGGGCGATGTAAGAAGACTTTTTACCGTTCCCTTTTCCCTTGGGAGTCTCCTATAACTTCTATTAACTGGTCTCTTTTCTCCCAGCGACTTTGGAGACGCCCATCCTTCCTCTGTTGTGATTGGCACCGACCTCTCCCCCATCCAACCTCTCTTCGTCCCACCAAACGTGAAATTCGAACTCGATGATGCCCAGCTGGAATGGACGTACGCAGACAACGATTTCGACTTCATACATATCCGCTGCTTGTATGGCAGTATCGCCGACTGGGCTCAGCTCTATGGACAGGTCTTCCGGTAAGCATTTCTCCATACTCCACTACAGAACCCTGGCATTCAGGACCCGTTCTCTGCAGGGCCATGGCGACTAAACAGGAACAACAAATCAAGCTGACGTTTTCTTTGTCTGCAGTTGCACCAAACCTGGCGGCTACATGGAGTCCCTCGAAATGGATATCCAATTCCGCTCAGACGACGGCACTGTTAAACCTGGCGACATAGTGGACGAGTGGTCTCGGATCTTCATCGGGGCGGGTGAAAAGATGGGGCGGACCTTCAAGATCGCCGAGCGCTCGAAGAAGGTCATTGAGGAGGCGGGCTTCGTCGACGTGGTGGAGAAGAAATACAAGCTCCCCGTGGGTAGCTGGCCGAAGGATGAGAAGTTGAAGGAGATCGGGAGATGGAACCTATTGTTTCTGACCGAAGGACTGGAGGGAATGTCGCTGTTTATTTTGAAGAATATCCTGCAGGTGAGACTGCACTTTTCTCCTTCTGTGCACGTCTCGTGCCTTGGAGCGCCAATGTTGCTCTGGGAAATCGGGTGCACAGCGGCAAGAACGCATGCTAACACGTTAATAGTGGGAATATACTGAGATCCAAGCATTTGTAGGACGCATGCGTACAGCCTTGCTGGATCCGAAGATTCACAGTTACTATGAGATGTATGTGGTTTTTCTTCTCGACCTTGTCCTTCTCCCCCATCAGTCATATACTGACACAACTCCCATTCCAGAACCGTAGTATATGGGCGCAAGCCAGAGCTATGAGCGGGTCATGACCGATATCATCATCACTGTGCTACCAAAGCGTGTCGGGAATGTGGAGGTGGCTATTACGAATTATATTGATTAAAGAAGGGGAAGGTCTATCTACAGAGGAAGGCAAGGATACATAGGGTAAACGAGTGCGCGCAAATAAATTCTCTTTAACGCAATCGCTCGCGAGTGAAGCTTCGTGGTACCTGCACCATCCACTTCTAAATCCCTTCTCTGATAACTGCTCTCACGTGCCATCCTCCCGTCTCTCGAGGAAGTCTTTCAGACTCGGCTGCTGCGCGCTCGAGTTGCCTTCCGGTCGGTGCCGTCTGTCATGATTCGCGTCTTGCGGCGTCCATGTGCAAAGGTTGCACTTTTGAATTGGAAGAAGCAAGTAAAGAACTACTGCGCAGCTGGCGATGACCAGGACGAGTGGCTGTTCTTGCTACGATCCGCCGCTGGTTTGGCCGGAGACGAGTTGGCATGAAGATGTCCTTACTAACTCTACTCTTTTAAGGAATTAAACTTATAACTTTATAATAGTAGAACCTAACATTTTATTACATAAGTATGAATAATTTTCTACTTACTAAACTAATGTAGTGTTAAGTTTAGGGACTTAACAGCTATTCTACTTCACGAAAGCTGCATGGTCACATGACCTCTGGATAATCACGTGCTTTATGTTAAAACGCACGCATTCGTAACAAACCCCACTTCTAGTTAGCGAAAATTGCCTTGTTCAGCCTTGTCTTTCAGGCCACCTAAAAAGGGCAACCGTGGGAAAAAAAAATTGCAATTCCACTCTGTATCCACTGCATATTGCATCTCATTCATATCTCATATCTCAAAAAGCAAAAGAAGACAACTTTTGGTTGCGAGAAAGCTCTATGATGAGAATGCATCTTTCCCAACTGGTTTACACCCTTGTAGTTGTAGGAGCAGAGCAATCACTTCGTAAATTGTCGGCATAAAGAATGGCAAAAAGGTGTTCTTGATCAAGGTGGACCTTGACCCGCAGATGTTGCGGCTTCTGTGGATCGAACACAGTGCCTCCAGATATCGGAGCTGAAGTTATCTTCAGTCTGGCGCTCTCCCAAGTGAGCTAAAGCCGCTTGGTTGTTATTGGATGGGGTTGGCTATTCGACTTCGTATCGGCGACAGAGGATAGGGGGGATGATTGAAGATGGCGGAGGCTAGAGATGTGATGAGGCTTGCTTCAATAAAAGCTGATCCAAAGCGTAAGTAAGGAGAGAGGGCACTTAAAGAATAGCAGTCGGGGTAGAGAAATCTGGGATTTGAATCAGTGTCAGCTATAATCTTTGAGGAATTGCCGGGAGGGAGAATATGTTACTTTTCAGTTTTCACGAGTGCCTCCGGCTGAGAGAAAGGGAAGAAAATATCTGTAGAGACATCGAGATATCGAGGTGGAGATATGAAGTTGAGGGTTTGAAAAACGAGGAGGATGGGACATTTGTGAAGTTGCATTGCCTATAGCCAGTAAGCGTCGTCGAGCAGGAGCAGGAGGTGGACGCGCTTTCCTAAAGCTCTAAAAGTCAAGGCAGCAACGATCAATTGCCCAATCTTTTTCCAACGACATCTCTTCCATCTCTTCTCTTCTTCTTTGAGTCATTTCACTCAGTTTTCCTACACTTCAGATCAGACTTCGGACACATTGTGACAGTCTGTGTTTGACAATATCAGTCCTCCAATCTCTCATCTACTCATAATATATCGTTCCAAGTCTCATTCAATTCCCTTTGAAATGTCTAAACTTTCTGTGTTGCATATTTGAGACCTCTTCTGACCTTCTGTTAATGTGGTTGTTTGTGAAGTATGTCATATCCAATGGATCTCAGATTGCAGAAGATCATTGAGGACGCCAGTGCCAGTGTAGGTGATCAAGATGATCATTTTCCTGTCTCCCCTTTCACTCGGGCTCCTCGTGTACCATCATCTCAACCAATCTTCAGTCGTCACTTCAATAATGGCAGCAGTCTTCAGGACATAGTCACTCTAAGACCTTCACAGCCACCTGTGTCTACACACTTGGCGTACTCAGAATATGCCCCGGACGACATAGGTGACAAACTCCCTTTATTGCTCAGTCAAAGTCTAATGCTGACCACTTGAGCATATAGACTTGCATTTTATGCCATCCAGTCTCATTTCACAACAGCCACAACGACCAAACATTGGTACATCGCGGATATCGCTCACTCCTCGCAGTCTCCAGAATATCAGCGAGCCATCTGTAGCGGTTAGCGATGACATGACAGTGTCCGGCAATCCGAATATTCAATTACAAAGCTTCAACAGAGCTTTCACATTGGCCAATCTTCGTACACAACCTCAAAGTAACAGATGTAATCATCCTCAAGACTCAACTCAAGATACATCACCCTTCCATATCGATGCGAGCCGATTCAAACAGCTCCCGCCACAAAAACAACAACCAACCCCTCCATTTTATCAAGGTGTTTACCCTCCCTTACAGTTCTTTTCATTAAATATCAGTCTGACATCAATAGCTGACAATGTGTTAACTCCTCCTGGACAACGAAGTCGTTCTCCTACTCTCGAGCTGTCAAGTCCAACGAGAAGGATCATATCAAGACGAAAATCCCGCACAAGCTTGCAGCCACAATTCACACCTACAGAGAAGACACTATCTCATACACCTCAAAGAAGTGGATTTCAGGACAGCTCCGTTGGGAGCGGTGCACTTGAGCTTTCTCATGCCCCTCCAATGATCAACGGAATCCAACTCATCTCAACTCGCGATCTCCCTGACAGATTCCGGCCAGTCTTTCCGTTTCCACTCTTCAATGCTATTCAGTCTAAAGTATTTCCGGCTATCTATAAAGGCAACGACAATGTTGTTGTTTCAGCACCGACTGGTGGTGGCAAAACGGCTATTCTCGAGCTCGCAATCGTGAAGCTAATTGAAAGTCATGGGTCAGGACAGTTTAAAATTGTCTACCAAGCTCCCACAAAGTCATTGTGCTCCGAAAGAGCTCAAGATTGGGGAACGAAATTTGGCAATCTCAACATCGCCACAGCTGAATTGACAGGTGACACTGATGCAACAGAGATGCGAAAGGTTGGTAATGCTACAATCATCGTCACCACGCCAGAGAAATGGGACAGCATAACCAGAAAATGGAAGGACTATATCAAGCTTCTGCAATTAGTAAAGCTTTTCCTCATCGATGAAGTTCATATTCTCAAAGACAATAGGGGAGCAACCTTGGAAGCTGTTGTTTCCCGAATGAAGTCTATTGGTGCAAATGTTCGATTTGTGGCATTGAGTGCGACGGTTCCCAATTCCCATGACATTGCTGTGTGGCTTGGCAAAGATCATACAAATGGACATCTTCCTGCTCATCGCGAGACATTCGGAGAAGAGTTTCGCCCAGTGAAGCTTCAGAAGCACGTTCATGGATTTGAGGGCAATATTAATGATTATGCCTTCGACTCGTTTCTTGATAGCAAACTGCCTACCTTGGTTGCCAAATATACGCATAAGAAGCCAATAATTGTATTCTGCTTCACAAGGAGATCTTGCGAGAATACAGCTACGAAACTTGCACAATGGTGGGCTGACTCTCGCGCTACAGACCAAGCATGGCCAGCTCCAACTGAGAGAGTTCCAATTGGGAGCAAAGATCTTCAAGGTCTGGTCGCCAGAGGTGTTGCTTATCATCATGCTGGATTAGATGCTGGAGATCGCGTGGCCATTGAAAAAGCATATCTGAAAGGACAAATAAGTGTCATATGCTGCACTTCAACTCTTGCTGTCGGTGTTAATCTTCCTTGCCATCTGGTAATATTAAAAGGCACCGTGGGCTACCAGGATAATGGATTGGCAGAGTATTCAGATCTAGAGGTTATGCAGATGCTTGGCCGAGCTGGAAGACCTCAATTTGACGACACTGCTATTGCAATCATCATGACCCGTCAATCGAGCATTTCTCGATATAAGAAAATGATCTCTGGACAAGATATTCTGGAGAGCACGCTACATCTGAATCTTATCGAACATCTCAATTCTGAAATCGGCCTCGGTACGGTTCATGATCTCTATTCTGCAAAGCACTGGCTTGCAGGAACTTTCATGAGCGTGCGCATGAAACAAAATCCAACATATTACAAGTTTAGCTGCGATACTGGCAGTCGGGACCCTGATAAGAGACTTGAACAAGTATGCGAAAGAGACATAAAGATGCTTCAAGATAGTAAGCTGGTCAGCACTAATCAGCGATTTACATGCACAGAATATGGAGACGCAATGTCGAGATATATGGTAAAGTTTGAAACAATGCAGTTACTCCTTACTATTCCTGAGCATGCGAAGATTGGTCAGATGGTGAGTGCCTTATGTCTTTCCTACTTGTATTTGCTAACTATAATAGCTGCATATCATATGTCAAGCCTCAGAATTCAATGATTTGAAGATGAAATCCTCAGAGCGAGCATCATTTCGGGAATTCAATAAATCACCATTGATCAAATTTCCGATCAATGAGATTGTATCAACTGCTGCTCATAAGGTCTCTCTTATAATCCAGGTTCAGCTTGGAGGCGTTGAACTACCCAACGAAAAGGACTTTAATAGACGTCAATTCTTGACTGAAAAGTCTATGGTCTTTGAGAGGATTCAACGACTGGTTCGATGTGCTGTTGACTGCAAGGCATATGACTGTGACGCGGTAGCAACTCAAAATGCCCTTGAGCTGTCAAGAAGCATCTCTGCTGAACATTGGGAGCATCTGCCATCACAATTGAGGCAAATCCCTAACATTGGAGCTGCTGCTGTCCGAAAGATGGTGACAGCTGGAATAAATAGCGTCGAAAAGCTAATTACAACAGATTCCGCAACAATCGAACGTGCAATGAGCAGGAATCCGCCTTTTGGTCACAAATTACTCGATATGCTCAAAGAATTCCCACTTTTGACGCTTAAAGCAGACATTACTGGAAGAATAATCAAAGCTGGACAGTCGCCAAAGGTGAAAATCAAAGCATTGCTTGGGTTTTCGAATAGCAGAACACCTTTCTGGCAGCGTCGCTCAATCTCATTGTCGTTCATGGCTGGAATTTCAAACGGAAATCTAGTGCATTTCTGGCGCGGAAACATCAAAAAGTTCGAGAAAGGCTTTGAAGTGCATTTTGTGGCTGAACTATCGAGTTCGACTGATGCGATCACTTGTTTCCTTGCTTGCGATGAGGTTGTTGGCACTGTGAAGTCCGTCATTCTTACACCTAATATCCCAGAGTTGGCATTTCCTCCTCCCAAGCCAGTGGAGAGAGTTACTCACAAGATTACTCCAAGTATTGAAAAAGAGAAAAATGATGATGATGATGATGACACATATAAAGATGCAGAGTTTGAGTGGGACGACATCGACGATCACGACCTACTTTGTGCTATCAAACTTGCTGAGGAGTCTGGCTCAAAGGCAAATAACCGGACTTTTGTTGATCAGTTCATCGATATTGATCAATATGAAATTGATAATAACTCCAAGACTTCAGCGGAATTGAAAACTGTTACTGAGCAGCCTGAACCAGTGCAGATGCCAAATGGGAAGTGGATGTGTAATCATATCTGCAGAGATGGACAGGCAACCAAGAATGGTAAAATCTGTAAGCACAAATGCTGCCATGAAGGCCTTGACAAGCCTAGCAGACTTCAGAAAAGAGCAAAATCCGACGCCAACAAGAAAGAAACTGATGACAAAATTGGAGGCCCAACTTCGAAGCCTGCAGCGAAATTTGTGGAACAAAAGTTGAAGCTCAAGCGCCCTGAGGACGATCATAATAATGCTGGCCAAGTCGAAATCATCGATTTATCGCAGACTTTGCTGCCTATACCTTATGAAGAAGTTGCTCCACGAGAATATCGCAAGCTTCATACTTTGCATTCTCAATTGTCCAAAGGTGAACGGGTTCAGACATTGCGAAACGCCAAGCCGATGGCATCTTATAGTAGTGGCGTACAGCCATATCAGTCATTTCTTCAGAAAGAGAATCCACAAGGCGCTAATACAGACGATGAGGAAAGCTCAATTTCTGACGACCTACCATCGCCATCCAAGGTTATGGATTGGGGTGATGATGTTGATGGCTATGCTTATCCTGGGTTTATGGCTGACCTTCAGGAAGATGATTCATCTTACTTGGCATACGGAGAACCAGTTACTGATGATTATTATAATGAAGTGGAGCAAAAGCCAGAAGTTTTGACAAGCAGCTTTGTAAATGCGGTGGTGGACCATGATACATATCTCGAGCAAGAGACCCTGAGCTATGTTGAGCAGAGAGGGACAAAGCGGGAGATTTCAGATGTTGCAACAAGCCCGCTTCAACTTCCGGAGAAGAGAAGACTTATTGGAGATGGACAAGAAGAGAAGTCACATATCGATAAGCGGATGGCTATAACTGGCAGCATGGATGCGATGTCTTCTAAGCAGGGCACGGCGAGGCCGGAATGGTGGGACGAGTTTGATCCTGAATTTGTAGCTATGTTTGAGGGAATTGTCGATTTTGTCGAGTGAAATATCGATAGTTGCACTTTGCTGTTTACAAAGCTGGCTCACGCGTCAGAGTTGCTTGTCGCTGAAAGGACCCGGTCTCACACCGTCGCTGGACATATAGTTTCTCGCAGTATGGCATTATGTTAGGAGAAATCCGAATTAAGCTATTCTTCATGAATGCATTCCATGCCATTGAGCGAAATTTGTAATGAATAACTTACTAGTGATCTCAACTAACTTGAACTTGAAGATTGACACATGAAGAAGCCTGATCCAATTGATGAGCGATTCGCGAAAAGCCAAAAGACATTAATGACGGTGGATACAATACTTGATTCTCTACTGGAACTAGAGATGATACGCGCAATTGAACGAAGGCAGATGAAAGATACCCTTATAGTTAATCTTCTACTGCGGTATACGGAGATTACTACGCTGGAAATCTTGCTATGGTGCGCTGGGAATTAAGAAAGGGTACAGAGGATGCAGAGTTGCCTCGATGGCTATTTCGACAGAGCTCGAAGTCGAGGAAAAGGCCATGAAGACATGGCACAGGGAGTCAAGGTTAGACCCTAATTTCCCTCTTCCACAAACACCCACTATTGAGCGTATAAAAATGTTGCAGGCAGCCGTCGGCCATTTGAGAAGGTGGAATTCGAAACTCACATGGGATTGCGCATAGATCGCTGTAAAGGAGCTCAGGTGGATTAATGCTGCTCACTACATAGTCCGAGACTGCCATAGTCTCAAAACCGGAATTCTTCCTAATCTCCCAAAAGGCACTGAAATGTAGTTGAAGATGCTTGAGGCTCTTGCCAAATGCGAAAAGCGATACTTCAGCCCAATCGAACTTGCCGGGATTCAGAAACTGAGGAACCAATATTCTAACAAGTTACTCTATCTCCAGAGATGGAAGCCATGCACGAGAAAGAGAAAGAAGCTAGTAAGAGAAAGCCAGTCGCGGAGATGACAAGCGCAGACTTGAAGGCAAGGAAAGATGAATGCGAAATCTCAGCGCTTGAAAAAGACGACGAACCATACAGAGATTAGGAGACGACCGAGAAGCCTAAGAGCCTAGAAGATAATAAGGGAAAGACAGCCAAGGAGATGATAAGTGCAGAGTTGAAGGCAAGAGTAGAGGGAGGAATGGAGAAAACTGTGTGCCAGAAAGCGAGGAGGAAGAATCCTACAGAGATCTGATTCTGGAGGCAGCTGGGGAGCTAGAAGCTGCAGAGGAGAAGAGATGAGCCGCAAGAGGGCATCTGAGGGCGCTTGATGACCAGGTCAAAGCAGCGCAGTCTGAAGAGGAGAAGTTGCAGAAGAGGTTGGGCTACCTGAAGCTGAAATGGTCAAGAAGTTGTTCTCGGGAGTCAGATGAGAGCTGTTGTTTAGTGGGCAGGACTAAAGAATTGAATGGTCGAGAAATGAGGTAGAATAGCTCGCAGTTCACTGGAATACTTCGTAAGATCGACAGCCTTTGATCTTCATGTTGTTGCACGTGACACAATGATTTCAGAACACACCTCAAGTTTCCACGACATCGGGCGCCTCTACCATCCTCTACCTCCATCATCTCTGACAAATTTCAATTGACGACAAAGTCTGCTTATTATCAACCCGCAAAGCATGAAATTGCGTTCTATATATGGAACTATGGAACTATATCATATAATAGCAAGACCCGCGATAGTCTGGCCGGCCCGACCATTTTTGTCAATGCTTCATGCCGCTGCTTTAAGCGTCTCTTTTCCAAGGGCTCGGAGCACGATTGTTTCGATTGTGCGCCTGCCACAGAATGTTCAAGCTTCAAATAATCGGCACGGAATTGCAAATCTGAGGATAAAGCCTTATTCTCTCCTAGGCTCTGCATACTGTGGAGCTCGATATGTATGCTGTCCATGTCGCTGGATAAATAAACTCGGAGGATTCATATGATCTACGCCCCACCGAGGCATCCCACTCCTACCCTCCAGCATTCAGCATTCCACTTTCAGGGGCATCAAGTTTACCATATCAGACCTATGTTGAGACGAACATGAAGCACACATTCAATTTCCCCAGCAGCATTTAGGCGCCGGGAAAAACACGAGTTGGCGTAGAGGCAGCCTCGCAGGAACAATAAGAATATGATGGAGATTGTGGTTGGGAATCGATGGACTCTGGAAGATTGAAAGATGGTTCTTGGGGCCTTCCGCATCATCTTCCATATATTGGATTCCTGCGCAAATTTCGAGGCTGGAGGCCGTGCGACAATCAGCCGCTGATGCTGGATATTAACAAGGAAATTACTCGATGTTTGGTGCGTGAGTTTTACGAAAAGCTTCCAGAGCCGCCAGCGTCAATTCCACATCGCAGGCTCGCAACGGTCCTTCGGATGTACTCCGTACAGATACATACAATAGCCAATTACTCTTTACGGTCTCAACATAGCATACAGTGATGGATCGACTTTGATGGGTTGCTACAGGAGGCCTCGTGGTACAGATTTGGTACAGAGTTGGTACAGACGGTCTTTTTTGTTCTTCTGGAGCACACAAGGCCAATTGACCGAGATTTTACTTCTTCCTTGCACTATACCGGACATTTTATATACCAGAATACCAGCATATTCTGCATGGACAATGGTAGCGGGTTAGCGCAAGGAATCTCTGCCCAATGTCTCTGAATGTCCGCGACGGCGTGTGCGTGCCGTGTGGATTTCATGCAGTGATGTTGTGGCTTGCATGCTCGCGTGGAGAAGAGGCCAAGCTCAAACGTCTTGCCTGATGGTCATCTCGTCTAAAACACCAACCACCCTCCTGGCCGGGCTCCTGTCAACAACAACAACACCAAGCCTTGCTAATTACTCTTTGCGGTAGTGGACCGGCCAAATCGGTGCATATCGGTGCATATCCGTCCTTACTTTGCATCTCGGAGAGTACTCATGCCTGTGGCTTCTACTCAGACAAGTGACTTCTCCGCAGGATCCACGGCGATGCTGCTCCCTCATTGCTGCCTCGCTTCCACGGTCAAGGTACCGTGCCAAGGTGACATCAAACGACGGTTCACATATTATGGAGAGCATGCTTCAGTTTGCCACTAGCGATACCACCAGCGACTCGCAGTGATGCATTGAACGTAATGCAAGCTCTGCCTTACCGGTCTCTGGTATACTTTGGCAAATCCCACAAGCTCTTCGGAACGCTAAACTTTGAAGCATGGACAATGCAAGTGGATGTGACACACTATATGCAAAAGGGAACTCTTCATGGGTATGGGCGATCCTTGGGGTTAGAATGGCCTGTCCATGTCAATGTCCATCTTCTGAAGCTTCAGTATTTGAACGGTTGGCGTATGTCCTGGGGGATGTGTTGAAGCATACGGAAGCCTCTGACGGAGGATGGCATGAAAAGGTATTACTTGGCAATCTAATGCTGGCTGGATCGTTACCCATCAGAATGACACCGGTGTCGAACATCATCATGGTCCCGTCTCGACACTTCACAAAGTGGCAAGAAGTACATGGACATGCATTCACTAGGCTTAAGGTCTCCTCCCTTGCTAATACCTCCTGCAGGAATTTCGGAATGTGTGAACGAGGGTAGTAGAGGATAAGAAAAAGCGAATGGATGCCAGTTATCCATTTATCCGTCTATGGCATGATCTGTCTAGCCGTCTTCTTAAACAGCATCCGGGTTGATGGGGTATTTTTGGGGGGTATTTTCACTGCCTGATGCTATTGCATTCTTGCAACATACTGCTTACGACCAATGCGGTTCAATTAGAATCAGAATCGGATTTCTGAATAGTCTCAGTATCACCGCAACGAATCTAGAAGTCCGCATCGACTCTCCGCATCCCGAAAGTCTTGCCCATAACAGACATTCCATGCAGACGCCCCTCCTCAACTCAACGGCGGACAGGCCAGATTTGATTCACTCATCGACTTCCGTACTCTACTTCTGGTGCCGTCAAGCCACAAAGCCTTAATACTACGCACTGGCTTCATCGGTCCTCAACTCCTTCAATCCATGTCATGCTTACAGTCCTTCGTTGATTATTTCGGCAACAGCTATACTCCTTCTGCAACTTTTGGGCCCTGCACCCCCGAGACGACCCCATCCACAAGTCTTCTTTCGGCAACCCAACCCCACTCCCGTTCCATTTTCAGGCGGAAGATCCTCTTACGATATTTGTCTCTCGCTCAATAGAAGCAACGCTCTGATAAACTGTGCATCTTCTACGCCAGGATCAGCACATCCCATGCATGGATGAATGCCTTGTCCGTCCTGTGGAATGCTCTGACCACCCTGAAATCTATGGTATGGACAGACACAGTTGGATCTGGTTTGCCTGCATATCTTATCCGTCCATCTCTGCTTCATCTGTACTTGTACAGTACTAAACGTCTTGGGCCTGCCACCGAGGCCTGCTCGAACTACCGCCATACTTGTCTTAGCGGAGCTGGTGAAGTATACAAGTACACAGTATACATACAGGCTGCATACGCCTGTTCTTGTTCAGTCCGTTATATCATCCCACTTCATTCACTCTTTCGTCGTCAGGGTTGACAGTCTACAACCTATTCACACGATAATACTTCATTCAATACTACTCTTCGAAAGGGACTTTACGATTTCGAATAATCATCGACACATTGCACAATTTCGGCGATTCTGTTCCCACCCCGCCTTTCGTCACTCCTCCTTGTGGCAAGCCGGTTCTCTATCCTCTCAGTATAAAGATTCACACTTACGACATCCAGATCAGACTACTCCAGACTTCTCAGTTCACGGACGCCTATTGCAAGGACTACATTGTGATAACGGTCCTATTACAGCTTTCAGTCAGTTATCAACTTCGTTATAAGGTTGCCTTTGGTCCATACCCAGACCCTCTCGACGCCAACTGCCATTTCCCTCTGACACTCGGAAGGATATTGAGCCATAATCGATAGCGTATTGATATTGGATATAATATTACGCCTTTGTTCTTGGAATTTCCTCAACGGCCTCTGGACTTTCGTTTGAAATCGACTGCAATCTACTTGAAATCCCGGAAAGCTTGCAGAACACCTTCGTGGATCAAGACACGTCCCTTACTATAGAGCTTCGACTCCTACAGACAGCGCTTATTTATTCTTCTGCGATCTCAGAGACTCCCTGAGCACAGGTCAACCTTGCCGACGTTCACACTTGTGTTGTGTTCGGACGGTGGCCAACATATTTCTAAAGATCTTTCCATTTGCTTGCAACCTGACTGCTCTGCTTGAGAGCCACAACATCAGGACCACCTCGAAAACTCTACTCTGCGCGGCTGCTCTTGCAATGAATCTCTCAAGCTTGGTGCATGTGAGGAAGCGCGCACATCCACTAACGGTCGACTACATCTCCGAGGATCAATTCTTACCTCAAAAGTATCAAGCGCAAAGACATTCTCAAGGATACCTCATTGAGAACGGATATTCCATTCAAAAAGAGCAAATCATGGCGGCTTCTCTCATATCGAACCCATATGCTCAGCAAACTGCATCATACGCATACATTCAAGTTCCTCAACCGCCTCCTTCTCCGCCAGTGGAAGAGATCCCAAAATGCTCTCTCCCATCTATTTCTAGCCTTCTCGGAATTGCGAACAATAATGGCTCTCAGCAGCAAGAGCAACCTAAGCAATGTCAGAGCCCCATTCATTATCCTTTAAACGTCGCTAACTCACGACACAGCATCTCAACAAGTGCCTGAAGACCGCAAGGCTTCCCTTCAGTATACACCAACGAGTGTGGCTACCACGCCACGACAAAGTCTTCCTTTAACACCACCTACGTATTCTGATTCTGGATCCGAAAGTCGCCATTCACCCTCGTCCTCTGTTTCTTCAACGCAATACGGTGGGGTATCAAATCCCTCAACGTACTACTTCACAGCGGGAGCAAACATCAATATGGATATGAATCTGCAACGGCAATCGATTCCACACAGAGAATCACGGATCGTCTCAATCCCGTTATCCCAAGCACAATATGCTCTTCCAACATCTTACACCATGACACCAACTCCTCATATTTTGAACAGTTACTATCCCGCCAATCCACAAATACCTAACGGAATGTATTTCCAACGGCCGCTTTCCAATGTATGTTCATTGCTTTTGTCTTCTCTGACGCTGAGTTAATTCTTTCTGAAGTTCACTCCCGCTGCTACAAATCCCTGGCAACATCACCATTACATCGCACCTTCGTCATCCTCCTTTCCCCTCCCACAAGATCGCTACATCTGTCCCACCTGCAGCAAAGCGTTTTCCCGCCCTTCGAGCTTGAGAATTCACAGTCACAGCCACACGGGCGAGAAGCCTTTTCGTTGTCCAGTAAGAGGTTGCCGGAAGAAGTTCAGTGTGAGGAGTAACATGAAGAGGCACGAAAGAGGATGCCACGGTGAAAATGGCTGTTGATGGATTTAATTGGAAGTACAGATGGTTAAAAAGAGATTCGGCGTTCGGATAGTGATAGGACTGGGAATACAAACTTTGAAGGCAAGAATGGTCAGCGGTGAGGAGCTTTGGTTTCACTTGGGAAAGCAGAAACGGTCTTCCACATACACGATTTTATCTCGCGAGAGATGTGCGCATTGAGTGGCAGCGAGTCGGCGTGGTGCAAGAGAGGATATCTGTATGAATACCATAAACGAAAATACAGTAATTATAGCTGTTCTCAGATATTCTGAGACTTATTTCTCGCATATCACTTCCGAAACGATGCTTACTCTCACACAATGTGCTCCATGAGCTCCATGAGATGTCTTCCGCCGTTAGATTAGCCTTAGTATGGCGCCGTTATGATAAAACGCCTATTATTACGCCACAGTGCCGTGGAAAATGAATAGCATCCGAGGCATATTCTTTTGCGGAGATTGCACGAACAGATTAAGCCGAGCAGTTATGATCATGGTATATCTCTCATATATTGTAGGAAGCTTTGCGTGAGATAAGCTTGATAGATGTTAAATAATTTAGGGAGGTGTGGTAGAGAACTGTATGGTGGAAGGAGCGAAGAATGCAAGGGGCCATGGGACTGAACTTTTCCGAACCCCCTTCCAAACCGTCGCAACACGACGCACTATTTCGACACAAGAACAAGGACCAGACCTAATCGCAGCGTTCATGAAAATGAGAGTTTTGAAGAATGTTAGAGTTGACCTACGCCACTGTGCATATTACTTTCAGTTTTCGTTTTCGGAATCCCTGGTGTCGACAAAACGAAGAATAGGGCTTCATCAAAACAGTTCATAGCGGGACACAGGATGCTGGGCCAGGTCAGGAATACTGCTGTCACTCCACTATTGGCATGCAAACAATGGTATCTGGAGCGCTATGGGGCCTCCAAGCACGGAGGAGAGCGAGCCTTCAGGCCTCTGGACTTCAGCCAACGGCCCACTCAGCATCCATGGATTGCTTGGTTTGGGGGGAGTTTGTCATCTAGAGTAACCGGAACGACAGCTCCCACTATTCTACTGCCACTGGCTTCTTGTGCAAGGCTCCGAGCTCGAAAAGGATAAATGCCCCGGGCCTTAACCACTTTTCAGAAGCATCTCTCCCTTCATTGCCCCGTTCCAAATTCACGGGGTACCATCAATCAAGTGCTATATCCAGCTCAACATTGCCAGCCATTTCTCAAAGTGAGTGGATTAAATATCGGGTTGTCATTTCCATCATCAACATCCTGTTGAGGCAACAATAATGTGACGTCCAGTGCCTCCACGTTCTATTCTCCCTCCTTCCCAGAGCACACCACACAGTCACACTGTCGAACATCCTCGCTGCATCTCGCCGACACCTGCTGAAGATAACGAATAGAGTTACATTGGCAGCGGTTGTTTACAGGTTGTGAGGGCCAGAACACGGACAAGCTATACCGGAGAAGTGGGAGGATGAACAAGGAAGCAGGGGCATATACACGCGTGGCAATGCAACGTAAACTGACACAAAGAGACACAATGCAGCAAAGCTGCGGCAGGGTATTCTCTATCCGCGCTTTGTTGGCAGCAGGTGCTACTGTCAATGACTCGCTGAAACACTACTGGCTAAGAGGTTCTCTCAGGCCATTGTTTAATCCTTTCCCTGAACACGATGCAACATGCTGAAAAGGGATGAGCATTTTTACTGGGAGCCGGCTGCTTCATGCACGACAATACTGCTTAAAGCCTGTCTATACTAACTGAAGGCAAAGGGGCAAAGTCTCGGGCCAGTGCTGATCAAGACTTTGTCATCAGAATCTATATTGAGTGCGATCAGACCACAAACCTAGGAATTTGGTCTATCCGAGGAGGGCAACGTGGCAATGAGAGAAGAACACACGACAGACCTTGGAGTCTTAATGTTTTTCGAAGGATCAATATGCTGGAGAGAATCCTTCTCAGTGAAAATCTTGGAATATGCCCCTTGCCGTTGAGGATAATCTTCCGGGCCTCAGCGTGCACAGGGGAAAGGATTCGGGACTTGATGCCTAAATGAAAAATGGAAGAAAGAAACGAACTGCAACACGACAAGCAGTTCTGACACCTCAGAACCAAACTCGCGTTATCCTACTTTGATAGATTAAACACCAGGATATGGCCTAGAAAGCACGCAGTTGACAATGGGCCATCTTGATGGCAATTTGGGAAAAAATATCCACGCTCACAACTTCGACCATCGGACTCATTTCTACCATAGGAAACATCTCAGTTGACCAGCCAGTTCTCTTTTTCAGCAGCTTGCCGATAATACTAAACAATGCAAAACGTCCAAGATGATGCACAGTAGCTTCAGCAAAGCACTGCAAGCAATACCCGCTTCGATATGGCCTGCGGGCGGCTGTCTACATGCCTAGGTTGGAACCGCGATTGTTGGCTGGCATTGCACCCACAGACGTGGCTGTGACATCGGAAAAATGCATCTCAAATGCATCTCAAATGCCATTATTCCGACGTCGCTCATAATTTCGATCTGAGATCTTATTCTTGCCTTCCTTATGCTTTGACAAAGGGGCATCCACAACATATGTTGACGAGCGCATACAATACCATACAATACAATACCATATCATGATATTGTCCTAAAGGGGAGCACACGGACGTGTGTTTGCTTGTCGTCTCTCTGTACTACAGGTAGAGTACCTCCGTACAGTACATTGTTTCTGTACTTTCGACTCCTAGTCGTGGATCGTCTTCTTGCAGCTTGCAGATCACCAGCTCCGCCAATAGTAACCTGTGGCTGGGGTTGAGGAATCAGATCAGCAACGTTAGACACGACACGCGAGACGCACACATTGTTTGTTTCTCCTTTCTCGCACTCGTTTGCTGGAGTTGATGGAGAAGACTAAGAGAGAGAGGGCTCCGGGATTCGTTGGCAAAGGAGCGATGCCAGTGCCTCGCTATATTGTATGTTGATATATGTATATGTACATATATATATATATATATATAATAACGCTGCACAATCCATTCCAGCATGCCCATTTTTCTTAATCGTTCACATATTTCACAAGTTGACTGCTGTCATTTACCTAAATCTTGGCCCAAGACATACATACATCTTTACTATTGTCTCACAGTACCACACACAGACTTAACACTGCGACGTTATAGCAGCCTTCTGAGGGCGTGCAGGGTGCAGCTCCATTTTCGGCGCCGATGCCAAAGGCGACGGGGGCATTTCCGTACGGCGCGGAGACCGACGCCATTGTGTCAAAGCGGCAGCCAGGCAGTTGAGCAAATATGTCCTCCTTGACGATAATATAATATCAAGTGCGATGGAAGTCATTGCCATTCCAAGGCTAACTCGGCATATATGTGGAGATCCAGACAACTTTTTTTTGCGCTAGATCAACTTCTCTTGTTTTCGTTTTGGTACCTGTCTTACAAGTCAAACACATGTCATCATCTATGTCCTTTTCTCTTGTCAAAAGCTTCGTCTTCATCCTCATCTTCATCATCTGTCATTTTCAGAGTTTGCCTTTTTTTTTTTTTTTTTTTTGTTGTTTTTTTTTTTTTTTTTTTTTTTTTTGGCTACGTACAGTACAAACAAGTACCTACATAAGCAAGTATGTACCATCTTGTTTCAACGGCGCGTCGCTAAAATAATGGCCGATGATCAGCAAGACATTCTCAAGGGGCAGTGAATCCCCTACCAAGAGGCCGTCGCGCGTAAGGCTCGATAGGGTATTTTTAAATTTATCTGTTTTATTAGATCAATGAATCTTTATTCAGGATGCACTAGGATGTATGCGTTCGCCAAGTTGCTTAAACGAGTCGTGCAAATAATCAACTATATTATTATAATAGTGTTATTATTTTGTACTTTGTAGGCCCAGAGCTCCCTACCCCACCATGTCTTCCAACGTCTTCCAACACCATACCATGATGATGGATCACAGAGACGGATACGGACACACATCTCGGACACGTTGACCACGCATAGCATCTCCCAGACTGCTCCAGACTGCCCCGGACTGCCCCGGACTGGAATCTTACTCTGTTCCCGAGTCTTGGTGATCAGCAGAACAGAGAGAGATCGCAAATAGGTACTATACGCACACGCTTTCTATGTATTGTATGTATGTACTGTATGTACTGTATGTACTGTATGTACTGTATGTACTCTCTGCCTAGATGACAAACCAAGCTCAGTCGATCAGCGATCGTCAATCGTGCTCGCTCATCGGTGACCCGAATACTCAGACTCTCGTCCCAACTTCAGCCATGCCGTGTTCGATGTATGCCACTTCATCACCCCCCCCCCCATTTCACATCTCCAACGGCAACCCCCTCCGTCGCGGCGTCTCGCTTCCACGAAATCTCAATGGCATTCATTATTGAAGAGCAAGGCAGCCAACCGCAGCCTCATCTGGGTTAAATATATTGTCAACAACACGAGGCTTTATATGAAAAGCGCCTTGTGGCGCCGTGGGTGATGAGTCTCCCCGATTGGCTTGAGGCGTCGATTCAGACACCCACATGCTGGATTGTGCGATGTGAATAATGTGATAACTTGGAAGTCACATGTCTGTTATATTGCTTTATCGCTATCACCCACATTCCATGTGCAGCACTGTGCAGCACTGTGCAGCGGTATGATGTATGGTACATAATTGTTAGGTATGTATTGCACCATGTGGGATTCTCGACCGTACATCACTTTTCATCGACAACTGCAGGTCAATCTCTGTGAAACAAGCAGATACAAGGTATTCTGTTTGTTCGAATGGTACAGTAGCCCCGATGCGATGCACCATGCTGGCAGATCACTGAACATGAGAAAGTGATATATTCATACACACATACACACACTATCAAGATCAATCCATTGGCTTCCATGAGAAGATACAAGGCCAAGTGGCTACCGGATGGCGTTCGTTGAACTTCCGTGACCTTCCTGCATCGGCCTTGCATCAGGCAGGTTTCAAGCCCAGACCCGTCTCAAGTATTTCTGCGACACGTTAGAGAAGTAGACATTCAGACATTCAGACATTCAGACATTCAGACATTCAGACAGACATTCAGACATTTAGACGTTCCGACGTTCAGGCATCAGACATTCAGACGACAAACAGCCCAGTTGGGCCTCAATACCAGACTCTTTGACATAAACCGTTCGATATGGAAACTCTCTTCAGTTATGTATATCAGCCGACAGGAATATCAATAGTTTCACATTGCAAAGCGCGAAGTTGCGTCACTAACCAAGAAACTCCCTTACTCCACCAATCCATACCACACAGTCTGCTTTTAGCTGCAGTTGACCCGTTCTATGCACTGAACCTGGCTAATATCAACCTCTATTATACCACTCCTCTCCGCATTCACCATTTCTTAAAATGCAACCCAAAAACACTACCACGGAACTAAGCAGCATGCAATGCCATGTCCATCGCAACATCGCAGCAAGTCTCGCTCTCGGTCTCTCAGGCAGATTGTAGCATACCATGCGAGGTATCACCTCAACGACAACGACTCTACTGTGGTAACGCGGCCAATCTCCCGTCGCCGACGCGAAGGCAACGCAAGAGCCACCAATCTGCCTGTGGGCCCAGGCGGAGGCGGATAGAGAAGCCATCCATTCAGCCACCAGCGAGCGCATCATCACCCACCAAGCAGGATTCGAGATCAGCAGCGGTGTGATCGCAGCGTAGCATGTAACGGCGGTGGTTCGAGTCGAGTCGAGTCTGATGCTACGTCGCGTATAGTGCCGCCTAAGCCCGCTCTGCGTGTGTTCATACCTGGAGAGACCTGGATTATTTGGTACAGAAGAGGCGTTGCTTTGAGATGGGGGATTGCGGTGGACGTACGGATACGGACGAAAGGGGGCCGAGGATGGCTGGATTGGGAAGGACTGGGGAGAGAAGAGAGAAAAGGGCACTTGGCAGGCCGGGTCAGGTTGCCATCATTCCCGCTGCTTTCTGCAGTGGGCAAGGCGATTTACGTACGGCTTAAGTTGAGGACAAGCGGTTTTTTTGGGCCTGCTGACGTGGAGAGGAATGTTTCATGATGGCGGTACGAGAGGGAAGTACTCTTATCAAGTGGATATGGCTGATCTTTTTGGGGGGGGAGAAAAAAAAGGGGAGGGGGATACCACCTCTTTTGGATTTCTAATGCTGAGGCAGCGAGGTTGGCTCGCAGAATCTCATGTTCCCTAACAAGACGGGCAGAAAAGCCGTTGGCAGAGTTTATTGATGGGAAACTGCGAAGAGAGTTGACAGGTAGAGAATTTATGAGCGAGCAGAACGCTTCATGGCCAAGATCTGCTCCGATAGGATCCCACCAGAATCTTCAGTGGACATCATTAGGATTGCCGAGAGGCGAGGCCGGATCAAACTATCACTCGGACTTTGAGTCTATTTGGATTCTTTGCTCCGTTTCAGTGGCTGTAACCTCCGTAGTGACTTCAGAGTGTACGAGCAAGTTCTGATCCGCCTGTCTCTCAACTTCTGTAAAGTATCTGCTCGCAACTGTTCATTGTTCACCTGCCTCGCCTTCATCGCTCACTGCTACCCACCGTAACCGTCTCATCAACCTCTTGTAGTGACTAAAGTCGAGAATATTGGTTGCATACCCATGCTTTTAGAAAGCTGTGGAGAGGTTTGATGATCTCAACAGACCCAGAGACAACTGAACTTCCTCAGGCGTATGATTATGTGGCTAAGTTGTATCAACTCTCTACAGGAAACATCGAACTGCGAACAGAACTGATTATTTCGACATCTCCATCAGTTTACGACGAGCTTCTCAACGCCAACCCTCTCTGCCTCCCCATTGAGCGCATCGATCTCACCTTGCACAAATGGAATTCCCGTCTTGAGCCTCTCCACCATCTTCAGCTGTTCGATCTCACCAGGAAAATAAATCCGATCCACTCCCTGCATCCTCTCGCATTGCACAACCTTCTGATGCAGCGTATCCATCCGCTCCTTAAACTCATCCAGGCCCATAAACAGATCCGGCTTGATCGCAACGAGGAAGTGCCCGACATCTGCCGGCTTCGAGGGATCGTAGGGACCTGTGACTCCTCCTGCAAAGGCACTACCAGAGAGCACACCGGAGAACACATCCATCATTATCGCAAGCCCTGACCCCTTTGGTCCGCCCATCGGGAGCATCACGCCCCCCAGCGCCGCCGCAGGGTCGTCCGTTGGTCGCCCGTCCACATCGAGCGCCCAGTCGCGAGGAACCTTCTCGCCGCGACGAAGGGCTTTGTAGATCTTCCCCCGAGCGGCAACACTGGGCGCCATGTCGAGGATGAACGGCGGTGTCTTCCCGGCCGGAGCACCGCAGGCGATTGGGGAGACGCCCATGAGTTTCTCCCTCCCGCCCCAGGCCGGGAGCGCGGGGCTGGAGTTGGTGAAGACGAGGGACATCATGTCTGCGTCGATGGCCTGCTGGACGAGCCAGGCGGACATGCCGAAGTGGTTGGAGTGCTTGATGCCGACCATGGCGATGCCGTAGGTCTTGGCGGCCTCGACGGCCCACGACATGCCTTTGTGGGCGGACACGAAACCGAAGGCGTTCTGGCCGTCGATGTGGGCGACGACGGGCGTGGTTGGCGTGAGGATGGGCGTGGCTTTGGGGTCGAGCACGCCCTGCCGGATACGCTGCATGTAGGAGGGGATGCGTTGGGAGCCGTGGGTGTCGACGCCGCGGAGGTCGGCTTGCACGAGACAGTTCGCTATGATGGCCGCGTCGGGAGAGGAGACGCCATTTCCTTGTAGGATGCTTTGGACGAACGGTTCAAGCTTGGAGTGGCTGATGTGGTAGAATTTTTGGTGAGGTTCGTCACTTGAGGATGCCATTGCACGGTGTTGTTTGTCAATTGAGAAGAGCAGGATCAGTTGAGAGTAAGTCAGATGTCAATCACGGTAGGTGGGTTTCAATCACGACTTTGCTTAGACAATAAGACTTAGACAATGCAGATTCGAAGAGCGATCGAATGCCATATATACAGTCTATAGAAATTTTTGTCGTCCACAAAGACCGTTGGGACTGTTGGAACTATGCGGGGAAATGATGCGGGCCGTCCCCGCGTTTGCCTTGCCAGAAGAATGAGTTGATTCTAAATCCAACAATTGAAGCGTTCAGAGTCGATTTATGCGAGAATCAAGTAACGTGATAGTATTTCCATATTCTCGAAGTCCTTCGGTTTATCCTTTATAGCTTTTATAAGACTCAAAACCCTCTGCCATGCGCAAATTCGCAATCCCAGAAGTGACGCCATCGGCACTTGGAGAAAATGCGGGGTTCTGTCGTGAGAATCCCACCGCCATATCTTTTACTGTATCGCAGTAACTCAAGAAATGCATAACATATCTACAATGGCAGACGCCGAGTCTTCGGGGTCCTCTAGAGCTGCAGAGGCAGCAGCATTTGCATCAAAAGACCCGGTTCTCACGGACTACGACCTCTCCCAGCCTCTCCCCTCCACCACCGGTCTGCGCGCCGGCCTCGCCAACTACGGCGATGCGCACTTCTCCCTCTTCCTCCGCAAAGCCTTCATTAAAGGGCTGGGCTACTCCGACTCCGCCCTATCTCTGCCCATCATCGGCATCATCAACACGTACTCGGCGTACAACCCGTGCCACGCGAATGTGCCGCAGCTGATCGAAGCGTGTAAGCGTGGGATCCAGCTGGCTGGCGGGCTGGCGCTTGAATTCCCAACTGTGAGCGTGCATGAGAGCTTTAGCGCGCCGAGCAGCATGTACTTGAGGAATCTGATGGCGATGGATACCGAGGAGATGGTGGGGGCGCAGCCGATGGACGGGGTTGTTGTTATCGGAGGTTCGTGAATTCGAGAGGTATTTTAGGTTTATGAGAAGGGATACTAATGGGCATAGGATGTGACAAAACCGTCCCAGCGCAGCTCATGGGCGGCATATCGGCCAACAAACCGCTGCTGCCCCTGATTACGGGTCCAATGATGCCCGGGAGCTACAAAGGGGTGAGACTGGGCGCTTGTACGGACTGTAGAAACAACTGGGCGGCGTATCGGGCGGGAGAGATGGATATGGAGGATATTGCGGCGCTGAACGAGGAGCTGGCTCCTACGGTAAGTCGACTTCTGACATAGAGGGCTGAGCTGAGAATAGGAAGGCAGGGACGTGTGGAGTTATGGGCACGGCAAGCACCATGGCCTGTATAGTCGCGGCATTAGGCCTCATGCCCCTCCGCGGCGCGTCGGCACCAGCCGTCTCTTCCGCGCGCCTTCGCATCGCTGAGGAAACGGGGGCAAACGCTGTCGCGGCCGCTAAAGCGCGTCGGACGCCCCAAGAGATTCTGAGTAAGGAGTCGTTTCTGAATGCAATTGTTGTACTGCAGGCAATTGGAGGGTCGACTAATGCAATCGTCCATTTGATGGCGATCGTAAACCGTCATCCGAAGCTGCAGGGCCAGATTACGCTGGACATGATCGATGAGGTAGGGCGGAATGTACCTCTCCTTGTTGATCTCAAGCCGAGTGGGGAGAATTACATGACGGATTTTCATAATGCGGGGGGTATGCTGGCTTTGCTGCATGTGTTGCGACCGTTGCTCCACCTGGAAGCTATGACGATAACTGGGAAGACATTGGGAGAAGTCCTCGATGCTTCGTCTTTCAAAACTTTCCCTTTCTCAGAGTCCATTATCCGTCCGCTCTCGAAGCCGCTGTATCCAGCATCCTCTCTCGTGGTCTTGCGCGGGAATCTGGCGCCAGGCGGCGCAGTCATGAAAGCCTCGGCATCGAAGGATAAACGGCTGCTGAAGCATTCGGGCCACGCAGTTGTCTTCAAGAATTCTGCTGATATGGCAGAGCGGATTGACGATCCGGATCTGGATGTGACGAAAGACTCGGTGCTGGTTTTGCAGGGTATTGGACCCATTGGGAATCCGGGGATGCCGGAGGCAGGACTGATTCCCCTGCCCAGGAAGCTGGCGGCGCAGGGGGTGACAGATATGCTGAGGATATCGGATGGGAGGATGTCGGGAACGGCGGGAGGGACGATCGTGTTGCATGTTTCTCCTGAAGCCGTATTGCCGGGGAGCGTCTTTGGGGTGGTGAGGGATGGAGATGTTGTTACGTGTAATGTGGAAGAGAGAGTGTTGAGATTGGAAATTAGTGACGAGGACATTGAAAGGCGGCTGGCAGAGCACAATGAGGCTCTTGCTGTGGGGAATAGTGTTGTGGAAGAACGGAAGACGAGGAGAGGATATAGAGGGCTATATCAGAGATGTGTGAACCAGGCTGAAGAGGGAGCGGATTTCGATTTCCTGACGGCAGTAGGGCCCAATAGAGCATGAAACATGACGAAGAGCATAGATGGATATACATAGAATATATAGGCACATAAGCATATAGGCTTGATATATTGCAAGATAGATTGCTCCCCTAACTACTACATTCCTTCGGTGCTTCCTGAAGCACTTCTGTACGAAGATGATGTCGATACAGACGTGAAAGGTCCATGATCTCCGCATATGAGCAAGCAAGACCTTGAAGCATTCCACAGAGAAACGAGTACAAGCCTGCAGCTGCAATTCTTCCAAATCATTTCACCTGGAGCATGATGTATCGAACACTTCGAACTACTCTGTCAGGTGTTATTCAAGAGCAGTAGATACGGAACGCATGTTTTGTCTTCCGTTCAACAACGAAGAGCCTAATGAAAGGCCCTTCACATCAAGCATCGCCATAGAAGACACGGTGCTACACAATGGTCAAACGGGTTGTTTTTCGAAAGGAAGAAATTCGTCGCGTCCTGACGTGAAGATATTCTCCAACTGTGGATTCGGCTTATGTCATCTCTGCGCTAATGATTAACGTCAAAACTTCATGCCCACTTCACTTCTTCGTCTTTTCTTTTTTCCTTTCCATTCAACCAACATCATGGAGTCCCTCAGTGAAACCCGCTGGGACGTGGTGATTGATGGTACAGGACTACAGCAGTCATTATTGGCACTGTGAGTGCCTCTGGTAGAGCTCTTCGCATAAGTCATCAGACTGACGCAACCTATGAAGAGCATTATCACGGTCGGACAAGAAGGTGCTTCATGTCGATTGCAATGGCTATTATGGTGGTCCAGAAGCTGCCTTTAGCTTGCAAGAAGCTGAGGCATGGGTAGAGAAGTCAGCTGGTAAGCTTCAACTCTACATTTGACGAATTTTCGCAGGAAAAAAACAGCAGCTAACTATTGGGTAGAAAAGCCTTCTCGTCCATTCTCCAACATTTCTTTACGGAAGCCAGAGATCTCGAGTTCCAAGAAGCTGTCACCATCTCGTGCATACACTCTCACACTCTCTCCGCAAATCATATATTCGAAATCAAAACTCCTTGGTCAGCTTGTTTCATCACAAGTCTACCGGCAGCTTGAGTTTCAAGCAGTGGGAAATTGGTGGTTATACGATAACTCTCAAGGATCTTCGGACGCGCAAGAAGCTGGAACGCTGAAGCGTATGCCCAATGGTCGCGAAGACATCTTCTCCGATAGGAGCATTGATGTGAGAGCCAAACGTGGGCTGATGAAGTTCCTCAAGTTCGTAATTGACTTCGAGAACCAATCAGAGGTCTGGGAGCCGCACGGAGAAACATCGTTGCCGGATTTCTTAGCCTCACAATTCCGGTTGCCTTCATCTATGCAGACAGTCATAATGGCCTTGACTCTGTCGCTAGATCTGCCGTCGAATACTTCAGTCCGATATGCCTTGCCTAGGATAGCAAGACATCTCACATCAATTGGTGTCTTCGGTCCTGGCTTTGGTGCAGTTGTTCCGAAATGGGGCGGTGGTGCAGAGATAGCCCAAGTGGCTTGTCGAGCAGGTGCAGTCGGAGGTGCTGTATATGTCCTGGGGACTGGTGTTTCCGATATTGCTTCTATTGCAACGTCGGGAGTTGAGCTGAAGCTCACGAATGGTGAAGATGTTCGGGCTGGGTACTATATCCATGCTCGAGATGGTCAAGGTGGAAGTGGGCACGATATCGAGTCTACTACTTCACGAACTTCATTGTCCAAAACTATCAGCATCATTTCGTCTGACTTATTCGAGCTCTTCAAAACTACCGTCGAAGGCGCCCCGACAGCAGCCGTTTCTGTGGTTGCATTTCCAGCAAACAGCCTCGTCGTTCATGGAGAGAGCTCGCCATATCCGGTATATATCATGGCACATTCAAGCGACACTGGCGAATGTCCACAAGGTCAATGTAAGCCATACCCCCTTCATATTGTTCTTATCCACGCATTTTATGATGATCCAACTTATGAATACTTATCTACATTGTCTGATACCCCTTGAAGATAACAACCTCTGACAGTCTGATGAATGCTTTCAATTTACATTTTGTGTTATATATCTACATTGAGAACCATGGCTAATATGGATTTCTTCTTCAGGTGTACTCTACGCTAGCACAGCCAACCATGCCAATCCACGATCGCGACTGGAAGCTGCGATTTCAGCACTTTTGAAATCTGTCCCTGTTGCTTCTACCGCTATCGAAAGTGATTCGGAACAGCCTGCTGTTTTGTTTGAGCTATATTACGAGCAAGGTCAAGCTGCACACTCGAACTTGGCTTCTGAGACTGCATGCGCCATCCCTTCTTCTTCATTAGATCTCGCGTTCGATGACACTATCTTGGACAACGTAGAAGATGCATGGCGTCGGGTCATGAAGAATGTAGCAGGTGATGGTGCGAGCACTGTGCTTGAGACTGCCTATATGGTTTTCAAGCCACGAGAACAGTTTGACGATGATGAAAATGATATGGATGGATTATGATACCTCGGGATAGTTAGCGCTTGGAGTTTGCTGGATACATACTCTTGAATGAAATTTATGAAAGGGCTTGCCGTCGAATTCTCTCACTTTCTCGATTTCTCAAATATCCTTCGGCATGCACAGTGCTTTTGACAAACATCAAAAGGAGCATCGGCGTCTAAGCTTGAAGTTTCTTTCCTTATCAGCCATTTTGACGCTTTTCCGAAATTGATATCACCTGAAAGTGGCTTGGCAGCCACACAGATCCATTGGGCATTGGGGGGCAGCACGGACCATGCTGGGTACTGGATACGGAGCAGATGCCCATGGTTGCGCAGACGAATCAACATCGACGTGTAAGCGCCTTCAATGCATCGAGGGCATCGAGGAAAGACGCCCACCGCCCAATTCATGAATGCAATTGGTGCTGCTGTCCTCGATCGTCACTATCACTGTTTTTGTGAGTGACGACAATTGCGGATGCCGGATCGTGCTCTGACCTGTGCGGGATGGGTTCTGCAGAGGCCAAGACGGCCTTCTGCCTCCTGGTCCTGGTCGAATGGCTTCCTATCCGTCCACGTAAGGATATCTTCGAATTCCTGCTCTGTCTGAATCTGAATCTGAATCCGAATCTTCTTGACTCTCCTATCCGACAGAAGACAGTGCTCGTGATAGTGTTGAATACATTAAAGCAATCGATGGATCTCCTCATCTCCTGTTTTTGAGCCCCAGAGATTGCCAGGCTTTCATACGAGATCAGATATCTCACAGTAGTTCAACGTGGGATTCAAGGATTACAACGCTTCAGTTGCCCTCGGACATCTCGGTTTGGCACGAAAGCAACAGTTCTGCCTTCACAGCAGTTCGCATTGTGCGCCGAGCCAATATTCTGCCAATCACAACCGCTGAGCCGTAGGACCCTTCAGACGTTGACTGGATCGCCATTCCACCACATTCGCTCGATCCCCAGCGCCATCCCAGGTCACCTTTCTCCAGTCGCTGGCCAAGCAATAGATTGGGCGGCTGCGGTGATCACGGCCCTGCACAGTGCAGGAAGCTGCCGGACTGCGGTGTGACTAGGCAAAATTCTGTGGGACATATAGACGAAGAGGAACACTTGTGCGGACGATTACTCAGTGCTTCTCTGCTTTCTCGATTCTTGCTGTATGAATTTCTTCCTTTTGAGTTTAGAAGTTGTGTCCACGTTCGCTTTCTCAATCTTCATGAGAAATCCGGCATTTCTCTCGTGCGTGCGATTGTTTCTGCTGTCTACGTATTAATACCCGGTTGGCCAGGTACAGCCCGACCGCCTGAGCGACCTCTCATGCACAAGCATTGTGACCGCTTTTGAAACGACAGCGACCAGCGCAGCCAAAGCTCGAAATTCGAGACATAGACGTCATAAAATCCAAATCGCAAAGCTTCGATAAACGCAGCGAGAAAGTGCTCCATCAGCTCCAATCATGTCGAACGGGCTAGGAGAGGAGGTGATGGAGGGGATGTCGAGTACGATTGCCGAATTGGCGAGGAGAGTAAATATTCCAACGACGCCGTCGAGTCCGCCAGGCCAAATCGAGGCCAATACTGTCGACCCGTGGAAGCAGTCGGGGAAATATGCGCTGGGATGGACATACTTTTGCTTGATTCTTATCTTCCTGGTCACGGCGACGAGGATATATCACTGGTGGACGGATAAGTTACGGCAGGCGTTGTACAAGTCCGAGATGGAAACAAATGCCGTTACCTACTCGCCGGACGCAGACTATGCCATGAGCAACATGATAACAAGCAATACTGTCGATCAATTATTCCCTCGAGAGCAAGAGAAACCACACCGGCCAGACTACCAATCTTCTGCTTCGTCGATAGGCTTCATCAACGACACGCTGGCGTTGTTCCGATGGATCTTTTATCGCCCGATTCCCGAAATCCGCTACTGGAACAAACGCCGTCTTAGCTTCCCATCTTTAGCGGTGGTCAGCATCCTCGTTATTGCCCTAGCATTCGTTTCTCTGTACTGCTTTCTGCCCCAGCCGCTATATTGGCAGAGTATGGCTTTTGGCTCCCCTCCAGTTGCCATCCGAGCAGGAATGCTGGCCGTGGCTATGACACCTTGGATTGTTGCGACCTCTATGAAGGCAAACCTGATAACGATGATGACCGGAATCAGCCACGAGCGACTGAATGTCTTGCATAGATGGGGCGGATACCTGTGCCTCTTTCTCTCGCTCGTCCACGCCGTACCATTTTATGTGCAACAGAGCTGGGATGCTCCAGGATATGCTCAATTCCAGCTCCTGTTCCCGAACTCCAGTGGATATATCTTTGGGACTGGGATTGCATGTCTCGTGCCTCTTGGCTGGCTATGCATCGGGTCTCTGCCAGTTCTTCGCAGTCTGGCGTACGAGCTTTTTCTCGTTCTTCACGTTCCCGTTGCGATAGCATATGTTGGCCTGCTGTTCTGGCATTGCCGCAATTTCCTGACGTCCTGGCACTATCTATACTGTACAGTTGCCATTTGGGCTCTCTCGTACTTTATCCGAATGTTCAATTTGAACTGGATGAATCCCCGAAGAATGGCTTGGCTTATTGGCGACGAAGCAGCTGTCACGTTGATGGCTGAGAATGCCATCAAGGTCACTATTCCCACCCAGATGAAATGGCGCCCAGGCCAGTTTGTCTACCTCAGAATGCCCGGGATTTCTATCTTCGAGAGCCATCCTTTCACGATTGCATCGTTGTGCAGTGAGGACTTTCCCTCCGACTATGGCGAAATGTATCGGGATTGCACTCTCGTATTCCGTCCATTCGGTGGTTTTACTCGCAAGGTTCTCGATACTGCTACCGAGAAAGGCCCATTCAAGACATACCGAGCTTACCTTGATGGGCCATATGGTGGAATGCAGAGAGAGCTTGCGGCTTTCGATACGGTCATCCTCTTTGCTGGTGGCAGTGGAATCACAGCCATTGTATCACAACTTTTGAACCTGATCAAGAGAATGAGAGATGGAAAGGCAGTAACTCGCAAGGTTGTGGTAGTCTGGGCGCTGAAGAGACTCGAGGCGATGGATTGGTTCCGGGAAGAACTCCGCATCTGCCGTGAATATGCGCCTCCTGACAGTGTCACGTGCCAATTCTACGTGACAGCAGCAGTGCGGCAGAGTAGAATACAAGGCTACAATGAGAGAGTTCCAAGACCTATAAGCAACATTTTCCACGACAAGTTGGATGGCTTCGTTGCTGGTATTGCATCGAAGAGAAATTCGGCCATGATCAGGGATGAAGCGCAAGGAGACCCAGAGAGGGAAAGAGAATTAAGAGAAGAAGACCAAGATGCGATCACCTCACTACCGAGACAGAAGCACTTACAACCTACGATCTTCCCACCTCCTCCCCCAAGGGAGGACAAGGGCATTCCAGCAGATCCAACCTTGGCACGAAAAGCCTCCTTGCGAGCATTAGAGGGCCGTAAAGAGAGCGGCGAAGATGACCATTCCGCAACACACCAATATCTCACACCACCATCGGCAAGACAAAGCCGCAGAGAATTCCACTTCCCTCCTCCCTCGCCTCGCCACGACGCACCTCACTTCCAATTCGCTCGCCATTCCCCAAACAGAATGACCTTCCCTCCTCCACCACCCGGCGGTCCTTCATCAAACAAGTCCACGCCGCAGCAATCCTCAGATCCCTTCCCGCCGCCTCCAAATTCCCAGCCGTTCTTCCCTCCACCTCCGGCACCTGCTCATATGCGCGGCGGCAAGTCGTTGGATCTGCACGTCACGATCCCGAAGACCGAGCCGCCAGCGGGTTCAGGATTCGACTTCGGTTTCCCCAGTACGCCGACGGAGTTCCAGAAGAATCTGATGCGCTTTGCGTTCATCAATCCGCTGAAGAAGAAGGAGGGCTGGTCGACGGAGTACGGCAGGCCGGATCTGGCTTATATGCTGAAGGATATGGCGACTGGTGGAGAGGATGGGCGCGGGATCCTAGGCAGACGGACTTGTGTGTTCGTCTGCGGCCCGCCGAGTATGCGTATTGATGTCGCGAATGCGGTGGCGGGGCTGCAGGCCGATATTTGGGGCGATGAGAGTAAGGATGAGATCTTTTTGCATACGGAGAATTATGCTATTTAAGCACACTTTTCGAGGCTGCAGTGGGGAAAGGTGGAGCTGGGGTAGGGGGGATGGTGTAACATTTAGCATGGCGCATTGGATGGGGGATTGATATGGGTTATGAAGGATCTTGATACCACGGCGACTGTCATATGTCATCTGTCACATATACATTCCATTAATCGATACATCGAAAGCCGTAAATTGTCCACTTCTCCATCACAATATCAAATTATCAATTCTGAGACTTCTCTCCCATCCTGATTCCCACAAAACTTGCCATCGAGACAGATAACCCAACACACGGAGATGAGGAAGGTTCTTAAGTATAGACGCTAGGACTGGACATTCTGTCATGTCGCGACTCTCCGCAGCGCGCAGGGAGATTCAATTGGTGCGAGGAGTTGGGGGAAAGGGGGAATGGTGTGACGTTGAGGATGTGCTTGTGTGTGGTGATTGGCGGCTGTCACTGGCCAGCAATGGCACAGATTCCAATTCCTAATGCCAGCTTTCGGCCGCTGCGGCTGTTATCGACCACCGTTCATTTCTTAGGATCTAGAGGGCGGATGCTGAACAGTGTTATAACTTATAAAAATGACAGGAATATGCTTTCGGAGGTCTGTGGAACTGACGTCGCTTTGCAGTAGCTGACATCACGAAAGGGACAGTCAGTGATGCTATTTTACACAAAGGGAAGTAGGTGCCTCATGTCAGGCATCTGTAAATGAGAATATAAATGAGAGAGGATCCGACGTTGCGCCGTCTTATTCAGCTTATATACATATGGGGCTCTCATGAGTTGTGCTGAGTTTTGTTCTCCACCATATCTTACATTTCTTTCCCAGCATATCCTACATATCAACTTCCTTCTGGCCCCTTGGCCTCATCTATCCTTTCAGAGTCCACCCATATCGTACAAGCTCTCTTCCCCTCCCCTCTGCCACACTACCTGCGCTCACTCCTATCAATCTTGCCCCTATAATCCCCAATATGTTCCAAAATAATCCTCGCCGCATCCTGCGGACTATGCTGCCGTCCAATCGCCTCCACAAAATCACCCTCGGGATCCATGAGGTAGAAATAAATACTATGATCGACCAAGTAATCCATCCCCGGCTTGACACCCTGCGGCGTGCTGAAGTACACGCGATACCTCTTGCACACATTCTTGACCTGCTCCCACGTCCCCGTCAACCCCACCAATCCCGGGTGGAACTCGGCAAGATACTCCTTCACGACCGCCGGCGTATCTCTCGCGGGGTCACACGTGATGAACACCGGCACCATCGCGCCCTTCTCCTTCTCCTCCACGAGATCGATCATGGTCGCCATCTTATCCAGCTCCTCGGGGCAGATGTCGGGACAGTGCGTGAATCCGAAGTAGACCAGGCTGTACTTCCCCAGCAGGTCCTGCTCGGTGAAGGCGCGCCCGTTCTGGTCGACGAGCTCGAACGGCCCGCCGACCTTGGGGCGCCCGACCCCCTTGGCCGCCTCGGCGATGCGCGCACGCTCCATGCGCGCCTTCTCGTAGCGGAAGTAGAAGATCAGCGACGCGCCCGAGGTGAGGAAGAGCACGCCTGCTTTCCAGGAGAAAGGCTGCGGCGAGGTCACGTTAGCGGAGTCGGCTACGTGGGCAGAGGCTTGGGGCGGTGGATGTGGATGGGAGGGGCCGAGGCCGCGGGGAGGGGAAGGATGCATGCACGAACCCCGGATCGGTATTTCGACTTCTGCTCCTCGACGGTCTTCGCGGCGCGCATCTCGCGCGTGCTGCCGAATGCTCGGCGTGCGCCCTGCAGGCTTGGGGTGGATGATGTGGCGGGTGCGCGGGCGCCAGCGCGCGCTGCGGAGAGGCATTGCGCCTTGGGGAGTTGGGACAGGGTGCGCGGCGAGAGGGCGGAGAGCAGCAATCTGCTCGGTATTGATGGTTTCGGCATCGTTGGTTATGCTGTGCTGAGAAAGTCCTGGCAGTAGACGTTGGACTTCGACGCCGCCGTTGTGATCGTCGGATGTGGTCAGGTACATTTCTAAGCTACTGGCTCGTTATGGTTTAGCGTGCTCTGTTGGAGATCATGAAATCACGTGGTGTCTTTCTCTGCTGTGACGTTTTCTCACATGCCGACTGCGCCCCTTGCATCATGAAGGAATGGGCAACACGCTTATTCATACATAAGGGAATCAATGCAAGAAGCTTTCGGTCTATTATGGAGAGACTATAAGTACAAGATTACTAGCCCACAGCCGGCAAATAATGCTCGCTCGCTCGCTCTGCTATATGAAGAATCTCCCCCAAGTCGACCCGACATGGATGGCGGTCCCCGCCAGAAATTTCGAAAAGTACAATACAATGCTCAAAACAAAAATGAAAAACTGCCAACGTCCTGGTTTCTTCTTCCATGGATCAATGGATGGCAAAAAGGGGGCAGTGGTGGGCAGCATGGTGGAACGCCGAGGCAGATGCACTGCGAAGCGTAAAGTCGTTACAATGGAGGACAAGTGGCTGTTGTCCTCGTCCAATAGACATGTCGACGCCGGACCGCCTCTAGACAAACAACAGGCTCTCCGAAACCTCAATAAGAGCCACTCCCCAAATTATCATTCTACGCCTCGTTCATGAACGATGTAATTAATCTCTCCGGCTGATTTGGCTCGCACTCGTTCTACTCCTCTCATCCTCCTCCTCCAACACATCGCTCAGTCTCGTCGGATGCTGATGCCTCGGCACTTCTTCCCATCCCGATCCTGACCCATATTGTTGGCCGGAGTAATCAACCGGTCCCTGAGTAGTGGCGGTCGTCCTCGGTATATACTCGCCTCCACTGACTGGCGCATGTCCGTATTGCTGGAGATGGGCTAACTCTCTCGCCCTCGCATCAGACATATTTTCCTCGTCCGACTCGTCATCAGACTGGGGTCGCTGGTAGGGGATCTTATTACCATGCGCATCGCGACGAAACTGACCAGTGGGATCAATCTCGTACTCTTCCTCGCTGAGGGTTCCTGCATCGGAGCCGAGACCTGCGGGGTGAAGAGTAGGACCTTGTTGCTGCTGGTAAAAACCAGCTGGTGCTGGTTGGACGACAGGTGCACGAGAATCTGGTGGTGTTGAGGTTGAGCTGGGGCCCTGTGGGCGAGTAGTGGCTGCAGATGTTGAGCTCGAGATTGGCTGGCGGGTTGTTGCGGTAGCTCCTCTTGTAGCTGGCGCACCAGATCTTGATTCGACGAAGGGATCAGTTTGACGAGCACGGACATTCTGCTGGTAGATTTCTTCATTCTCTGCTTGCCCGCCCATGCTTTGCGATGTTGGCCCGCCGGGATAAGGTCCTTCGCGAGTTGCCGGCCTCTCCCTCTGAGCGGTGCTGGCGTGTCGGCTTGGAGCTCCCTGCATCATCGGAACGACTTGCACACCTCCTACAACCGTAGGCTGGCCTTCTCTCAACGACAACGTCCTCTCACGCTCTGCTTGCTCTCGTCTTCCGAGCTCCTCCCAAGCACGTCGAGCTTCTTCTTTCGAAATTGCTAATTCTCGTTTCAGTTCGCTGATGATCTTTTCAGAGTGGCTGTGTTCTCTTTCTTTGGCGAGAGCAGCCTCAATTGCAGCAGCTCTCCCTTGCCTTTCCTTCTGCATACCATCTTCTAGCATGGCTTGAGTTTCCGCCATCCTTTCTTGCTCCGCTCTCGTGTCGAAAAACCATCTCTGGAATTTCCTTTCGGACGAGGCTCGAAGACGCTGGAGCTCGACGACGGCATGGAAAAGATTCGCTCCTGCGGCGGATAAGTCTGTGACCTGACGAGACAGTTGTGCTGAGATCGGATCATTCTGAATTTCACGAGTATTCTCTTCGAGTCGACGGATCCAGTAAGAGGTCAGGCCTTCCCAATGCGCAGACAACGTCTCCCATCTCTCAAATGCATGCGGGAAAGTTGACCCAGTGCCTCTTTTACCCTGAGCTGCGCCGTCCAGAGGATCGACCGCTGGTTCCAAGCCAGGAGGCAACCTTGAATCTGACGGTCCACCTGGATTTTGGCTCGGTTGACCTGTGACTGCAGCTTGGGCTGCACGTGCTGCTCGCCGTACTGCCGCCGGGTCTCCACCACCAAGGGCAGCACCTCCAGTACCGCGGGCCTCCAAGGGGGCATCTCCCGCCCTAACTGTTTGGTCTCCGCTCGCAATTCTTCCTCCAGAGGTACGGTTCGATCTTTGAGAGTTATCGGATATTCTCTGTCCACCACCACTTCCTCTCGGTCCTCCACCACCGCCGGGAGCAGTTGCTCTCCTTTCATCACTTATCCTCCTTTCCTCCTGAATTGCCCTTTGCTCCTGTTCTTGTCTCAATCTCTCCCTCTCGGCAGCCTCTGCGGCAGCCCTCTTCTTTTCTTCCCTCGCCTGACGCTCAATCATGATTTGCTTCGGACCGCGTAAACCTCCAGGAGAGCCGGTATGTTGAGGGACACTTGGTCTTGAGGATCCATTGTTGGTGCGTCCGTTACCAGCATAGGCTGATGGTCCTCCCACAGGTAGATCTGACATCGAAGCGTTCTCCTCCTCCAAATCTGGTGTGAAGGGTATTGGATGCCGCAGCGCTTCCTCTAGCGTATAGAGGATAGCAGCAGCGGTATGCCTGCTGATTCGTACAGCGGGATGTGGCCTGAACTTCTCGGGAGGGATGAGGGTATTGCTTGATGTTGGTGGAGATGAGTCTTCCTCTTCAGGTAGATTTGCTGTCTCTCGCTGATATGAGGTCTGGTCGGGCTGAGGTTGAGCGAATCTCACGTGTGGAGGACTTGGGCTCGGGCTCGGGCTCGGTGTGATTCCAACTGATACAGCTTCAATGTGTGTCCGTCGTGGTTGCGAGAGAGATGGTTGCGAGAGAGATTCGAGATGAGGCGTACGTCGTAAGGTCCTGGCACTGCCGGAGGAGTATGCTGGGCTAGCTCTTGCTTGCAGAGCAAATTGCGGCGGCTGGCGCTGCTTATCAATGGACGTCGACGGGTCGTTGGGCTCGTAAGGGTCGTTAAATCGGGATGAGGTTGGTTTCGTCAATGCTGTTGGCGGTGGTGGTGGAGTGGGAAGCTTGGATGGCAAGATGGCTGCGACTATGCCCTCCTGCGACGAAGCGCCTGAGACGCCAGGTCTTCCTTTACTCAAGCCAAGTGTTTATCTTTGGTGTTGTGGTTCTCGATCTGGGATGGTGGAATGCGATCTAAGTCTGACAAGCAAACTTTTTGGGGAAGTCCTCAGGAATGTGGTCGGGGAAAGTGAGCGAGCGAGAGCAGACGTGGTAAGAGGTAGACCCAGAAAGAAATGTGGTCGTCCGGGGTAGTTGGTAGATTTCGTGACGGATGGATATGAGGAGGTTGGGGGGGGATCGTGTAAAAAAGCAGGAGGCGCAGGCGAGAGACCACAATATTTGATCGTACTATTGAAAAGGCGGTTCACAACGCACAGATAATGCCCAATGAATTAGAAAGAAAAGAACTTTTGTTTTCGAAAATCCAAGACTCCGAAAGGCCCAATAGACCGCCAAATGAGTAGGTGAGTGAAATGAGAAATCAGGGAGATCAGGGAAATCAGGGCGCGCAATCGCGCGCAATCGCGCGCAACCGCGTATTGGATGTCGATGTCGGTTGTTCGCGTCTTCGCTGCCCAGCGAGCAGGTCACGACCAAGGCAGTAGTATCGTATGCGCAGAGTGTCGCACGACGCTCAAAAGAAGTCGAGGTGATGCAGAACAGTGTGCAGAATACAATGGCACTGAGATCAAGACCATATCCGCTCGTGGTGATGTTCAATTGCGGATGGCGATGGCGATGGCGATGGCGATGGCCAGATACAGCTTCATTCGGGTGTGGCAGCAATTCGGTAGAAATGGCATCGTGTGTGTGCGGTGAGTTGGCGCTGAGAGGGTTTTGGGTCGAGTCCTGGTCTCAAAGTCTCAGTCCTCGGCGCATGAGCTTAGGCGTTCTTGTGCTTGTTGTATTGTGTTGTACTGTGTTCATGCTGTCGCTACTCTACCATGAACTGGTAACATTGATGCCGCTGCCTCGCGACATCATTGTCTCAGCGGCATGGGCATGGGTTCTGTTTGTAGCAGATGAAAGAATGGAAGGGGGAAGGGGATGGGGATGGGGATGGGGATGGGGATTTAGATGTGAGACTTGGAGATTAGTATGACGGAGGCACGGAAGTACAGTACAAGGTGGAGTACAGGGAGGGAAGGAGGGAAGTGAGCCATCGGTCGGAGTCTTCACTTTAGCATTTCAGCACTGCATCAGCCATGCCGGAGGTCTGCTGCGTTGCTGTTCTTTCCCTCCCTATGAGGGAACTGGGAACTGCCCATGTCTCCTAATTATCTCCCCCCCCCCTTTCCTAATTATCAACTATCTCCTAATTAATGGCTCTTGGGGATAGGAACAGAGGTAAAGGTGACATATTCCATATGTTACTCCAGCGTGCGTTTGCGTCTGCGTTTGCGTTTGCGCTTGTGTAAAGAAGGGGGCTCAACATCCCAGCCAGAGATGGACGGCCCCCCTTAAAACAGTGAATCAGGGATTGTGGGAAAGGAACGATATGCGACCCTTTCGGTAATGGGAAACTTGTTTAGAGGGATTTCTCTCTTTCTTTCTTTCTCTCTTTCTCTCTTTCTTGTCTCCCACATCACGATCCGCCATGCCATGGGTAAAGGAGACGTCGGGCTTGCATGCTGCACTTCCCAGCCTCTTCTTTTTCTGTGCCAATCAGACCTGCAGCAAGAGCAGCAACGTCACCAAGAGATGCAGCATCATTGGTCCACGTGTCTGTCATTGGTAAATCCTCCTTAGATTGGGAAGAGATTGGGGAAAAAATCCGGAGCGAGGCTTTCTCAAGACAAGAAAGAGTTGTTTGTCGTTCAAAATGATAATTGAGACACATCACGTGAATCTCTCTCCCTCCACGTGACATGCATTTGGGGGCTCCAGAGGGCTGACTCATCATTAGGTATTCATTAGCAAGTGCATCCAGAGTATATCTGAGTATCTCTGAGTATATCTGAGTAGATTCCTCATATTGCTTCTTACCGAGTACAAACACCATTGTATTTCAGCATGTCTATCACATGCAATATTCATTCTGTGTTGAACTGTTGATTTCTCCTTTCTCCTTTCTCCTTTCTCTTTTCTTTTGGTTGCTTGTTTGAGTTTCCGTGATGCCAGATGTTCTCTTGTACTGTACCTACTTCATTCAAGGAGAAAAGCATGGGGAATGGTTGCTCCGTGCTGTGCCATATCGGTACGTACCATTCGTACCATGGCCATTGATTGTCTGATTGTCCGATTGTCTTACGGCTTTATCAGTCTTGGACCACAAGTTTGCACACTCTCTCCAGCTCTCCAGGTACTCTGCTACATGTACTCTTTGATGTATGTACTCTCTGATGTATGTACCCTCTGCAGAGTACAGGTGCTACAAACATACAAACAGTACGTCAATACCTCAACACTGTGTACCTTAATGGTGGCTGTACTCAGCCTCATGAAGCCATGACCATGTACACCTCACACTTCACGCAATATGCATGCCATGATGCAGGGACCGTATGCGGGGAATACTCCGTCGGGAGACCTGGAGCTTGGGCGGCACGCTGCTGCGAAGAGTACTGTTTATTTGTATTTCTTTTCTTTTCTTGTCTTGACGCAACTGCCAAAGTTGAGTGACTTCCGAGCATCTAGCCATTGGGCAGTTTTTGAATCGAGATTGTCGTCTATGCTGCCTTGCCTTTTATCTTCTCCAGTATTAAAGCTTCGGGCGATGACAGGGGTCGGGAACCCTCAAAGCCAGTTGGGATATCGGGCTTCAACTCTACTCCTCATCTGTCGCCATCCTTTTCTTTATTTTTCTACTCTCGAGGAGTAGATCCTCCAGATGGCTAGTTCAGCAATGGCGACTACCCTCCTCCTCCAGCTTTCGCTGGCTTCATCAGCCCTCGCTGGTGTGTTGTCCTTGAGTATTTCGAAGAAGTCACCGACTCCGGCGGATCTCACGCATCGCGATGTCCTGCGAAGAGCACCGATTTTGGAAGAGTTATACAACAACCGCCAGCAAGGTGGCTATTTCACCAATATTACCGTAGGAACGCCAGGGCAGCCACTCTCTCTCGTCCTCGATACTGGAAGCAGTGATCTCTGGATGCTCGCACCTACAACCGATCTTTGTAGCGATATTCAGGTTCAAATCAAAGTAAACGATTCATGTTATGGCGGGACTTGTAAGCTCCACTCTTTCACCGAGAACAGGCAATGCTGACTAGCACAGATGATCATACGAAATCATCAACCTATAAGCGCCTCATCGCCGACGGCTTCGGAATCACGTATGTTGACGGCTCAACTAGCGAAGGCGACTACATCTCAGATGATGTCACCCTGTCCGCGAACAACACAATCAAAGGTCTACAGATGGGACTTTCATACAAATCTACCGGCGGCGTCGGCATAATGGGACTCGGCTACAACACCAACGAAGCAGCCGCCACCTTATATCCGAACATCATCGACCTAATGGTCACTCAAGGCCTCATCAACCGCCGCGCTTACTCCCTCTACCTCGATACGCGGTCGTCCACCACCGGCACCATCCTCTTCGGCGGCCTCGATACTGCCAAATTCATTGGTATCCTCTCCATCCTCCCGTTGCAGCCGCGACGCACCGCCGACATCAACTCCTCCACCATAACCATGTCATCGCTCTCTGCCGGCACCGTCGACTCCCTCGCCTCGCTTACCGGCAGTGCCTTTGCCCTTCCAATCCTCCTCGATTCCGGCACAACCCTGACCTATCTTCCCGATGCCCTAGTTTCAGCCATCGTGGACATCTTGGGCGCATACGACGACAGTCTCCAAAGCGGGAATATCTGGGCGGACTGCGCGCTTATTGACGATCATCCCGACTTCGTGTTCTCTTACCAGTTCGGTGGCTCCTCCGGCCCAAGGATCCACGTTCCCTTGCGCGATGTCATCTATGCAATCCCCCAGAGCTATCAGCAGTATTTCAATTTCCCTTGGCAGACAACCTGCTACCTAGGCATCCTCGGCGCCGGCGACGAGGAATTCTATATCCTCGGCCAGTCCTTCCTGCGCTCGGCGTACGTGGTGTATGATATCGACAATAACGAAGTGGCTATCGCGCAGGCGAAGTTCGATACCGAGGATGAGACGATCTTGGAGATTACAGCCGGGGAGAGCGTACCGTCGGCAAGTGGGGTGGCAGTTGAAGTAGTATCAAAAACCACGTCGGCAACGACGTCGAGCGCAAAGAAGTCCACATCGAGCGCAGAGAAGACCGCGGCGACCAAGACGCCGACGCAGACTGTTGAGGGAGTGACGACGACAAGGAGTACGGTGACGGTTACGGGCGGGGCGGCGGCGTCGAGTAGTAGTGCTGCTGTTGCGAGTGTTCCGCGAGCACAGATGGGTGCTTTGATGATGCTTGGATTGTGTGGTCTGTGTGGCATCTTGGGAGGATTTCTCGTCATATAGGAGGGAGAGGGGCAGCTAACAACCATACACACGGACGGAAGGGCGGGAGCATGAGTGGCTTAATGCCTATTCAGTAATGATAATTATGTTGGAGTATTTGGTATGTTACATGGCTTATGAATTACGACTGTATATAATATACACATTTTGGTTCCTTCAAAGGGTTCCATCACTCACATAGTCGCTACTCGCCTGCAGCGTTCATTGTGAGTTACTCAACGTGCAAATTAGACCTCCTAGGCCCTCACAGCGGTGCGCAACCTGCGGGTGATTTTAACGGCGTCAATCTGTTTCTTTGGAGATGGGGTTTTAGCTTTCCAAGTTTCCAACCCCTTTTTCTAGTTCTCTTTGTCACGGTTGTGCACAACCTTGTCTCGCAAACACCACGTTCCAAGTGGCAAGGACTGGATATAGCGAGTGAGGTCCGAGACTGGCAGCGCTTGGAGCTGCAAAGGTTGGGCTTCAATGATTCTTTGTACCAGCTAATATAAAAGGGAAGAAGAAGGTAAGGAGAACGTCATCAGCCCCACGTGCTCACTGTCAAGCCGCAACACAAAGTATTTCATACTGCGCCGCGCCTGCGCCGCATCCCCAACATCAAGCCGCACTATACACTTAGAGGTACGGCTTCAGAAAGGAATAAAGATGGGAAGGTTTTATCCCCACCAAGTCCTGTTAGGAGTTAAAACCCCATGCTAATCGACATGTCTTCCCCTACTTTGAGCAAGGTCAGTTCCGTTGATGCAAGTTGCCATCCTCTGCATCTGATCGTCCTATGTTCATACTGACTAACTGCTTATATCCCAGCTCCCTCAAGCAAGCAGAATGGCTATTCACCACGAGAATGGAAATATATACTTCAGGCCTCTCCAACCGTGGTTCTCGAGAGTTCTCACTCAAGAAGTACCTCCCTTGCCTTAATCTACCTGCCGTCTCCTAGCTAACACATATTGCCAGATCGAAGCCCTCCACAACACCTTCCTTCCTCTCCAGATGGGGCAAGCCTTCGATCTTGCCTATGCCCTCCTGGAGACCTGCGACCTCCCTCTCTACCAGCAGGCATTTTGCCACTGGATTTTGGCCACTGATGCCCGCGAAGTTCATGGAGCTGACTCAAGGCTGCACTATGTGCGAACTGGGCAATCAGCATGGCTGTTAAGAGGGCAAATGCGCAGAGGAGGAAGAAGAGCCCAGTGAGCTTATCGCTGCTTGAGGAGCTGTCTGTTGGCTTAGAGCGCGATTTGAAGAGGCTGCAGGTTCTGGGTGAGTTGTGAGGGAAGAAGTGGGCAAGCAGATAGGATATATGAGCTGACAAAAGATAGAGGCCATCAAGAAGGAGAAAACTAGAAGAGGTATGCAAGAGGTCGAAGGGTTGGATGCAGACTGCGAAACGGAGGAAACCCTGATAGGTGGAGTCAGCAAATGTGCTATGCTCTGAAGATCAACAGCAGAATTGGACATATTTGTCTCCCTTTGAACGTTCATCTTAAACTTTGGTCCTCTTTCATGTCCCCAGCCCTTTCTTTTCAGAAATATTATAAAACGATCACGTGCATTCATCATAATCACCTGATCACTTTCTCAACCGAACAAGCATGCATGATGGATATGGCAGGCCGGGCCGCCTCGTATATCTGCAACAAGCTCTCCCTTTCCCGCCTTTTCCCATCGCTCTACCACTCCACAGATCTGATTCCATCATATTGTCCAAGATCTGCTCCGCAATCAATCCTCGGCCTTGTTCATGCGCCATGACCCGGATGAGCGTGGTGTCAAGGCTCCGCGCCCGCATTCGTGCCCTATATTACTGCTCCTATGCGGTCTCTGCTAGACTTGGAGACGCCTTGTGATCACCTCGAGTGCGGATCGCCCCATCAATTCTCCAATTGGGCATCGTTAGAGAAGGGTGTTAATGGGCAGAGTCAGACCTTGCGTTGCTCTTTGGATATATGAATAATGACCAGATCTGAGGGACGCAGGGTGCTGGAGAGGTAATATGCGTCCAGCGGTTTGTGCCAGGGCAGTGTAGGAACATAATGTGCCTCATGACATCGATGGCTTTCTATAAATGAAGCTGTGTCACTCAATGGCAAGTATTTTTCTTGTTGTCGTGTTGTGTTGTGTTCTGTTCGGTTCTGTTCTTGTAGCTATAGCAGTCTGGCTATAATGTCTCTCTTCTCAAGTGCCGTTCTGGCGCTTGCAGTATTTGCTTCTTTCACCAATGCTTTACCGGCAGATCAGTCTCTTTCCGCACGAGCTCCTGGAGATGGAGCCTGGGCTGCAGCATATTCTAAAGCCATGACGGCTCTTGCAAAGCTGTCACAACAGGATAAGGTGAGTATGGTAACTGGCCAGGGGTGGATGAAAGGACCCTGTGTTGGCACCACTGCTGCAGTCTCCTCTATCGGGTACCCGCAACTCTGTCTGCAAGATGGCCCCTTAGGAGTGCGTTATGCACAAGGCGTTACCGCTTTTCCAGCTGGTATCCATGCTGCGGCCACATGGGACACGGACTTGATAAAGGCTCGCGGCAACGCTATAGGTAGGATGTCCTGTATCAAACCATAGGATAATGGCTGACAAGATTCGAAATAGGGACTGAGGCGAAAGCGTTAGGTATCCATGTACAACTCGGTCCTGTCGCAGGAGCACTGGGGAAAATCGCAACCGCAGGGCGTAACTGGGAAGGTTTCGGTCCAGACCCATACCTTACGGGTATTGCGATGGCAGAGACAATTACTGGTATGCAAGCCGCTGGTGTGCAAGCTTGTGCGAAGCATTATCTTGGGAATGAGCAGGAGAAGAATCGCGAGACCATGTCTTCGAATATTGCGGATCGTGTGAATCACGAGCTTTACCTCTGGTACGTACATAATTCGAGCTTTCCCGTGCAAAATCCTAACGTCATAGGCCCTTTGCGGATGCAGTCAAAGCCAACGTCGCTTCTGTAATGTGCTCCTATAATAAGTTCAACACCACTTGGACCTGCGAGTCCGATAAGGCTTTAAATCAGCTCCTCAAGGGCGAACTTGACTTCCAAGGCTACGTTGTTTCGGATTGGAATGCACAGCATACCACTACTGGCTCTGCTCTTGCCGGCATGGATATGGCAATGCCCGGTGACAACTTTGGGGACAACCGCTTCCTCTGGGGTTCTGCGCTTACCAGCGCTCTTAACAACGGACAAATTCCTCAGAGCAGGTTGAATGACATGGTCAGGCGGATTCTTGCATCATGGTATTTCCTCGGGCAAGATAGCAACTACCCTACGGTGACAGGCTGGACATCTTGGAATGGTGGAAGAGGCGGCCCAGACGTCCAAGGAAACCACAAGACCATTGCCAGACAAGTCGCTCGCGATGGTATCGTTCTTCTCAAGAACACCAACAACGCCTTGCCTCTGAAGAAGCCCGCAAGTCTGGCGATTATTGGGAGCGATGCTATCACCAATCCCGCCGGACCAAATGCCTGCGTTGATCGTGGATGTAACACCGGAACCCTGGCTATGGGATGGGGATCTGGAACAGCCGACTTCCCGTACCTGATCGCTCCGCTTGACGCAATTAGAACACAAGCCTCCGCTGACGGCACGGCCATCGTGACATCCACAACTGACAGCACCTCTTCAGGGGCAAGTGCTGCAAGTGCGGCAGCCACTGCAATCGTCTTCATCAACTCCGACTCTGGCGAGGGCTATATCACCGTCGAAGGACAATCTGGCGATCGTGCAAATCTCGATCCATGGCACAGCGGGAATGCGCTCGTGCAGGCTGTGGCGAATGTGAATAAGAAGACCATTGTTGTGATTCACAGTGTCGGGCCCATCATCCTCGAGACCATCCTCGCTCTTCCCAACGTCGTGGCTGTCATCTGGGCTGGTCTTCCAGGCCAAGAGAGCGGAAACGCCTTGGTCGATGTGCTCTATGGCTCCACGGCACCGAATGGGAAACTGCCGTTCACGATTGCGAAGAAGGAGAGTGACTATGGGACGAGTATTCAAAATGGCGATGATAACTTTTCGGAGGGTCTGTATATCGATTACAGGCATTTCGATCAAGCGGGCATTACGCCTAGATATGAATTTGGTTATGGCCTTTGTAGGTCCCTATTCCCTTACTTTCATCTGGCAAAGAGCTAACTTTAGGATCAGCATACACCAACTTCACCTACTCAGGCTTGACGGCTACATACACAGATAAGAGTGCAGGAAGCACGACCCTGGCTCCCGGCGGCGTGGCCGGGCTGTATCAAACCGTGGCCACCGTCACAGCCACAATCACCAACTCAGGCGCAGTACAAGGTGCTGAAGTCGCGCAATTATACATTGGCCTCCCATCGAGTGCGCCGACCACGCCGGCGAGGCAACTCAGGGGTTTCAAGAAGATCAACCTTGCGCCGGGTGCGAGTGCCACGGTGGCGTTTAGTATCAGGAGGAAGGACCTGAGTTATTGGGATGTGCAGGCGCAGAAGTGGGCAACGCCGACGGGGACATTTAACGTGTGGGTTGGGGCGAGCTCGAGGGATTTGAGGTTGCAGGGGACGATGTAGGTGAAGCTGCATAGAAGGAAAGAGCGAGTATGAAGAGGGTATATGAAGATTTGGTCGTATATAGTGGAAAGGTTTGGAAATAAGTATCGTATCATGGTCTGCACATCTCTACTTTGATTTGAGAATCTCCTACATGAATCGCAGCACACATCTTTACTCCGCAGCCATTGTTTATAAACTTCATATATAGAAAGACGAGTCCCAATATTCATACTTGCAGGATCCTCAGCTTCTTGCTATACATGTAGCATCTTGACCGTCAGCCCTATGCTGAGGAAGGAGGAAAGCGTGAGGGCGGGAACCGTGGCCCACGTACATAGATAGAGCCTGCCTCACTTTTCAACCGCACCTCCCACCATGATATGCTTGACAGCCTCTCAGCAGTCACTACTCGTCGCATAGGTACTTTCCAATCCGCTCTCTCCTTCCAGCTACTGGCGATGTCCGCAGCCCAGCTTGTAGATTCACTCCACGCCCGCCATTACACCTGCCTGGCATGCCATATAAACAGGTATGGTTCCTACCCTCATAACATAGGCTGGTGTGGTCGAGTGGAAGATGGACCACTTTGAAGCAAACACAGCAGAGGAGGACGACGGGGCTCTGGGTTCAACACCCATCCTTCCTTCGACTTGAAAAAAAGGGAACAACCTACAAAGCCATCTACCGAAATCTACTACTACGAAACGAAACCTACAAAGCCATCTACGGAAACTATAAAACCAACTGCACGAAACCTACTACGAAACCTAATACGACGAAACGAAACCTACAACTGGAAACAAACTACAACATCTACCATGAAATGTTAGCAGCTACTAAACGAAACCTACTACAAGAAACAAGCTACAACATCTACTACAAAACACCACCACTACTATGAAAGCTACTACTAAACGAAACCTACTACAGGAAACAAACTACAACATCTATATCAAGCCTTAAAGTAAACCCCCTATACTTGGGGGGTTTCTGTACCTAGGGAAACCTAGGGAGTCTTTTGCTTTTCTAATTTCTAACAATTTGCTTTTACTCTTACATTTCTCACAGCAGCTACAAGTGCTAAAGTGAGCAAAGTTTGACTCTGCAATCGCAGTTGTTGATTATGCTAGGACTTTTGTAGATCGAGAAGTTGTCCGCCTACCCTCCGAGACTCCGAGTCGCACCTTCTGTTAGAAAAGGGGGATAACGTGACCTCTACCATGTCGACAACTCAAGCTTGGAATTCGAGGACAGGATACAAAAACTGATATTCTCGGTATGTTAGTTATGGCAATATGAGTAGAATAATGCTAATTGGCATGATTTGAAATGGAAGGACGTCGTCGCGCGAGAGATGCGAGGATTTACGCGTAGAGGCTGCATCCGCATGAATAGTCGCCACGTTACTGTTAGGATGCCTGCCATTGCTCCTAATGGCAGTGTTTTCTTAGTCGACAAAATACGATACCATTGTTTGTACAGGTAATCATTCAAAGTGTTCGAGATTCGGAACGGAACCACAAAGCCACACATCTTCGGGATGGGATGCGGTAAGTGTGCTATTAATTAACAGCCTTTGCGATTATTCATGTTTTTGAGGGGTAGACTGTAGTTCATGCGCCTGTCACCCCACAAAGCTCTAATCAGATGGTTTATGCGCCATCACCCCATTACGTGACCATCTAAGCATGATAGCTTATGCGGCCCAATATACTTCAACATACTGAACAAGAGCGGAGCAAGCCAAACAAAGCGCAAAGAGACGCAAAGAAACATCCCATTAACAGGTAAGATCAAGGTAAGATCGATCATAAGCGACATATATGAAGTCTCGAACTGCCATCTTCATTCTTCTTTTCGCGATGCTCATTCCCATCGCCATTCGAATGGTCAAAAACTCCATGCCCATGTCGACCAAACAAGCCTCGCAGCCCTCGGCGGCGATTGTCATCGGCACCGGCCTCGCCGGGCTTTCCGCCGCCAGCACCCTTCTCTCGCACAACATCCCCACTCTCGTGCTCGACCGCTCTCCCAAGCCGGGGGGAAACAGCATCAAAGCCTCCAGCGGGATCAATGGCGCGCCCACGCCCTACCAGGACCCCCTCCATCCTGACACCACATTCTATACCGATACCGTCCGCTCCGCCGGCTCCCTGCTCGCCTCATCACAAACCCCTTCGGAGCGCAAATGGCGAGAATCGTTGATCGCCACTCTCGTCAAGGAGTCCAGCGACGCCATCTCCTGGCTCACGGAGAAGGGCGTCGATCTCAGCCACGTCGCTCAGCTCGGCGGACACTCGGCGGCCCGCACACACCGCGGCACCGGCACGACGCCGCCCGGCTACGCGATCGTCTCGACTTTACTCGACTCCCTGAAATCCAACCCCAACTGCACGCTCTCGTCCTCCAGCCGCGTCACGGAGATCCTCCAGGACAGTCAGCATCACGTGATCGGCGTGAGGTACGTCACGATCGCCGAGGGCGCAGAGGCGAGCGAGATCGAGAGGCAAGTGTTTGGGCCCGTGATCGTCGCGAGTGGTGGCTTCGCGGGCGATGCGCATGGGCTGCTCGCGCGGTACCGCCCGGATTTGGCAGGGATGCCGTCAACGAATGAGGAGCGGCCCGGGTCGGCGGATCTGCTGACGGCGGTTGGGGCGCAGCTGGTCGATATGCAGTCGGTGCAGGTACATCCGACGGCGTTTGTGGATCCGAAGGTGCCGGAGAACGCGAATAAGTTTCTGGCAGCGGAGATGTTGAGAGGGGAGGGGGGTGTGTTGTTGAGAGGAGCAGGGGGGAAGAGGTTTGTGAATGAGATGGAAACGAGGAAGGTAGTTTCGGAGGCGATTATGGGAGAGGAGGGCGGGACGGTGGGGGGGTTGAGAGTGTGGGATGTGGATTTGGTGATGGACGAGGGAGCTTATGAAGTGGCCAAGGCGCATGTGGATTTTTATCTGTGGAAGGGGTTGATGCATAAAGGGACAGTGGCGGAATTGGGACTGGATGCCGTGGCGTCGTTGCAGGCGTATGCTGATGCAGCGGCTGGGAAGGGTCCTGATCCGTTTGGACGGACGTCGTTTGAGCATTGGAAGATACGAGAGGTGACTCCAGAGACGGTGGTGTATATTGGAAAGGTGACACCTGCCATTCATTTTACAATGGGAGGCGTGGCGATCAATGGGAATGCGGAAGTCTTGGACGAGAACCGAGAAAAGATAAATGGGATATGGGCTGCAGGGGAGGTCACTGGTGGGTTGCATGGAGATAATCGGCTTGGAGGGAACGCGTTGCTGGAGAGCGTGGTCTTTGGAAGAAAAGCTGGAGAGGGCGCGGCTATTGCTTTTGGACAGACATGAAACAAACAGTGAGCGAAATACTTAAGAGCATATGAATGAGCGTCTTCGCCTAGCATGTATGTCTCTATCAACTTATTATTGCGCGTGTTTTGTAATGCTTTGTCTTTCGTTTCCAGTGAACAGAAGCAAGCTGGTTTTTGGAAAATCTAATATCCAATCCAGAGCCGTTTTGGTTCTTCGCGAATGTGCTTATTTGAGGCTCTCTATATTATGAGATCTCTACTCTAGTTTAGACAGTTTTACAATTAATCACTTTCATATTAATCACTTCAACAGAATAACCTAAAAAGAAACTTTTCACAATTACTCTATCTAATTTCGCGACCTTTGCAACTAATACACGTGACGAATTGATACTAGTCTTTGGAGTCAACAGCTTTTGATTGACAACCTAGGGCCAAGTACCAACTGAACGCCATGACGCCTCCGCCGATGAGGAAAGCTATTTTTTGGCACGAATATTGTTGGCGTGAGCCAAAGCCTCCTTCAAGGAAAAATCGTCAGGACAGATGCGTCGTGTTAAAAAGACGGTTGCCAGTGTCGGTGGTGCCTCTGCCAGTGAACTTGTTGTCAGAGAGACGAAGTGCAACCAGACTGACTTTTCCGTGGCGGGCGAGTGCCTGGGCGAGAACTCCCCCGGAAACGGACCGGGCCTGGGCGACGCCGACAATCACCACGATGCGAATAGTGGCATGTAGATTGCGGACGTGTTGCACGAACTGCACCACCGTCTTCCCGCTGTTCACCACCGAATCCACTAGTACTATGGTGCGCTGTCCCTGCACATGATGGAGCATGATGTCCTCGGGACTACTCGCATGGACGAACATGGCGAGCGGGAAGGCTTCGTTGACACCGAGGGCCATGGCTTCTCCGCCGCGCATCAGCGCCACAATGGATGTCTGCTTTTCGTGGAAAAGTCGATAGCCGCTTGTATGATGGCCCTGGACGTGCGGAATGGGGTACTCTTCTATGCCAATCACGTCGGCCAAGAACTCGGTGGCCAGATACCATCCAACACGATGATGGGCTTCCCTTAGGACCGGACCGGCAACCTTTGCGTCGCGCATCGGCGTCATGAGCAGCTTGGCCGCATTCCTGTCTGTCGCATGAAGGACCTGAATGCCAGCATGTTGACTGCGGCGGCAGAGGACAGAATGGACAAACTCGTGCTCCGTGAGCTGGGCTAGGGGAAGCCTGGTAGTGTCTAGCCGTGGTGATGCATTGCTGGGCAGCACAGCTTGGCGCGCCTGAAGACCGTCATTGTCAATGGCAGTCATCAAAGCCGCGTCCATGGACTTGCTCCTGGTCTGCTCCTCGCCTACCACCACGATGGCTTGATCTGCCTTGCTCAACATTTCCAGGTCTAGCGGACTATCTCCGAACGCCCAAACATACATATTGTGGACATCTCGTAGACGAGTGACCAAGGCGGCTTTCACTGCAGCTGTAACGATAAAGCCGTCCGCGATGCGTCCTCCACCGATGACTTTTACTGTCTTAGACAGCCCTTCTCTCTCTAGCACTTTGTCCCAGACACGACGTAGCCCACAGCTAACAATCACCGCGCCAACATGTTCCTGTTCTGCTACCAGTTGCAACAGAGACACAAACTCGCGATGCATGGTCACCGCCGATGCCACGTCTTGGCAGAGGGTATCAAACTCTTGATCGTTGGCAGTCTCTTCATACAGCAACATTGCCTGACGAAAGGCAGTGTACGAGTAACCCAATGGGCTGCTGAATAACGTCTTCAGCGGACAATCTTCGTCACTCGGCCGCCGAGAGCTGGAGACTCTCTTCCAGAACAACGCACCAGTGTCCTCTGCAGCCAACGTTCTGTCAGCGTCCATGACCAGCACCGTCTCCAGCTGGCCTTTTCTAGCGAGAAGAACCTCGTCTAGCCTGCTTTCGGCGCGGGAGAGGTTGTACACCTCGGTATGATGCCAGAAATCGCGTAGTAGCGTTAAGACTTTGTTTGACAACGTTGGACCCGGGGATATGAGCGAGAACAAAATGTCATGATTGCGGCAGAGACGGCGCAGCTGGGTCTTTTCGGCCTGCTGCCACTTGCGTAAATGGGCGGCTGATGTAGACGGACGACTTCTTTCCGTGTCGTCCAGACGACGTTGCGCGACGACCTCGGCAGGAACGTCTAAGTAGAGTATGTGAGTGAATATGTCCAGGTCATTTTCCGTATAAACTGGCCATCCAGCTTCCTCCTCCTCAGGCCAGAACATGAAATGTCCAGCGACAACTGCAACTTGTCCGCTGTCGGCGCATTTCTTTCCGATCGTGTCGATAGCAAGCTTGCGCCAATGCACCTTCTCTCGCTCCTCCAGTTTCTGGAAGGCCTCGAGACCGCCGGGAACAACAGTGGCAATCATCGTAGAGCCTTCATAGAAGGCAAAATCCTCTTGTTCAAGTTTTTGCTTTAGCTGGTCCAGCAGAAACGTCTTACCCGAGCCGGGAACTCCGTATACGCCGACAACTACTGCTTTGTTCTTCGAAGCAGACTGATTTCCAAGGGCTGTCGATTGGTTCAGCTGAGGATCGGTCATTGGGCCCGACATGCTGCTCAAGTTGGTAGGCATCATAACAATTTTCTAAGTCCTCGCGATTGGTGGATATAAGAGTGAGGAGACTTAATTCAATGATTGATGAGACTATGGGATAGGTCAAGGAAGTCGGTATTGTGAAAGCATGGTTTATTCTCTATTTAGAGTATGGACACCACTCTTATATAGATGGTCTTAGGCACAGGCTCAAAGAAGAGGCAGATGTGACATGGAACTGCCTGAGCAAACGAGTTGTGGCAAACAGCTAGAACGTGTCTCAAAACAGGTGGACCACGGCTGTTGACCTGAACAAACGAGTTCTAGCAAACAGCCAGAACTGTTCTGAAACGTGTCGTTTGCTGATGGATAGTTAATTTTCGTTTTCGTCTCTTGTCACATGTGCCAATTGTTCATCATCATGGCCTCCATTCTGTCTGCCCAAGGCATTGAGAAATAGGAATAGGATGAAAATTTGAGATAGCACAAAAATGCATGCAGACTGAACTTAGAAGTCAAAATTTGAGAGATAGCGTGTCTTGCTAGTCATCGACAACTTGATTCCAGCTCGCACTAACACTCGTTTCTTAGAAGAGAGTGTCAAATGAATGTAGCACAGTAGATCAAAAGATGAAAATGAAAGTAATTAATTGACTAACTATGCTATAGGCCATTTATTCTAATATAGTTGGCAGTGACAAAGGCTCAAAGAGCCGATGGAGATATGCATGGAACCGTCCATGCATAACGTGAAGATTCTCATATTCATGAGAATCCTCCGGTACCTCCTGGCACCACCCTCTCTATCCAACAGATGTGTCATGCGAAAATTAGAGAGCATTAGGCCACCTAAGTGCTCATCGTAGTTTGCGGTCGCCGGTCCATGAATAATCAGAGGCCCATTAAGTCCATAACTGTCTGATAACAGAAGTACGAGTGATACCAACTCTATGGATTAAGTCAGCATTTTCAGTTCCTAGCATAAAATAGAAAAGTCTCACGGTTCCATATTGCTGTGCTCGGAACTTGGAAGTCATGGTCTCTCTGGGAGTAGTGGGACACTGGGTGATTCCCGGGACACCTGCATATCTTCAGGACACATGCTAAACAAAATTGACTGCACTTGCCGCCCCCTACCATGATTTTTGTTGCTATTCAGCATGCGGATCCATGCCAATGAACAGAAGTTCTTCACCAGGTTAATTTCTACGCAAGCCACAAATTACCCGTTATGAGGAATCTCATTCTTGACATGGACTACAATAGTATCGGCCCAGTCTGCTTCAATAGTAGGCCCAGGCACAGTTCCATTGTAGGCGAATATTTTGGCGCGAATCGCCATCAGGGGCAGCAACGAGCTGTTGAGCAACCAGCCAGTACTGCAGAGAAAATCAGAACTGTCTTAATCAATTAAGATGGGAAAGGGTATGAGGGCGTCTCTCGTCACGCCTGTGTCTGGCGTGGTCGTATACCAGTCTGTGTGAATATCATATGCACCCCAGCATGACCGCGAAGTCGCTGTATTTTGGCAGGTCCTTCAAATAACTTTTCCACGCTCAGCAATATTCGAAGTCGTGACAGTGTTGGGAATTGTAAGAGAAGTTGCAAGAGGAAAAAAGAGTATATGCACAAATCAGACGCGTCATAATTTTGATTCTGAAGGAGCGACTGCAACCCAACGGTTGATTTAACTGTGATCAAAATGCTCAAATGGGTAATGAAGAATAAGTAGGCTGTGCAATGGCTATGCGTGCACAGACCATAGTCAAATACAATACTTCTGGCACCTTGCTGTACCTAATAAGATGATCGATCACGATCACCGCTGCGAGATGTGTCCACTCACATAGGTCCACTCACTGAGGACTGTTGACCTACGAATAGGCTGCAACCCCTTCAACCAATGAATGCCTGATCCCACAAATTGCATACAAAGTTGACTCGATGGCCTTCCTTTCCTTTAGAATCCTACAATCACGACGGCCCGAAGATCGGGAACACGTCCGGCCTAGTTAATGATTCTGAAAGACATAGTCAACAACTCATCCAACATCTTTCCCACCAAAAAAAATTTCAACGCTACGCCTGTGTGATTGTGCAAGTAAAGAAATGGACCTTTCCATCATGTTGCCAGCTGGTAACCCGCACGTCGATGCTGATGGCAACACCTTGTTTCACAAAGCCGCCGTCAGCCAGAGCATTGAAGCACTGAAGAGGATTTCCCAGCTGGGTGTCGATATCGACCAAGTCAACCACGCAGGGCGCACTCCCTTGCATGCCATTTGCAGCGTGGGATGGTATGATGAGTCTCTCTTGCGTCCCCTCGTAGACCACACCAGGTGGATGCTGCCGCGGATCACAAACATCGACGCAGCAGATGCGGATGGTGTTAGGCCGTTGCACCTCGCGTCAATGATGTCTGAGTTCTTTGCGAAGGAGCTGCTTACCTTTGGTGCCGACCCTGCAGGTAAAACTTCTGAGGGATTCACCCCGCTGCATCTCGCGGCTCGTGCGCGACAGAGCAATATTGTTGGCATGTTGATTGCGGCACTTAGAGTCAATTCTTCAGTTAGAGTCAATTCTTCACGAGATGTTAACGGTGGCCCCAACAATGATGAGCAACTCGCAGTGCATCCGAATGCGAAAGACGAGGTCGGCCGTTCTCCTCTACATTACGCCTGCCGCTCTGGCCGGCATGAGACTGTTGCCTTGCTATTAGATGCAGGCGCAGACCCTGAGGTGGAAGATGGCAAAAGCATAACGCTCCTTGATACCTGCGCCGAGTTTGAAGAGGAGCAGGACCTCTGGGCTGAATATCGAAAGCCGACAAGGACGGATTGGAATATCCTTGAGAAAACCAGCGTACCCGAAAACTGGAATGAAGTCGCTGTTGCTGGGACCAAGATCCATGATACGCTGCATCCCTGGGTTACCGCGCAAGGCTGTGACTGGGATCTTTCGCAAGACCTTTGGGGAAAGAATCCCAGAGAGTGAACGAGGCATCAGGTCGCATCAGGACACCACTCGGCTCAAAGAGATTCTCCAGATGCTTCTCGAGTCTGCCATGAAGCGAGAGAAGGGCATCAAATCCATGTCTGCTACTCTTGGCAGATGTATCCAGCGCTGCGAGTCAAATGGCCATGCATACACTTTGCGGTGCTTCACGCACTTGGAGGCAAACCTTGCTGCTGCGAACAATCCAGAATCCATCTCCCAGCAGATTTCAATTGACGACGAATCCAAGAGTCTTCAGCAGCAAGATCAAGATCTTCTTCGGGCTGTCAGCAATAGATTCAGTTCCGAGCAGGATTACGTCGACATGGACGTTGTTGAACGACTCCTAAGGATGAGAGAGTACGGCGTGATCGAGCGCCTGCTCCGCCGCGGATCGTGTTCCACGAGCATCAAAGCCATCGAGACCGGAAAGATGCTGCGTCTCCTTGCAAATCATGGCTTCGCGCATCTCCTGGAAACCATCTTGAGCTCGGAGGATCCGCCAAGTACTGCCATCGGCGACCTAGCTGAGCCGGCCGATCCGCTCCTGTTCGTGGCCTGCCAGAGAAATCTGCCAAACATGGACGTGGTACGCCTGCTGGCAGAGAAGGTCCACATCGACGTCAGCGCCAAGAGTAGAACGACAGAGCAAAGAGTTGCGGACCTCGAGGAGGAGGGCGAAGAACTGGATTTTGGAGAGGAGTTAGATCCTGGGCGAAACACGGCGCTTCACGAGCTTGCTTTAGGACGTCACTGGTGGAATGTGACTCAAGGGATTCCGTACCTGCTGGCTTTAGGGGCCGATTGGAAGCAGCGCAACGAGGCGGATGCTACACCCCTCCAAGTTGCTCTGGACTTCCTGCCACGGGAGACTTTTGTGAACGAGGCGGTAGAAGCACTGAAGAGATGAGACCAAGATGTGTTCGAGGTAATACTTGAGTGACGGGTTATGGATCAGACAGCCCTAGGCATATTATCACTATGTCTTCATTTAAACGTTTGAGTGTTCGTGGTGTAAAAGGGCATCATATCACTTCCTTCCAACACTACCTTCCGAACCTGTCGGTAAGATGCGGCACACCTCCAATAGCGGCTGCAAAGATTCTGTATGGGAGCCTCTTTCCGCTGACGAAATTTTGAATATATCTCGCCATCTTTGAACAAACCCCTGATGCCACGCGCACGGGGAAAGGGGAAGCTAAGGGGAGGTGCTAGCGGGTGTCGGAAAGCCAACAGCGATAAGCGAGTCGACCCTAGACTCGCCGTAATTGTGACAAGCTTCTGCGATGTAGGAAAGGAGGAGCCCCAGATGCCAAAACCGAGCCACCACCCCATCTCCCCGCCTCCCCGCTCTCCACGACCCAGAGCCCCATGGGGCAAAGCTTGTGGGACCGGTGATTAGCCGCGATAATTTGACCGGTGGAGCGCCGCAAAGACTCTCGAAGCGCGGAAGTGCAAGAACAGACAGTTGATGGCGTTAGAGCTCTTCTCATTCTCAACAAATAAACCTACCCAACACCTTCCTCTTCAGTACTGATGTTCGACAGCACAGGCATCCTCGAAACATACCAGCAGAAGTGGTCAGAAAACCCCTCACATGGGAGCGGGGGACTTGGGAGCGGCCCACGCTCCCAGGTGACAAATCTCCTCTCAAGGATCTTGCAATAATCCACCTTTTCAATATAAAGGTCTTTGAATTTCCACATCAAGGGAATAATGTCTGCAAGCTTGGACAAGAGCATCGCTTTGAGATCGTCGACAAAGACTCCTTCTGTCTTATTATCAGCGCCTAATCCTTCATCTATCCAACATGGGCTGGATGCTCAAGAAACCAGAGGGGACTCCAGGGAAGTCATGGCCCGCTATTATGATAGGCTTATTCGTAGCCTTTGGCGGAGTTCTATTTGGGTACGTATCAACCTATGACTATCCGTTGACTGTCAGATAGACTAATATGCCTTACGTTATAGGTATGACACCGGAACGATTGGGGGTATTCTAGCAATGCCTTACTGGCAGAGACAATTCTCTACCGGATACATAGACAGCGCTAAAAACCCCAATGTCTCGGCTTCACAGTCTGCTACTATCGTGTCCATCCTGTCGGCTGGGACGTTTTTCGGAGCTCTTGCTGCAGCACCGATAGCGGATGCCATTGGCCGCCGTATGGGCCTGATCGTCTCCACGGCGTTTGTGTTCAATCTGGGAGTCATCTTGCAAACGGCAGCCACTGAGATTCCGATGTTGGTCGCTGGCCGCTTCTTTGCGGGCCTTGGAGTAGGCTTGATCTCTGCCATGAGTAAGTTTAGAGATCGACCACCATTGCATTGAGGATTCTAATACATAAATCAAGTTCCGCTGTATCAATCAGAGACCGCTCCCAAGTGGATCCGAGGAGTAATTGTCGGCTCATATCAATTGGCTATCACCATAGGCCTGTTATTGGCTTCAATCGTCAATAACGCTACTCAGAATCACGAGAACACGGGTTCATACCGCATTCCGATTGCTGTGCAGTTTGCATGGTCCATTGTGCTAGTGGGTGGAATGCTGGTCCTTCCAGATACGCCTCGTTACATGATCAAGAAGGACAACCTTCAAGGTGCTACCAAGGCTCTCGCCAAGATTAGGCGGCTTCCAGAGAGTGACCCAGCTGTCATCGAAGAGCTTGCTGAGATCCAAGCAAATCATGAGTATGAGTTGAGTCTTGGAAAAGCAACCTACCTCGACTGTTTCAAAGGCAATCTCCTCAAGCGTCTCCTCACTGGCTGTGCGCTTCAAGCCCTACAGCAATTGACTGGCATTAACTTCATCTTCTACGTGAGTATTCTCCGATCAATAAATCGCGCGGTTGAAATGTTTCACAAGCTTTCACTCTCGTAAATATCTTTGAAAGAGCTCTTGAAACTGCTTCACACCTCCTGGTCCAGTCTCGGTTAGGAAACCTGGAGCGCTGACTTTTTCAATAGTATGGGACCCAATTCTTCAAGAACTCTGGTTTTACCAACTCGTTTGTCATCAGCTTGATAACGAACTGTGTAAATACCGCCTCCACTTTTCCAGGTCTTTATGCCATTGAAAAATGGGGTCGACGACCGGTCCTCTTCTGGGGCGCTATTGGGATGTGCATCTCCCAGTTCATTGTTGCGATTCTGGGAACTACGACGACCGGGCAAGATGCTGCCGGAAACATCATTGTTCACAATGCTCCCGCGCAAAAAGCTGCCATCGCCTTCATCTGCTTTTATATTTTCTTCTTTGCATCATCCTGGGGCCCCGTTGCTTGGTCGGTTAATTCCTTTCCCTGTTGGCCCTTACTACCCAATTACACAGGAGTAGTCTAACGATGATTTGATAGGGTTGTCACAGGCGAGATCTTTCCATTAAAGGTTCGCGCCAAGTCTCTTTCTATGACAACAGCCACGAACTGGCTTCTGAATTGGGCGATCGCGTACGCCACACCATATCTGGTAAACTATGGGCCAGGCAATGCCAATCTGCAGTCCAAAATCTTCTTCATCTGGGGAGGTTGTTGCTTCGTCTGCATTGCGTTCGTTTATTTCATGATTTATGAAACGAAAGGCCTCACGTTGGAACAGGTGGATGAATTGTATGCTGAGGTCAGCGATGCGAGACAGAGTGTTGGATGGGTTCCAACTGTCACGTTTAGGGAAATCAGGGATGGGAAAGGTCTTGAGCAGGTGGAGCATGAGACAACTGCTAAATCATAGGCAAGCTCATCGTATGGGTGTATTTATTCCTACTGTTGTTCTGCGGTAGCGGAGGACGACCAGCGAGGTGTGCGGGACGGATGTCAGTATTGGAGAGAGGCCTGGATTTGGGAACTTCGTACTTAGGATCATAATCAAACAGAATACGATGATTATTTGTTTTTCCTCGTCGAATATCCAGATCTACTGATCCGTTATTGTGGAAAGCTACAGAGAACGTCCCCTTCATCGGTAAAACCCACATCAAGTGCAATGGTTGCGCAGTGTTTCTGCGTAATTTCTCATTCGTCGCCTTTTTCTTTTCTTAATGACTGGTCGGTGGGGTCGAACATGTCATGCGCAAAGAAGGGATTGAGTTTTGTGGATCAAGAATTCAAGTTTGATAAACTTTACTGACTTTAAAATCATCTGGTCGTATGAACTGCACATATCGCGCTGCAGCATGAGAGCGATTCTCGCCTCAGCACACAAGTAAGGAAGTGACAGCGACTTCCACTTTAGGACTTGGTCTTGACATGTTGCGATAGTATCGCTCCTATTATCGCCAATGAAGGACTGATTGCCACCGCTTCGCCGCTTTCGAAGATCTCCGTCGCAATTTCAAAACAACGCACCACTGCTGGCGAAATCGTACTCTGGAGGCAGGGTGCATGTACACCTTTGTGGGCAGCCATGGTTGTTATAAAAAGGCTATGTTCCGTCAAATGATGAAGAGCATGATGGGGGGTAATTTGATTCTCACCTTACATAAAAATTCCAAGGGGTATGTGAGCAACATCGAATAGCCGTAGCTATGCTCGAAACAAGGTGAACGTATGCGTCGAAGAAGTGTGAGCAGTCAGATAGCATCGCCGCGGTTGCGACATCCATGTACATGACGCTGTAAACTGCGGGCCAGTATGTGGATATCAGACACTGATAAAATTGCATCTGCAGAAAGCACGTAACAGCAGCTTGGCTAGAATACGAATAGGGGCCGGCGTGGCTAAGGATATCATCCGATGCGATAGAGAGAGGGCTTTGACGGTGGAAACTGAGACTCGTGGGTAGGTGGTCGGACCAGTTCTCGAGTTGATGCGCAAGTTCAGCAGCAATGATCGGAGCATAAACCTCCTTATTATTAAAGAACATCACAGATGAGAAACAGCGCCGCATCATGCGGCACATCGAAATCGCTGCCAGGAAATAGGCTTTTGTATCGTTTGGAGTGAGTGCGGGTGTGTTCGAGGGCCGAATTTGATCAAACAAGTACCGCTTACTCTCTTGAAAGGGCTCCCAGGAGTCATGGATGCCAGGGAGAAGAATGCGGTCGTCAAATTTCCAGATATTACTCTCAGGCATATCAATATGGTAGCCTAGCTCGCTGAAGAATAATGAGTTAGAATACTGGTCATTTGGTGAGTGGGAAGAGAACTTAACGTTTCGATAAGAAGTATAGACCAAAACATTCTTCTTAGAAGCTCCATGGCAGTGCTGCTATTGTCATAAAGGTGACTGCTCGACATTGATCAGCCAAATACTCATGCATATAGGCAATGAATACCGCACCATTTAAATAGTGCCTGTGCCTTGCAAGAAGCCATCAATATGTAGTCGTGTGCTTGACATGGCTTTCCAATGCAGTTGTAGTATATGCCTAGAAGAACAAGGCACTGAACGCTCGTCAGGCTGAACTCGAAGTGGACGTTTGGCAGCATTGTAAGGGCTTTCCTAATACTGTCGGCATCAGGTCGCGTTGCATAAGCCGTCGCAAGAGATGAACATTGACACACCGAACCGATGGCAGCTACAAGAAGAACGAGACATGAGTCTGGGCAAGGACTGAAGTTGCCAACGATCTTTTCAAGATATAAGTCGAAGAATTCCTGGTTTAAGATAGGGTACCAATGATGTATTTTATCGTAAAAGAATCCAAAAGCGCTGAGATGCCGTGTGAGTCATTTCTTGAGATTGACTAAAGAGACCTCTCACCTAACTGCGTCCTGGTACTGTAAACGAAAGTCTCCAGAATGAACAGGCGGAGTCAACATGGTCAACTTAGTTCTCTCTGTGATAACCATTCGAGCCGCCAATTGGGGATCCTGTCCGAGTAAGCACATCGTCGAAGGAGTCTGGATTGTCATAAATGGAAACTCCATTCTCCAGTTCCGACTGATGATGGACTCGTCCACAGGATATTGGCCAAGAGCAAATGGATTCAGGCTTCCAGAGCCGCCTGCTGAGCCGCCTGGAAGCACATAATTGGGAGCAAGACGCTGCATAGAAACCAGAGTGTGAAGATCATCAAGACGTTCTCTAATAGCTTGGATTTCTAATTCGTTCCTGTGAAGTATTTAGCTAATAGCCACCTTCCATCCGGGCTACCGACGGACTTACCTTGACTGAACTGGAGCAGCCGGCGCTCTGTAATTGCATACTATGCCATGCTCTTCACAAAACGAACAGGTTGGCTTGCGCCCGTCGCATTTTGTCCTTCTAGAGCGGCACATGTCACAAGCCAAGGTAGCCCGTTGTCGTGCATTACTAACGTTAACGTTGGCGGACATCTTCGGTCCAACGCTTTGCTTGCGATGTTGGAGCTGGTGTTCGCGCAATTCATATGCAATTGGAAGGTCGATGAGGTTGAACGCGATGTTCCCCACCAACCCGAGCGATAACCCGTAGAATATAGCCCACTCTGGGTAAAAGTCTGGGCGACCACCTGCCAAGGACTTGGATAACGTTTTTTCCCCACATCCTGGGCTCAACTGACTTTACCCCGCCTTGTCCCTTGTCCAGTCTTGGCGATCTAAGCGTCAACTATTCATCGCGGCAAGCGCAAGCGCAAGCGCAAGCGCAAGACGCGGATTAGGAAGAGTAGGATGGAGGGGGAAAGGATATCTGAGAGCTTTGGCCCCGCCTCCCTCCTACTTGCCTAATTTGTTCCGATTGCATCGCCTGTAGCAACGTAGCTAATTCAGTCGCCACCATGATCTTAACACAACAATTGAACATCACTTCACCACCATCACATTCCAAACCTCCACCACCACCCACCACAAATATGGACCCTCAAAGACCGGATGCGCCTGCCCCTCCAGCAGCCCCTCCAGCAGCCCCTCCAGCAGCACCAGCTATCGGCCCGCAGCCCAACTTCCCCCGAATTGCCGAGAGCTATCGCGCTCTCGCCGATGAAATGGAGCATTGTAGAAATATCCCTGCCTTCGACGCAGGCGCCGCAATTCTCGCCGCGATAAACGACATGCGCACCGCAATGGAGAACATGGAGCATAGTCTCATCACAGCCTTGGTTTGTTCATTTACTATCATCCAGTTAAGAGTACAGTCTGGCTAACTAAAGCCTAGTCAAGCAGCGACTTCAACAACGTCGCGAGGCTCGCCAACAGCAGGTTGGCAGCATCTACCGATCGCCTCCACCCCCTCCATGTGGTCGCCACGGGACAGCCAATCCCCAACTTCCCCGCCACGCCCGCCGCCCTCAACGCCCTCACTGGTCAGTCATCCTTCGACGGTGCCTCAAATACAGCCATACGTTTATACACTAACTTCGAAGTAGGGCCAACCCTTACCGCTATTCTCCGGGCCCTTGGGGCAGACGTCGGTGGAACGGTACAGGAAAAGAACCGGCGCTTGAGGGCATACGTCGGCTTGCCGCCGAACCCGGCTTAGGACACGGAATGGGAGGAAGGGAGGGAAGGAGAGGGGGGTAGCAAGAACTGAGACGTTGAGAATTGCGGACTAGACTCCTGTGCACCTGTGACCTGTGATGCTCATTTCCTTCATGCTACACCTAGCCCTCCACATGCTCAAAAGGAAATCCCAAGTACGCCCGCCTAGCCCTACATAATCGCCACGGCCCGCAAGCCAGCAAGCCATGCGACCAAGATATGATACATGCCACAAAGAAAATCCGGCGTTTAGCCACCCATCCATCCATATCGAGCATGCCGCCCTCCATTTTCCCGCCTGTCCGTCATCGATCCACCTCACCCTCTACTGCCCGCCACCGCCCCCCCTCATCCTCTTCTGCTGCCCCGCATGTCCCCCATCCTCATGCGGCCGCTTGCTCCCCGTACCCGGACTGAAGGTCTGGGCGCCGGGATTCATGCCTCCGCGCTGCTGTCCGCCGCCTCGCCCTCTGCCAATCCCGCTCTGGCCGCGCGGCGCCTGATACGTGCCTCTCCCCCTCGGCATGCCCCCGCCGCGAGGGACCGGGAGACCGGTGCGCTGAGCACCCGGTGCTGATGGGATGCCCGATGGCTGGAATGTGTGAGCTTGTGTATGGAAATGGGGAAGGGGGGTGAAATAGCGAGGAATATGACTTACTGCAGGGATATTTGAGCCATTTGTCTGTAGAGCGGCACCTTGGGCTGGCCCTAAAGGAGTTGCTGTTGTGGCAGCTGTGGATGGTTGTGCGGAAGGAGTGGAAGGGCGGGATTGTTGAATTGCGGGTTGAGTGCCGCCTTGGGTTACAGCTGGGACGGATATAGATGGCGGTCGAATGCCCGAGGGCGCTGGAGCTCCTTCAGGCTTGACTGCTGGAGCTGGAGTTGTGATGGCCGGGCCAGCAGGTGCAACTTGCGTTTGAGCAGGGCCGGCAGTGCTTGGAGGTGGAGCAGGTACCGCCGGTGGCTTAGCATTCTTAGCAATCTCCCAGACTTCGCCCACTGGCTTCTCAGGAGTTTCGGTGGCATATTTCTCGACAACTTGTATCTTAGCCATAGCCATTCTCGCCCTATTATTGGTCATGTTCAGCTTCAACTCCGACTTTTTGCCCTCCATCAGCACAGCTTGGATCTTTGCCTCTTCGGCCTTCTTTAACACTTCTTCCTTCTCCTTCTCCATAACCGCCACGGCTTGGGTCTTGGCCTCTTCAGCCTTCTTTAGCGCCTCCTCCTTCTCCTTCTCCAGCTCCTCTCTCACTTTCCTCGTCTGTTCTTCTAGCTTCTTAGTAAGATTAAATCTCATGATATTCTTCAATGTGGAATTAGACGCTAGAAGATTACGCGCTTGATCCTCAGATAGATTTGCAAGATCACCCGGTACTGGGCCGGCAGCTTTGGAGGGTGTGGATGGCGTGGGAGTAGGCGGAGGAGCAATCGCTGCTACAGTCTCAGCCTTCGGTGCAGCTGGAGCAGTCGATACCTCGCTCTTATGCTCCGCAAGCCAAATCTGCTTCTCTTGCTCGAGTTTGAGGGCAAATTCGGCCTCAAGTGCAGTCTTGGTCGCCTCCCTTGATTCGGTAAGTTTCTTGTTCAGAGCAGTCTTCATCTTGTCAGATCTCTGCTTGAGTGTAGCCTCGACCGATTCTTCAAGCTGATGTGCCCTGGCTTCTGCCGCTGCAGTACGTTCCTGCAAGGCCTTCAGCTCCTCAACGGAGGGACCGGATGGCGCAGACTCGTCAACTTGGCCTTCCTCAATCCCGTTAGCCATCGAGATGTCAGCTAGTTGGGCAGTCTTTTCAGCCTCTGCTTGAACAGCTCTAGCTGCAGCCTCGTCTCTTTCGGTGCGAGCAGCTTCAAGCTCTTGGCGGACCGTGGTAAGTTGCTGTTCGACATCATGCTTCTCTTGCACAGCAGCCTCGAGTTCCTTACGAATGGTCTCAAGCTGCTGATTGACAGCAGTATCCTGTTCTGTGGTAGCAGGAACTTGAAGTGGGGTTTCCGAAACGACAGTTGCTGGTGCCTTTTGCGCTTCTGCCTTGGCAGCCTCCAGCTGAGCCTTGGTAGAATTGAGTTGCTCCTCAACAGCCTTCTTCTCTTGAATAGCAGTCTCTAACTCTCGCTGGACAGTCGAAAGTTGTTGTTCAAGTACCTCCTTTTCTTGAATGGCAGCATCTCTTTCGGCGGTGCGCTCAGCAACTCTCTCGTTCTTCTCCTTCGTAAGAACACGGGAGCGTTCCTTGGCCGAGTCAATCAACTTCTGGCGGGTCACTTGCCACGTAGCCTTCTCACCCTCCAAAGCCTGCACCTTCTCCTGTAGCGGCTGCTGATCAGATGTAAGAGCATCACGCTCAGCTTGTAGAGTAACCAGAGACTCCTTCAGTTGTTCCATCTCGGCCGGATCAATACGGTCGTACTTCGAAAGAATCTCTTGGTTCCGCTTCTGCCAACGATCACGATCCTCCTGCAACAGCTTGAGTTCGCCATCTTGCATCTCCTTGGCATTCTCAAGCTCCCGTACTTTGATTTCCAAAGGCTGAATCGTCTCCATGAGTTCTTCAATCTGCTTCGTCTTTTCTGCCAGTTGTGCTCTAGCTTGGCGGGCCTCGTTACGTAGAGTGATGCTACTCTCGCGGAACAAGTTAAGCTCGTTAAGCTTCTCCATAAGATCCTTGTGGGCCATAACACTGCGAGAGCCATCGGCTTGAGAACGTCTTTCTTGATCCAACTTGAGCCTGGCTTCATCCAATTGTGATTGAGCGTAGTCCAGTTGCTGTTTAAGGCGCTTGGCTTCTTGAATGGATAACTCATATTGAACGTCAACAATTTCCTTGTCACGTCTGAGATATGTGACAAGCTCGCGAAGCCCTTCGGCCGTCTTGTCTGCCGTAGCTGTTGCAGAATCGGTCGTCTCAATCCCACCACTCTCGGCTGCTGCCACACGACTTTGCTGCAGAGCAGTAACTTGTGCACCGACATTCTCCAGTTCTTGCAGAAGAAGAGCATTTTGCGAAGCAATGTCGTCCTTCCGGCTACGCAGCTCCTGAAGTTCCTTTTCGAACTGATTACGCCTTTCTTCCCATGATGCCTGGCTTTGGCTCAAGGTAACCTTGGCTGATTCCGCCTCGGACTTGAGGCCAGCTGACTCTGATTTAAGCACGTTATAGTTAGAACGTAATTCCTGAAGTGCCTGCGCAACCTCAGCATGTTTTATAAGTTCATGCTCATAGTCTTGCTGGGCCTTAGTTGCGATTTCGGCCTGAGCTCGCAAATCTTGTTGATGGAACTGGGCCGCAGTAGCATGCCTCTCATCCTCATCTTTCAGACGTGCAACTTCGGCTTCTAGCACCGCCTTTTCCTCTGCCATACGGCGAGCCGCCTCAGCCTGTTCATTGCGCAAAGTATTGAGTTCCGTGTCGGTGGTAGACAACTCATTAGAAAGGTCGTCGACACGTTGCTGCAACTCCCGAATCTTAGTATCCTTCTCCTCGATGACCTTGTCCATCCCCTGTTGGAACTCCTCGTGAACTTCCTGGAATTTCTGCAGATCCTCCTCCGAAGATTGACTAATGGCCTTATATTGTTCTGTTTGAGTCTTGGCATTCTCGAGTTCCGATTTCGCCAAGTCAAGATCTCTCTTGAGTTCTGAGAGTTCGATGGCCAATTCCTGCTCTCGACTGAGAGAATCCTGCCCTGCTTGCTCTTCTTCGGCAGAAGGTGCACCAGTGCCTGGACGAGGTGTGGGTCTTGGCTGCAAGACCTCAACACGCTCCTCGGCGCTCTTCAACTCAATTGTAAGCTCATCAACACGTGATTGAAGATGGTCTCGTGTGGTCTTCGCAGCAACCAATTCCTCACGAATAGTGCCCAGAGTGGCAGCAAGATCATCGATGCGCTTCTGACTCTCCCGAGTATCATATTCCTTGCGAAGCTGAGTTTTCTTGTGGTCCTCCACTTCGTCGCCCAATTTTCGCTTTGTTGCAATGAGTTCTGACTCGAGCGTTTCGATTTGTGTCTGGAGTCTACGTCTTGTCTCCGACTCAGTAAGCTCGCGCTCATTCTGTAGATTTTGTTGATTCGCAATTAGAGCTTGTAATCGACTGCGCTCATTGATCAAGTTCTCATTGTCTTGGTTGAGACGTCCCTGGATCTCAGTCCACAGCTTTTTCTCGGCCTTGAGGTTTGCGATCTCGTTCCTCATGCTCTCAACAAGACCCTTTGCCTCAATCAAGTCCTCGGCAACCTGTTGCGTTCTGAGATCTTGCTTTGCAGCGCTTTCACCAAGAACGTTAGAACGCTTCTGAAGCTCGGTGTTTTCATTCTGTAACATGGCGTAGTTTGCATGTAGCATCTCGTATCGTTCATTAGCAAGAGTCAGTTGGCTGTTTATTTTGGCGATCTCTGACTGAAGTCCAGACTTCTCCGAAGCAAGTCTGTCACCTTGTTCTTTCATAGTCCGACGATCAATGGATTGCTCTTCCCGATATTGATCGAAATGGCTTTGCAGCTCCCGCAGCAGAGTCGCATAATTGGCGTTGTCCTTCGCGCTTGGAGTTTCGATACTGCCCACAACAGCTTCGCCACTGACCGACTGGCCGAAAAGAGATTCAAGATCCGAGCTTGCAGGGATTTGGCCACGATGCTGCAGCATGCGACGGAACATGTCTCTCTCCTTGATGTAACTTTCAGATCTAGCGACAAGTGATCGAATCTCATCGTTGCAATGATCGACTTGCCTCTCGAGCTGTTGAACCTTCTCGTGGTCTTGTGCAGCCTGGTTCTTTTCGGCCATGGCTTCCTCGCTTTCCATCTTTGCTCCGAGCTCTCTTGTAATCCGGAGTAGCTCTTGATTCTTGTCCTGAAGATCGCTAACACTGCGGAATACTGTGAGACGCTGGCTGATGAATTTGTCCGTGTCAGTAAGGCCTTCGAAAGAGTCCTCGCTGACTTCGCCACGTGCCAAGCGCTCGAGCTGGAGGCGTTCTGGTCCTGTTAAAGACTCTACGCCTCTCTGTTGAGCATCCAGATCGCAAAGAAGCATCTTGACCTGTGCACTAAGATCGCGTAATTGCTGGCGAAGAATTTCCAACTCAGCTTGAGCTGTCTTGGCTTCACTGAGAGCCTTTCTGGCATCCTTCTTGGCGCGGTCTCTCTCTTTGCCTGTCGCATCAACAAACTTTGACATCTCAACAATCTCCTGTTGAAGGCGCTCGTGTTCATTTTGCATTTCTTCAATTTCTGGCTGCTTAGCCTCGAGACCCTGCATCATCTCTTCCATTTCGGCAGTAAGGCGCTCATTCCGTCTGCGCTCGGTTTGAAGTTGACCCTTCACCTTGTATAACTCCTCAATTGCTTGCGTTGCAGTGATTGTCGACTTTCTTGTAGAGCCAGGAGTTCCGAAAATACCAGGAGAGCCACCACGGAACAAGCCATTGAGACCTGGTCTAGGGGTGCCAGGCACCGAGGCAGGATAAGTGGCTGAAGCTGCAGCTTCCAATCGATCAACTTCAGCCTCGAGCTCGGCGATACGATTCTCCAATCTCTCTCGCTCTTGGGATTCTGCCTCGACGTCATGTTGGCGTCTTGCAGCTTCCGCTGCTGCATCATCTCTTGCCTTCTGCAACAAAGCTTCCACCTCCTTCAACCGATTGCGATGCGTTTCTGTCTGTTGTGCCTGAAGCTCGGCCAGGCGTTTTGAGCTCTCCAGCTCTTGCCTGAATCCTTCTTCGGTTGTTGCTGCAGCTTCTTGGAGTTGTTGTACCTTGGACAAAGATTCCTCGGCCTTCTTTTGCACTTCCTCAAGTCGGGTCCGCAAAGCAGTCTCGGTTCGTTTGACAGCCTCGAGATTGGCGTTAGCTTCTTCATTCTGTCTTTGCAATTCAGCAATGCGTGCGCCCTTTTCTTTCCGGAACTTCAAAGCCTCAGCGCTTTTTGTCTTGAGCTCCTTGTCCTGCCATTCGTTGTTTCTCTGGGCTTGCTCCAGCTCCTGTTGTATATTCTGTTCGCGGAATTTGGCACTTGATAGAGCAGAGGTTGCATTCTGTAGGGATTGCTGTAACGACGAAACTTGCTGGCTGAGCTCGAGACCCTTCTGGTGCTGTTTCTGTAGATCTTGTGAAATGGAATCGTTTATGGCGCTCTTGGATGCGACTATGGCCAGAGTATCGCGATTGGCGGCTTCAAGACTAGCAATGCGAGTCCGCAGACTCTCTGCTTCGGAAGACGAAGTTGACGATGAGGATTTGACTTGTTGCAGTTCAGTTTCGAGCGATGAGCGTGCATTTTCTAACAATTCTATCAGCAGGACATCCAGGAATCATCCTCATATGTCTAAATACCTTCGCTGGCAAGCTTCTCACAAAGTTCATTGGCTTCCTTCAAAGCTCTATCCGCTGCTTCCTTCAACTCTTTGCTTCGCGTCTCGGAACCGCGTATTGCGGCTTCTAATTCCGTATCGACTTGGTGCTTGTCTGCTTCGAGGTCTTGATGCTCGCGGGCCTTTGTGGTCACAGCAACAAGGACAGCCCTCACAAGCTCTGCCGTAGGAGCATCAAGAGTTTCCTCGAGTGTTGGCTGCGGAATGTTCAGGTATCCTGAGAGGAACCCAATGTCCACTGTCGCAGCCGCCATGATGAATGCCCTCTCCTCGAGGGAGACTTAGAACCTCAGACAGATGGCATAAATCGTAGTATGTTGTGTGTAATATCTCGCAGATCGCGTCTGTTGGCGATCTTGAGCGTTTGGGAGTTCGCGTATGCGATTCGTGAATGCCTGCTTAGTGAACAAAATCTTGTCGTCGCTGGGCCAGCATTATGCGACCCGGACACCACTATGCAGTACTCTTCAAGAACCTATTGTCGATGGTGAAAGAGCAAATTGGCGATGTCGAAGTGAAGTTGATTCTCTTTGTGATGCTGGTATTCTTTCGGTAAACAGTTCCACTGCCAAAGCTCCACTAGCGCCCATTGGCAAGGCTGCAACTATTTGCGGCTCTTAGCAGCCTTCTATCAACCTCCATTGGCCTCAAGAACAAAGACTGCGACAACACGATCTTTCGTGCTTCTCTTCCTGAAGCCACCATACCAGCCTACGAGTCTCTTCACGAACATCGAGAAGTTCGTCATTTGGCGGCAAAGGAGGTTCATGCAGGCTCGTGGATCTGATTTCGACCTGATTCACTCTTTCTGAGGTCGTGGGATCCATTCAGCATTTGCGGCGTCATCATCTCCGTCATTGCGACGATTTGAGATCGGAGCAAGAGATACAGGCAAGGCAGCACAACGTCCTGGGGGTGCTTGTGTACGCCTTCACCTCTTAAATCGCGGTCGGCATCATCAACTCGTGCTACTCATCGCATGCATCAGTGACTGCGACGACCGTCAATCGGCGAAGAAGTTATCGTCTCCACGGGCCGTCACTAAAGGGCTTATATTGGCAGATTGTCCGACGACTTCATTCATGATACGAATACCATACCATCTTTCTCCCCATTCTGCATAGGTCAAGATGTCTTCCTATTTGGAAAAGGCACAAGATGCATTCAAAAGCAATGTCCAGGGCGCCGCCTCAAAGGTTTCCAACAAGCGCACCTTCGCCACGACTACGTCTGTCCCATCTCCCGTGCCTGCTAGCCAATCTACACCTTCGCCGAGTTCAAAAGACCAGAAGCGAAAGCGCGAGACCCAGCCGATTGTGTACTCCCAGCCCTCAGAAACAGGCTATGGCAGCGACTCCTACACTCAAGTCACGTATATCATCGACTACTTGAAGAAGAAGGGGGATCCGAAGAGCTTCAGGGAGATCCTCGAGTACATGTCGTTCATGGGTCTGCCGGAACAGCAGAAGCGAACTCTGGCAGCTATCCTTCGGAAACACGGGCGCATCGAATGGATGCCGGATCCGAAGAGGAAGGTACAGGCATGGGATTCGGGAAAGTTCAGACATAGGCCCATCATCAACGTGCGGACGAAAGATCAGCTCCTCGCGTATCTTCAGAGGAAGGCAGATGCGCAGGGCGTTTCGGTCAAGGAACTGAAAGACGGTTGGCCGGATTGTGAGGAGGCCATCACTCAATTGGAGCAGCAGCATCGTCTCCTCGTCACGCGTACGAAGAAAGATGGCCATGCTCGTATGGTGTGGGCCGATGACCCAACGCTCCGCCATCCTGTTGAGGCCGAGTTCGAGACGATGTGGCATCGCAATGAACTGCCGGCGCCTGACGATCTCGTCAGAAAGCTGATTGAGGCGGGACAGAAGCCGGCGAGTGAGGATCCGAGCAAGAGGGTCAAGGCGGCGCCGAAGGCAAAGGAGAAGAAGAAGAGGCCGCCGAGGAAGGGGGGCAGAACTACGAATGTCCACATGGAGCATCTGCTCCGGGACTTTGATCATCTGAGAGGCTAGGATGGGAGTTTGAGGGCATTATAGGAGGTATGCATTAGCGATGGCGTTTGGGACTTCTACTATTGTGACGGTGTCCGAATGGGACGAAGCATTCGAAGAGAATGATAGCGAAAAACATAGATATTCAGTCACATGCTTCGTTGAGAGGTCATGCCTCGTGTGATCGATCTCCTCGACTTCATCCCAAGTGTCTATGTCCCTGGTCTCTTATGCGACATGCTCAGATGTTTTGGGCAGTGCTGCGGCGTGTTCCTATGCTCTTCTGCCGTGATAATGATCAGGATGTCGCAGGAGTAGGATGAGGTATGGGTATGAAGTATGAGTACTCCATCCAGGACGTCGTTTGCCAAGTGTGGAGTGTGGCTGTGGCTATGGCTATGCTACCTATGCGTGAACAAGGGAGGAAGCTTGATCGACTGCTTGATGATAAGATATACTTGGATGTATAGTGCGCGTATGTATGGCGACAAAGCAAACACGGAGAGCAGTACGTACAGTACAGTACATACGTCACTCAATGAAGCCATTCGTCGACGCTTCATTGCACTCCAGGGGGCTTCATCTTCATGATTGTCTCAGATCTTCGAGAAACTGGATAACTGGATGTCACTCGATGCATACATACATACATACATACATACGCAAATCCAGGGAAGATCATTGAGACTTCGATTTTCGTTTTCAGGGAGCTTCAGCTGTGATGATCCCTGATGGATCTATGCCAAGAAGATCAGCAAGAGCTGAAACCTCGCACCTACTCTGGGCTCCTCTTTGTTCTCACAACTAACTTCATCCGCTCCCTTCATCTCCTCTCTGCTCTTTAACATTGCGATCCCCATCGACAAAGGCGACCTCGAAGACTTGATTCCCGCATTGGCGCCTCGATACACCTGTTGACGCGTTACACGTCTATCCCTCCACTTGCCGACCATCCGCCCGTGTTGTCCTGTCCATCCGCATCCGCCCTACGTACCTGACCTGACGTACCTGACGGATCTTCTTCTCTTCTGCTTCTTCTCTTCCGGGCATCATCTTTACCCTACATACCAAGCCCCGTCGATACTCCATCCTCCAACTGACTCCTACAGAGTCAGAGTGCACTCATTCCGCTGCACTCCTCTCCCTTTAACCGCCATCGCAAGACACTGATATCCCCCGACTCGCAACCCAACGAGGCGCAGCACGCAGCAGCTCACAGCTTTATCTTGTTGTACACCACCGAGCCAAGATCAGATACGTACAGTACATACAGTACACTACATACATAACTCTCTCTCCAGTTTCATCTCCCAAACACCAATATGTCCGGTCAGTGTGTATCCTACGCCCCTCTCTGCAATGTCATAGTTTGGTTCTCGATTTCCCCATCTCTCCATCCCTCACACCCAATCTCTGTGTTTCTTTGTCGCACATGGCCCATAGAGTACCTACCATCCTCTTATTATTTTCTTATTATTCCTTATTATTTCCTCACTATCAAGACCGTCCATCGATCATCAATTATCGATAATTAGCCTGTCTGATTGTGGCAGGTACACATGCACTGAACCAAGCAACCGCAAGTGTCCCGTTGCTTGGCCAATAGTGATGTCAATCTAGCCTCTAGCCTTTATTACCCATCGTTACCACGGAATCTACGGTAGAGAAGCTGCTGCGCAAAATAGCCAAGCAACCTCACCAAAAACTTTCACAAGATTCCCAGGATAGCGCGGGCGCAATCAGATCTTCAATCTCCGACATTCCTTTATTCTGTTCCCTGCTTGCTGTACTGCCTCGGTGCGCTCGCTCGCTGACGCGCATATACTCCAGCCTCGCCCTCGCTCACGCAACAGCTCCGCCTCTACCGCATCGGCTCTCACCGGCGCAGCGTCACCAGCATCGGCCCCCTCGACGAGAACGACGACTCCACGATGTCGCCCGACGACAACGAGCGCACGGCGCTGCTCAACGGGAATGGGAATGGGAACGCCGCAGCGACGAACGGCGATGCGCCGCGACCACGCAGCAATACATGGAAGGCCGTCATGTCGCGGACGTCGACGCCAGGGGACGACAGCTCACACATCCTCGTGCGGTGGCCGGCGCAGGTGCTGACCGTCACGAAGATCACGCTGCTGAGCAACTACGTTAATATCCTGCTTGTGTTTGTGCCTTTGGGGATAGTGGCGGGCGCGACAGGGTGGGATCCGGTGACGGTGTTTATACTGAATTTCTTCGCCATTATGCCGCTGGCGGCGGTGCTGTCGTTTGCGACGGAGGAAATATCGATGAAGCTGGGCGAAACGCTGGGCGGCCTGATGAATGCGACGTTTGGGAATGCGGTCGAGCTTATCGTATGCCATGCTGCCTCTCAAGTTACAAGATACGCCGCACTAACTAACTATATCTAGGTCTCCATCGTCGCCCTCCGCAACGGCGAGATCCGCATCGTCCAATCCTCCATGCTCGGCAGCATCCTCTCCAACATCCTGCTCGTCCTGGGCTGCTGCTTCCTCCTCGGCGGCATCCACAACACGCGCACGGGCACGGCGCGCGGCATCGAGCAGCAATTCAACTCGACGGCCGCCTCGACCATGTCCTCCCTCATGGCCGTCGCCTCGGCCTCCCTCATCATCCCCGCGGCCCTGTACGCCGTGCTCCCCGGCCCCAAGTCCGACACGGACGCCGCCATGCTGATCCTCAGCCACGGCACCTCCATCATCCTGCTGATCCTCTACGTGCTCTACCTCGGCTTCCAGCTGCGCACGCACGCCGACCTCTTCAACGCCGAGGCGCTGGCCGAGCAGAGCGTGCCCTCGTCCGAGACGGGGCTGGCGCCCGAGGAGCCGCAGCTCGGCCCGCTCGCCGCCTCCGCCGTCCTGGTCCTGACCACCGTGGCCGTGGCCGTGTGCGCCGAGTACCTCGTGGGCTCGATCGACGCGCTCGTCGAGACGGTGCACATCTCCAAGACCTTCGTCGGCCTCGTCCTGCTGCCCATCGTGGGCAACGCGGCCGAGCACGTCACGGCGATCGTGGTGGCGCTGAAGGACAAGATGGATCTGGCGATGGGCGTGGCGATTGGGAGCTCGATGCAGATCGCGCTGCTGGTGACGCCCCTGCTGGTGATTCTAGGGTGGATCATTGACGAGCCGATGACGTTGCACTTTGAGACGTTTGAAACGGTCGTGTTCTTTCTGAGCGTCCTGGTCGTCACCTACGTCCTTGCGGATGGGAAGAGCAATTACCTGGAGGGAGCTATGGTAAGCCTTCTTCCCCTTTTCCCTTTTTCTTTCCCTTCCCCTTTTCCCTTTCCCTTTCCCTTTTTCCCTTTTCTCTTTTCCCTGCCCTTCCCCCTGTTTTCCCCCTTCCAACGCGACTCAGAGTCCGCGATCACGCACCAGGACTAACAACAACCACAGCTCCTCGGCCTCTACATCATCATCGCCCTCGCCTTCCTCGTGTACCCGGACAGCGCGCCCAGCGCGCCCGGCGACCTCAAGCTGGCCGTGCGCGGCCTCGTGGGCGGCTGGTATCCGTTCCCCGCGTCCAGCTAGACGTGTCCTTCCTGTCGGACGAGGCATTTTTCCTTCCGTGTTGTACGTACGTTTAGATGGCGCGGCGCCCTGGGTTTCGGGGGCGCGCGCTACGCTGAGAAGATTATTGTGTGGGGGGGGTAAATTGAGACAAGGGGCCGCGGGAGGGGCGTTGCATTTCATGGCGTTTTCACAGCTCCTGTGGGCCTGATGTTAAGGGATGGGAGGGAGGGAAGGGAGGGAGGGAGGCGCCTTTTCTATGTATTGTAGTACCTTTTATTTTACCCACTTTCACTTGTATTTATTTATTTATTTATTTATTTATTTACGTACCTACCTTGTAGCTATAACTCAGCTCGTCTTTTCTTTCTTCCTTTCCTTCATCCCTCCCTGCTAGTAGCTCTAAGCAGGCAAGGAGGCAAGCAAGCAATGCCGAGACAGAAACAGAAACAGAAATAGAAACCGAGCGCTAAAAAAAAGATTCCCATCAACATCGGCCCGTGACATGCGAGGATCCGTACGCGATAGAACGGCGAGGTTGCAGTGACGGGGAGCTGGCAGGGGGGAGGCAGACATATGCAGACAGACAGGCACAGCAGACAGCAGACGTCTCCTCTGAAGAACCGACGTGAAGAGGCGCATGCCGCATCGCATCGCATCGCATTGGGAGCCAGCCGGCTCGGCTCGGCTCGGCGGCTCGGCGGCTCGTCCTACCGCTCGTGCACTCTGCTCTACGCATGCAAACATCCCATCGCGTGCATCCCGTTCCGTTCCTTTCCTTTCCAGTCCCTACAGTTCGACGCCGCGGCCGAGACTGCGATGCCCCGTCCGCCGTGCACTCCTGAATTCTGGCCCGGCCTTCGCCTTCCGTCCATTTGAGACTCCTAGAATCATGCCCTACCATGCCATGCCATGTCATGCCATGCCCAACCGTTTCCCCACATATACAAATCCCCCACCACCCCACCCCACTAATCATCCCTCTTCCCCAACCCCTCCCTCCGCCCCAACATCGGACTCCCCGGCCGACTCGAGCTCCTCCCGCCCCCGCCCTCCAACAAATCCATCGGATCGAGCATCTTCCCCCTCCGCTCCCCCAGCGTCAGGCCCGGCGTCGACACGGGCGTCAGCACGGGCGTGCGCCCATCATCAATCGTCGTCCTCTCGTACCCCACGATGCGGACCGGCGGCGGTCGCGCGCCGCGCGCCGGCGCCGACGACGCGTACAGGTACGTCGCGAAGATGACGGTGGCTGTGCCGATGAGGAACTGGGCGGTGTCAGCACATCCGTCGATTACGATGGCAGGACACGGGACTGGAGGTGGCAAAGGAGAGGAAATGGGGGGGCGATACATACATTCCACGTAATCCCAAACTCGAAGAACCACACGCTCACCAGCACACTGAGCACGATGCTGCCCCCCGTCGCGAAGTTCTTGGCGATGTTATCCGCGTAGTTGATGCACAGCGCGACCAGCACGCCGCCCAGCGCCTGGAACCCCACGGCCGCGCACACGACGGCGTTGTAGCCCGCGAAGAAGCCCAGGCGGCTGATGGCCGCGCCGTCGGCGTAGACGACTCCCAGCAGGGCAGGGACGAGCGAGTAGAAGGAGAGCTGCACGTTGCGCGTCCACACGGTCACGGCGGGGGAGGAGGGGGAGGCGGGCGTCTTGAGCACCTTCTCGAAGTAGACGCCCGTCAGGCCGGAGATCAGCGAGGCGGCCAGGACGGAGAGGACGCCGAGGGCGTGGTTCATCGGCGGGTGGGCGAGGGCGAGGTCGTCGTGGATGCCCTCGTAGGTGGCGGAGCGGCGCGCGAGGGAGCGCTTGGTCAGCTCGGCGGCGGCGTGCACGGTCTGGCCGAGCTCGTGGAAGGAGCGCGGGAAGGTGAGGGGGGAGGCGGAGGAGGGGAGTTGCACGATGATGACGCCGAGGGTGAGGAGGAGGAGGGAGAGCCATTTCTGGGGGGAGAGGGGGCGGTGGAGGAGGAGGACGCTGAAGAGGGCTGTGGTGAGGATCTGGGTCTGTTAGTCTCTCTTCTCGCCTCAATCGCGGCAGTCATCGTAGCCATATAGCTGGGAGGTGACAGACGCACCTTCAACTGATACAAGATCTGGAAGTGCACGGCATCCAGGTTGCTGACGGCGATGTACTGCAGCGAGTTCTGCAGGGTGTAGAGGGCGGCCGGGATGGCGAGTTTCCATCCGTCGCCGGAGAAGATGGAGGCGTAGAGGTGGTCGAAAAGAACGGTGACGGGGGTGGAGGGGGGGAGGGCCAAGGAGATGTCGTAGAGCGCGATGGTGAGGGAGACGGTGAGCTTGATGACCTCGTTGAGGAAGACGGCGGTCGAGGTGAAGTAGCGGGGGGCGCCGTTGAGGGGCATGATGCGCGAGTAGTGCATTATCTGAGCCTCGACGTCAGCAACGTTCGTTCCATGGCGGGCATTTCAGCGAGCTTGCTCTGGGGAGGGGACGGGGAGGCGACGTACGAGGATCAGCGCCGAGTTTTGGAACATGAGCTGGCGAGCGAGCAGAGTCAGCAGAGCGGCGCCAGGGCTGGAGGGAGGGCGAGGAGAGCTCACGGTGATCAGAGAAACATGCTTCATGGGAACGCCATAGAGGGAGGCGCTCCGCGACCTCTGGGCCAACCCCATGCTGGCCTCTTCTCCCAATGCAATGCCGCAATAGGGCAGCGCTCCTGTCGCGCAGATTCCGTCAATCAAGCGTCCTTCGTTCTCGACCGAGTCCCTCTAGTAGTTGCGGCAGCAAAGCACGAGCAGCACAACGGCAATGGATCCTCGGTTCCTTTTCGTTTTCCTTTTCCTTTTCCTTTTCCTTGCCCTTTCCTTGCCCTCTCCTCGTCCCTTTCGCAGTCCAAAGCTGAGATCCAAGGTCGCTCGCAACACAGAAAGGACAGTCGTTCGTCAGTCAGTCGTCAGTGAGTCGTCAGTTAGTCGTCAGTCAGAAATCGTCGCACGTCAGGAATGGCAGAAAGGTATGTATGATGGAAGAAAGAGAGAGGCGGAGGAGGAGGAGAAGACGAGGAGGAGAAGAAGAGGAGTCCTCCCAAGCACAACAACAAGGCTCACGCTGTCACGCACAGACCGACAGACAACTCCGACGCCAAAGTGTGGACAAGGAGTGTGTCAACAGCCCTCTCAGCGCCACAAAGGGTCTAGCGCGCTGGTCATGTGGGCTTGGTCCGTCGTGTTTCCCCGGTTTGGGCCTTGGGAGCGGCACGTGAGCAGGCTTTGTGTGGACTGTACATACTTGCATGTGCACACGATTAATCAATCAAGCATCACAACACAGACGACGGACAACAGACGACACACATGCTTTGATCACTGCGCTGCTTCACACAGACAGCTCAGATCGTCACTCAAGTCAAGTCACGGAGATCATCTATCCATATCCATATCGTAGGAAGTCTTTTTTCTCGCTCTCGCTCATCTACGTACTGGTAGCTGTGCTACAATCTCGGGCCCGGGCCTGATCCATTACATCCTCAAGCCCATCAATCATATTCATTATTAGCCCACAGAGACGCCGTCAAATGCCCATATCATGCCATGCCATGCCATGCCAGGCCAGGCCTTTCTACTACAGCCCTTCCAGGTACGCCGTCGCAATGCAATGCAATGCCCAAATCCACCCATCCCATCCCATCTCCTCTCCTCTCCTCCCACCGTCTCGTCTCGTAATCATCAAAGCTTTCCTCCTGTTGTCGCAGGCGAACGCCGTCCATCTCTTCAATTCCGGCTGCCCAGGAACCTCGACAGGAGGTTCTGCCGTCCCATCCCGAGGCGCGCACGCTTCGAAGCCGGCTGCGCCGACGCGTCGTACATGGGCACCTCGGGCTGCACCTTGCCATGCGTCGGCGTCGGCGCCGCCATGTACAGCTGCGCGGGGCTGGCGCTGTAGTAGTCGTTTCCGCCGCCGCCGCCGTTGCCGTTTCCATAGGGGTCAGCCGCCCCGTAGCCCTCCGTGTACATGTCGATGTTGACGTCCTGGAACGACTTCATCGACGAGATGCTGCTGGCCGGCGTGTTCGAGCGGCTGCGCGACGATGCTCGGGATGACTGCCCGGAGTAGGCGCCGCTGAGGAACGACGCCAGAGTGTCGACGGTGCCGCTGCGCGACAGGTCGGGGACGTCGGAGGCCGACGGCGTGTGCGTGTGCGTGTGGCCCATGATGTACGCCTTGTACGCCTTTGCCGACGTGTACATGGATCGTGGGGCGGCCGTCGTGGTCGCGGTCGCGTCGCCCAGGTCCATGCGGAAGTCAGTGAAGTCGTCGAGGGCGAGGCGGGCGGCGGCGAGCTGCTCGTCTTGGGTGAGCAGGTTCTGCTGGTCCGCGTAGCGCTGGCGCTGGGCCTGGCGCTGGGCCTCGCGCTGGGCGAGGTACTCCCGCTGGCGGCGGCGCACGCTGCGGTCGTCGTCGATGGACTTGCGGATCGGGGCGAGGAAGTGCTCGAAGTGGGCCTCGAGCTCGGGCAGGGCGAAGTTGAGGTCCCAGTCGAGCAGGTAGAGGAGCTGCTTCTCCATCAGGTTGACCTCGGTCCTGGAGAAGCCGAAGCGCGAGAAGTCGTGGTGCGAGGTCGACGGGACGCGCGAGTACGCCGCCCAGTGCTTGTTCTTGGGCGAGGAGTCGTTGAGGAACTTGGCCGAGAGGATGAGGCAGGCGAGGAAGATGCGGTGTGTGGTGCAGCGGAGGCCTTTGGCGACGGGAGGGAGCTTCTGCTTGAGGCGGTGCAGGTAGAGGAGGGTCGTCATCAAGGTCGGGACCTGGACGTTGGAATGGACGACGAGGGAGGTGATGAACTGCTCGAGGGAGGGGATCTTGAGGTCGTCCGCGCTCAGGACTGGTGGAGGGGTTGTTGGAGGGGTTGGGATGTGATGTTGGTGCATCTCAGCCGTGGTCGGGAAGGTCTCGCATTGAATGACCTCGGTGGCCTTGAAGGCGAGGTATGAGATCATGTCTTCGGTGACGGGGCTGCAAATGAAATGCTCGAGAGCAGCATCCTGATCTTGATGGCGGTACTGGAAATCCATTGCGAATGATGTTTCGTATATTTGTGGGTGAAGGCGGAGCGTTGACGTTGATCTTGATCTTGCTTTTAAGCTTCGTGAAGTGAGAAACAGATCGTGCTGTACACAAGAGATGCTAGGCGAAATGAAGAAAGAAGAAAGAAGAAAGATCCAATCCTCCAAAGATGCTACGAGGATCTAGTATTGGGATCTGCCCAATACCCAAAGAAAGTGTTGAGGGTCGTGAAATAAATTCACAACAATGGGCAAGGTCCTATTGTCGCGGGGGGGGACAATAGGTATTGTTGTGGGTTGGCGGGGCGCAAGGCTCGCAAGGCTGTGGGCTAATGAGCAAGGCTGAATGGGGATTGCTCTATCGATACACGATAACACACACACAACCGAATCCGAAGGTCGACAGAAGCGTTAAGCGAACGAAGGGCGAATCTGACCAGCAGAATGTATTAATCGATTATCGTTTTTGAGTCGTGGAGAAGGAAGGAGGAGGAGGAAGGAAGACGCAAGGCCGTGAAGGGATATAGCTCCAAGGAAAAAAAGCGATCGAACCCCTAAAGAAGGCGAGGCAGGATGGATGTCCTATATGTCCAACAAAGGAAGAGCAAGAAGCCTCGCGGAGGAGGGACAACTGAGCCTTATTACGACAGCTGTGACGACGCAGGGGCTGGAGTAGAGGGGGGCTGTTGGTCTGTCGAGTGCCGCGATGTGGGCGGGGCGGGCGATGATCCTCTCGTCGTCTCTTCTATCGTCAGGTTCGCAGGGGTTGTTGATGGGGACTGATAGGGCGAGGCGGTGCTATGTATATGCACTGATGCAGTACCGAGGGGCAACGAAACGCGGATGTTTTTGGCACGGCGTTAACGGCAACACGACGGATGTTTGAGGGCCAGGGCCACAGGTGAGAAGACCCAGACAGGAGCGCGGCAAAGTGCAGCAGAGATGATGGATGTTGGATATTTTGTGTTGTTCGTGGGAGTGAGACTGGTGACCGGTGACTGTCGAGGGTTGATGCTGCGAGTCCTTACCAGAGTCTTCTTATGCACAGGAGGCGGGTGGTTGTGATTGTGCAGGACAATGGACAGCGGGTCTATGATTTGGTTGCGTCGTTGGACGATGTGATTGCGGTTGTCTGGGCAGTCTGAGCAGTAGTGAAGTGAGTCGAGTGCTATGCGTATGTATATCGTATATTGGTACAGCTTCTATATGAGAGCGTGAGACCCGTGATGTCGAGGATGTCGAAGATGACAAGATGCTGGATGGCGATGTGGTCTCCTCGTCGTCTCATGCAGAACAAAAGAACAAGAGGAAGGCGGTGGATGAGGATAGTAGATGTACTTATCCTCTCTCGCAGCTCCCGGCTCCCAGCTCCCAGCTCCCTCGCGAAATGCAATAATGATAATGAATGGGAAGATGTGGCATTCGATTGCCATCAGGTGTTTCGATTTTCTCCCCCTCTCCTCTCTCCTCGACAGGTACCTACAGACGTGATACTCCTCTCCTCTCTCCTCGACAGGTACCTACAGACATGATACTCCCCTCCTCTCTCCTCCATATGTACCTACAGACATGATACTCCCCTCCTCTCTCCTCGACAGGTACCTACAGACATGATACTCCCCTCCTCTCTCCTCCATAGGTACCTACAGACATGATACTCCCCTCCTCTCTCCTCCATAGGTACCTACAGACATGATACTCCCCTCCTCTCTCCTCGACAGGTACCTACACTCCCCTCCCCTCCCCCCAGGTACATCCTACATCCTACCTCCTGTACTGCCGGCTGGCATGGAGTCTAACGAAAGTCTATGTTGCGTGGCCGTGGCTGGCTGTAAGGGCCCAACCCGACGTCGCGGGTCTGGTTGGCTCCGAGGCCTTCGACGGCTTCGAGGGCGTTCAAGGGCGTTCAAGGGCGTTCAAGGGCTCTCGCCGCGTGGCCGCAAATGGAACAGGCGCCACGGCGCGGAATGCTGGGACGACGGAGGACTGACGACCTCTTCGACTCCCTTCGCGCGCCTTACCACAAGCGGCGAGGAGCTCGACCCTGCCCTTCTTTGGGATTTACATTTACATTTATTTACATGCACATCCATCCGTTTCATGATCTAGTGGGGGGGGGTTGTCTTGCCTTACTTTAGGTATGTACATATATAGTATATACTATAGGTATATGCCTGTATATGCTATAGGTACACATATATACAGTATATACTATAGGTATACATACTCCACTGAGGTACAGTACAGTCAGCACTCCTGCTCTCCTCTTTCCTCTGCCATCTCCCTCTCCATCTCCACATATCCACGAGTCGAGTGGATATCCGACGACGACGATGATGACGATGGCGGGTTGGGCGCAGCGATGTGCGAGTACGTGAGTACACCTGCCTCCCTATTTCCCTACCTTACATAGGTATGTAGATGTGTGTGGCAACTGGCAAGGAGGGTAACCTCATGGGTAGCCTAGCTATCAGATCTAGTGCCCACCTTACAGTAGGTAGCGATAATATGGTACATACACATGCATACACATGCCATACATACATGCTGGTGCCTCGCTATTGCCGCTTGTTCCTCCGAGGGCGCATTTCAATATATGATAGGATAGGATATGATATGATATGATATGAATACATCATTTCAATTCAATATATTGCTCACTCGCGCAAAGAAAGGGACACATCTCTCGCTCCATCTCTCTACTATCCATCTATCATATCATATCATACGATACGGCCTAGATATCCCCCCCCTCTACAATACCGACATCTATTCTCTCTCTCTCTCTCTCCCTCCCTCTCTCTCTCTGCCCACGTCTTCTTCCCCAACTTCGCATATCCATTCCACGTCCGACGTTTCATCCTCCCCGCCCAATGGCGCCGATCGACTGGTCGATGATGTCCAGCCGATCGCCCGGGGTGTGCATCGCGGGACGTGCACAGCCCTGTGTGATTCGTCCGAAGGGCAGGACTCCGAAACATCGCAATAAACAGTCTTGTTGAATGTTGAAACGGAGAGCGAGAGATGGGAGGGGAGGAAGATGATGAGCTGAGATGGAAATGAAGCATATTATCGCAATGCAATGTCGGCATGGGAGGGAGGGAGGATTGGGCTTGGGGGATTTCCTTCGCTTAATGTTATGCAGCTTCTCAGTCCATCGATCCTGTCATAATTGACAGGTTCCATCGCAGACAATGCGTCGATCTTGCAGAGTTTTTTCCGCCTCCTTTATCACATATACACCATAGGTAGTTTTCCCTCTTTATCACATATACACCATAGGTAGTTTTCCCTTTATCACACATCACGCACTGCACCGTCATGACTCCCTCCCTCCCTGCACGTTCCTCAGGATGGCAAGGTTGCCATGATCCCCTCCCTCCCCTCGAAGCAAGGAGAGACAAGGAGACAAGGAGGACCTCAATATTCGATATCTCCCTTCGCATACTCCGATCCATCCGTCCGTCCGTCCCTCCCTCCCTGCCTCTCCTCTCCAACCCTCTCCAACAAATTTTCCAGATGCCCCAGCGAGGCTGAGCTCCCCATGCCATGCCATCCCGCATCACATTCCCCAACCAAGCCCGACGTGGCTGACGCGGGTGGCTTGTGCGGCGGTCGGTCTCATGCGAACTCGACGCCCATTCGCCAGACGAGAGAGCGAGCGAAACTGGCTGCTCGGCCAATCGTGCGCGGTTCGAGGCTCGTGATTTCCACTGCTGCCAACGCATCGGGTGCTGCTCAGCTGGAGGGAGTCTCGGCAGAGATACAGTACCGTAACAGTGGCCGACGCGGAGATGAGATGAGACGGGCTCATATGACAAGGACGTCTCCTGCGTCATGGAGCAGAAGCCTGATGCATAGGTATAGAGAGGGCACTTCGTACACCTGTTTGGGACAGATAAATAAATCTAGAGCCCGCGCCTGTGCAGGATGTAACACAACACCCAGCCCGTTCATTGGCAGCAACAAGCGCAACAGCGTCTCCCTGCCTCTGGCCCCTCCCCCTTAATCTCCAAACGCCGCAGACCATCCATTTGTCTATTCCGTCTGCCTCCCTGGACCCAACAAGCGCGCCCTGCCCGCCCATTGGCCCCTTCGAGACGAGCGTCCTAAGCGCCCGGCTCGTGGCAGACGCCGTGGGACAGGCACAGCACATCACCTCAAACGCTCTCTGCCTCTACATCTACGGCGCAGCGATCCCGGCGCTTCAGCAGCGTCTTCTGAGACACGACCATGTCTGTCCGCCATGCTATTTCGGATGCGCGGCCGAGCGCGAATCCGAAACGCGCGGTCGCTGTCACTGGATGGATAGGAGCAGGCGAGAGGGAGGGCTAGGCCGGGTGGCTATTTATATCTCCCTCTCTCTGTGTCTCCGTTTTCCCTCCGAGCTCACGTGCTACATCCTGTGAAGAGCGGCGGATTCCCGGGGACGCAGCGAGCCGATGTCGCGAGAAATCCGCGAGGTGACGATGCAGGCACGCAACTGAGAGGAAAAGCAAGGAGAGCAGGCGCATTCCACACATCAGCCTGCCTCGCCGCGGGTCGACGCGACGCGACGCGACGTGACGTGACGTGACGGTCCGAGCAAATATTGATCGGTGGCGGCTGGGGAATGCGCAAGGAGGGTGGGGCCAGAGGGAGGCGGGCTGGGCTGTGTTCTGCACATGCAGGTCGGTCACGTGCAGCCGTCGAGAACATGACCTCTGACCTCGTCGCTATTTGCCCCGCGAAAACATAAAGGAATCGCATTTGCCCATGCAGGTCTGTGTGGTTTATCGTTTGCCAGGCTTTCACACGACCGGTGGCTACTTACTCACTCTCCTTCAATCACTTAGGATTTTGTTGCTTTTCTTCATCTTGCGTATGATTTTCATTATATATTACTATACGACTGAACAATCAAAAAGCACGTCTTCATGGCTCAGTTGGTTAGAGCGTTGGTCTCATATCCCGTATATGACACACTTGGACAACAAGTGAGGCCATCCAAAGGTCGTGAGTTCGAGTCTCACTGAGGACACAGCATTACTTTTTTTCATCGTCTTGTTGCTCTAGCGAGAGGATGGATATTTTTTTATTTTATTTTTTGGAGAATGTGTGGTGCACGATTGGGTTGGGTTTGGTTGGCGCGGCGGGGAGGGGCGGGACACGGTGCCCAGAACACGCGAGGTGGAGGGAAAGGCAGAGTGAGTGAGGGAGTGGATGGGGGAGGGGTTTTTTTGAAGGCGATGGAGAGGGAGGAGTAAGTTAGATAGGTATAGAGGGATGGAATAGAACGATGATAAATAGATGGATATCCAAATCCACATCCACTTGATGCTTGAAGCTCGCTTGCTCCTTTCGTAGGTGCCGTACTGTACTGATCAGGTGTATGAACTGTAGCGCGTCTGCCCGCACACAGGGCACAAGCCTGCAAAGGCACGACCTGCGCGCAGCACACGTCAAAAAATGGCTAATGCGCAGCCATCACAACAATCCTCTTCAGACGCGAATAGATGCATGCAAAAAGCGCAGTGGAAAAGGTGGACGAGAGCAAAAACTAAAAAGAAGGGGTGGATGAACCAGTCAAGGTCCTACCGAGATTCGAACTCAGGTCCCCGGAATGTTCTGAATTCAGAATCCGATGTGATAACCAACTACACTATAGAACCCCTTTATTGTTCGTTCATTTCTTATTTTGATGCATCACTAATTTCACTACCTTAAGAAACGATCTCAAAATCAGTGAAAATCAACTTCTCTATAGGTTTCAAGCTTGCTTTCATGATGAGTAACGCTAGTACTTGCCACGCGCTTGTTTATGCTTTTTAACTGTTCGTTATATTAAATATTAACTAATTATATAATTTATATCCTTTAATGTTTATTCCAGACAATATTTTATTCTAACAGATTAACGTTTAGCATCTACTTGCCAAGTTGCTATTATTATGGAATTATTACTGCAAAAAACAACACTATGAGCTTATAATATTAAGGATTCCTCGCCCCTAACCATAAGCTTTCTATTTACGGTCTGCGTTTTATTGTCAAATATCAATAACACACTCATTTATACTCTTCGTAACAAGCTTCATCCAGACCCCTTCAAACACATCATCCCTTAATTCCCTCCTACCCTCACCCCTCTACAACCAGGCCCTCGGAAATAACAGAGGAAATAAGGCATCAAAGGAATACAAATAAAAGCTGGATTGCATCGTTATAGCAAGGATTCGCGAGCTCCGTTCATCCTATGACTTGGTATCTTACATTCTCCTCATGCTCCATATCATCCTCAACATCGCCCTCCCCTCGCCTCCCCACTACATAAACTTCTCCGGCTTGCTCCCCACGATCACCCTCAACGTCTCAACCATAGACCTCACATTCCTCACCCTCACCTCATCGCGCCCACTCCCATCCACCCTCGTCAAATCCTCTCCATACAGCACCGTATGGTCCGGCAGCACCTCGCCCGCCCTAACCTCGCAGAAAACGCCGATATGGCAATGCCTCCCCACCACGGCGCCCGGCCACACATGCGCGCGCGCCTCGATCAGCGTCCCCTCGCCGACCTGGCCCTCCACGACCGCGTGCGTCTCAACCACCACGGAGTCGCCTAGGACGACGGCTGGAGGCTGCGAGGTGCTGGTGGAGGGGGAGAGCAGCCCGACGGTGGCGCCCTCGGATATCACGCAGGTCTGGCCGATGGTGAGGGGCGCGTGGAGTGAGATCAGGCGCGCGCCCGGCGAGATCACGCTGTGCGAGCGGATGGTGATGGGGTGCGTGCCGGTGAGCGAGGCTTGGTCGTGGATGGTGAGGGAGGCGGGGAGGGAGACCGGGGGTTTGGGGGCGGTGGCTTTGGGGGGAGCGCGCTTGGTTGACATTGTGCGGGTGTTGACGCGGGCGGTGGAGGAGGGGTGGGTGTTGATGATTGTCGAATGGAATGGAGGTGGGCGTTGTGTTGTGTGGCGAGTGGGAAGTTGATTCGGAGGAGCCTGGAGAAGTCGAGGGATGGAGTGGTCGTGGTAGGTTCTTAGGTGTGGTGAGGAGTCGGTGGAGGTTGTCTGGATTCGATCAGACGCGGAGATGAACTGGAGAAGCTGGAACTGCGGTGAGTGAAGTAAGTGTGGGAGTAAATGACTAATCGAAAGCCTTGAGTACGTAGAAGAGATGTGGACGATGAGACAATGAGATACAGAGCTCTATTTACCTTCAAAGAATCGTTTTCAGACTGTACTATGAATTGAGGTTGTTGATATCCTCACAACCTCGATGGATGATGTTCGGTTCCGCCTGTCACGGCTATATGCGGAACCGTAGCAGGCGCGCCAGCCAATCACTGAACCGGAATATCGATGATGCACCAAATCCAATCGAGCCGACAATTTGAACCTCACAACAGCTCCTCCTCCAGCTCCTCCTCCAGCTCTTCTCCTACACAACGTGCATCCTGCAGCTGAGCACAACCGCAGTCTATACAATGCTGTCGCGAAACGCAACTTCGCCGGCGGTGACGACCATTGCCTCCCGTGTGCTGCCCGCCGCCGCCGCCGGAGCTCGTCTCGCTGCTTCGGCTGTATCAGCAACACATCAACAGACCCGGGGATTGGCGACGGTCCAGGACGCCCCGCCGCAGAAGAGGGTCTATGGTGGATTGAGGGATCAGGATCGCATCTTTCAGAACCTCTACGGACACCACGGTGCGGATCTGGCGAGTGCGAAGAAGTACGGCGACTGGCACAAGACGAAGGAGATTCTGGACAAGGGCGATGATTGGGTAAGTCTGGGTTGTTGTACCAGGCCAATTGGGTTTATGACTGATTAAGTATAGATTATCTCCGAGATCAAGGCTTCGGGATTGAGAGGACGTGGTGGTGCCGGTTTCCCATCTGGCCTGAAGTGGTCGTTCATGAACTTCAAGGGATGGGAGAAGGATAACAAACCAAGATATCTCGTTGTCAACGCTGATGAGGGCGAGCCAGGAACTTGCAAGGACAGAGAGATTATGAGAAAGGATCCACACAAGCTTATTGAGGGATGTCTAGTTGCCGGACGTGCCATGAACTGCACAGCGGCATACATCTACATCCGTGGCGAGTTCTACCATGAGGCCACCGTGTTGCAGCGTGCCATCCAGGAGGCATACAAGGATGGATTAATCGGCAAGAACGCTTGCGGCAGTGGTTTCGACTTCGACGTCTATGTTCACCGTGGAATGGGTGCATATGTCTGCGGAGAGGAGACATCTCTTATCGAGTCCCTTGAGGGCAAGCCAGGAAAGCCGCGCCTAAAGCCGCCGTTCCCAGCATCAGTTGGTCTCTTTGGATGCCCGTCTACCGTCGCTAACGTCGAGACTATTGCTGTTGCGCCAACGATCTGCAGAAGAGGAGGAGACTGGTTCTCTTCTTTCGGTCGTGAGCGTAACGCTGGCACCAAGCTCTTCTGTATCTCTGGCCACGTCAACAACCCCTGCACAGTCGAGGAGGAGATGTCCATCCCTCTCCGTGAGCTGATCGACAAGCACTGCGGCGGTGTCCGTGGTGGGTGGGACAACCTCAAGGCTATCATCCCAGGTGGATCCTCCACACCTATCCTGCCAAAGGAGGTCTGCGACGACCAGCTGATGGACTTCGACGCCCTGAAGGACAGCCAATCGGGTCTTGGTACCGCCGCCGTTATCGTCATGGACAAGAGCACCGATGTCGTCCGCGCCATCTCGCGTCTCTCGCATTTCTACCGCCACGAGTCCTGCGGTCAGTGCACACCTTGCCGCGAGGGCAGCAAGTGGACCGAACAGATCATGAAGCGCTTCGAGAAGGGACAGGGCAGAGAGCGCGAGATTGATATGCTGCAGGAGCTCACCAAGCAAGTTGAGGGCCACACCATCTGCGCTCTTGGCGAGGCTTTCGCATGGCCTATCCAGGGTCTCATCCGCCATTTCCGTCCCGAGCTCGAGGCGAGAATGCAGAAGTTTGCGGCGGAGAACGGTGGGCCAGCGTTGGCGGGTGGATGGCCGCATGATACGAAGGCCCAGGGCAAGTTGGTTTCTCCAGGTCAGTAAATGATGGGATAGAGGGGTACAAGTGTATATATGGACTTGCAGAGTTGTTACTGTATTGATTGTTCATCGCGGCGTTTCTTTGAGGGTTGTAGAGTTGAGGCTGCTCAGTGGAGCTTAAATGGAAAATATTGATCTAATTGCACATGACCATGACTCTCGATATTGTAGTTGCCATCTTTGGATTGTACATATTCTACAGTTCTTTACAATGATTATGTATACAGAGCTTAATTCTCTTTGAAGCTTGTCATTCTCCGGTGGCAGTCATCCTGTAGCAGATCCATATTTCAGACATCCGTCGACATAGGCCGGACTTTCCCATCCTATCCGCCATCCCATCGATTAGTTTCAAGCCGTCTTCATCCGTCGATTGCTCAAGAGCCGAATTCAAGCCAATATTGAAGGTCGACAAGTCGGTTTCACCACTGGGCGCTATTGCCATGTCCATCGATAACCGCAACATCAGCACGAAAGCAATTTTGTCCCTTTGCTCCAATGCCGACCACATCTCTGCGTCCAAAGCTTTCTCCATCCATCTTGGCGTCCTCTTCCCTCTCCTATCCCATCCTGATCCGCCTAGAAATATCTTCCCTCAGTGCTTCTCCATCTCATATTCGACCGGCAACTCCATGCCGACCCTCCTGGCCGTCAACTTGACTCTCTCCTCCTCCTCCATGTTCATCCCCGGATTATACCTCTCCAGCAGCGTTGCATACATCCGCTGGGCCTTGACATACTGCAGATACTGCTCCGCCTTGTCGACGCCTGTTCGCTCATCGGATTCGAAGGCTGCGCGGATGCGCTTTTGGAGGGGCGAGGCGACGAGGCGGCGCGACGGGAGCTCGCGCAGGAAGGAGCGGTAGAGGGAGCGGAGGCGCGCTGGGCGCGGGACGGCGGACATTGTGTATGTAGTTGTTAGGCTGATGGCTTGCGGGGTGGTTGCGAGGAATTAGAGTGATAGGAGGTGCAATTGGACGGTGAGGGTTTGGATGGTGGTAGTGATGCGGGTGGAGATAATTATTTGGGAGGCGTCCGGGAAATCGTCGGGATGCACGGACCGCGGTTGAAATTATACTGGCAAGGCTGAGCCTTCCGGACATCGACGTCCACTTCGACGAAATCCAAGCATCAGGAATCTATAAAGGATAGCCTGGGATTAATAATTGGTTATGACGGTCTCGGCATCTATGAGGGGCATCACCGCTGCGTCTGGGAGCTTAATTGCACGATATGGCGGACAGAAGCTGGCAGGCGCCTCCGGCAGGCTGAATCCTGCGAAATTTCCCTCTTCGACCAGAGGACTCCGAACAAGACGTCAGATTGCCAGACCGACCATAAGCCCGATAGAACCTATTTCCGAGTCATCAAAGCCACGGACTTCGAATGCAGACCCCGAACTCGTATCTTGGGATGAGATAGCTTCCAAAATCGAAGCTTCCGCCACTCAAAATGTGCCCAGAGTACCATCTCCAAAGCCATCCTCCCCCAAGCCAACAGCCGCAAAACAGAAGACCTCAGCACCAAACTTCCCACAACAAACTTCAGCAAAACCAACTTCAAAATCAGAGCCAGCGACAAAAGGCCCGCAGCAAAAATCCCGCGACTACATACAAATAAACCCTTCCTCGCTATCTCAGCATTGGGACACCCTCCCTCCATCCGAACCTCAGCTCGAGTACGCCGAGAGATATTTCCAGAAGAAGCCCTGCCGGCCTTTCAAATGGTCGGCGCCGAAGTTCCACAGCATGGCGCGCAGCGAGTCTCCCGAAGTCTGCTTCCTCGGCCGTTCCAACGTCGGCAAATCCTCCCTCCTCAATGCTCTCCTCGGCGGCGGGTACGCGAATGTGAGCAGCAAGCCCGGCAGGACGAAGATGATGAATGCGTTCGAGATCGGCAACTCCACAGACCCGACGAAGAATCTGGTGGTGCTGGATATGCCGGGCTACGGCAAGGGAGGACAGGCGGACTGGGGGAAGGAGATCCTAAAGTACCTGGGACAGAGGAAGCAACTCAAGCGCGCTTTTGTTCTGGTGGATGCAGAGGTAGGGTTGAAGAAGACGGATGAGCAATTACTTGCGATCTTTAGGAAGGAGAATATTCCGCATCAGATCGTACTGAGCAAGGTGGATAAGTTGCTGTTTACGAAGAATCGGATGCCGAGTGAGGGCGCGCTGAACAGCAGACTGGAAGTGTTACGGCAGGTCTTTGATCAGGTTCGGAGGATCAGCCAGCCGAATCCGGAGGATGTGAGTGGTGCTCTTGGGGAGATCATTGCGTCTTGCTCAAACAGGCCTTTTGGGCAGAGACTGGGGATTAATGAGCTCAGACACTCGATGTTGCAGGCTGCGGACCTGCAGATGAGTGGGGAGAGGAAATTGATCCCGGAGACAGAGGTCGTGCCGCATGAGGTTGTTTTTGGATCATCGGAGGCTTGGTGAAGCGGAGCAACTCAATATCCGTTAAGGAAAGCAGGATGCTAGGGAGGAGGTATGATCCAGATTTGCAGTCATTTCGAGACAGCCGTTGAGGAACGCCATAACCGGACAGGAGGCAGTGGCAACAGCTTCCATGCTCTCCGACATGGAGATCGTGTCAAACGGGCACATAGATGAGGCGGTTTTCCAAGGCAGCACCAGTGAAGACACAGATCTTGCTAGACGAGGTGGAACAGCGAGACGTGCAAGCAGGCCGATAGGCTCAGAGAACACTGCTGGCCTTGAAACGGTACCAGGCGGAGAAATTATTCCACAGGACAGTAGCCTGGTCAAGTAGATAAAGGCGAATGGAAACGAAGAGAAGCACAGTTGAGAGGTTTACGGGGAAAGTCGAACGGAAAGATGAATGATGCCAACAGAAACAAGCAAAAAGACTGGTAGTAGATGACACAGAAGAGCAATCAAGTATACTCTCAACTCTCATATCCGACTACATCCAATGAATGATCTTATAAAACTCCATATAAATAAAGCATGCATCCCCAACATCCGCCATATTCGGGGTCTGCAGACAGCGAAAACGATACTCCACAGCCCCGCTCTGCCGTCCATTCCGACAGCGACAGCCCACGACTGGGGGAAAAAAACACCAAAAAGGTGAAAAATAGAGAGGTCGTACCCGGGATCGAACCGGGATCTCGAGAAGGGGATAATGCTGATGAATGAACATCCTCAAAATCTCACGTGCTAACCATTACACTATACAACCTGTTAGGTGGTGCGGAATGTGTTATGTATAAAGATATTAATTATCATGTTCTCTCGCTTAGGGCAGGCAGAAAGTAGGGTGTGCGATGGATGCATCTACAGGCTGTTCTCCCCAGCGAGGTGACTCGTTATTGTGGCTCTTGACTACTCAAAACTATTCAAAGAACATGTAAATGTGTTGAGATCCATGTACATACATACATAAGACAAAATTATTTACTTTTAGGAAAAGAAGTCAGGTCACTCTGCTTCATACATTAAAGTTGAAGGAATTTTTATCATGAAGACGCCTGCCCCGAGAACACTTCCAATATCACCATGCTCACTCAGGAGTCGGGACACAAACCGGGATTGGGAACAGAAAAACTGTCTGAGAATGCATTTTCATACACAGATGCTGATGCAATGCTCCTATCTAGTCTAGACTACATACAACACGAGCAGGCCTTCCTCTTTAGAACTGCCCCTCAAGAGTGCCATTATTGCCCGTACAAATAATATTCTTCTCGCAGCGCCCGTCTTAAATATGGACAGTGCCCAGAAGATGAAGAGAAGTCGCTATGCTGCCCCTTATAATGATCCTCCTTTATTTCCCCCCTTTCGGTCATTCATCCCATCGCATTATCAATATGCCCCATGTATCTTAAAATCCATCGTCCTTCTAGTCCATATCCCAGCATATATATTGGGGAGACAGCTCAGCGAGCAGCTCCGGCGAGAATACCGCGATAGTACTCCAAACTCAGATCAGCCGTGTGCTTCAAATATTTATCCTCTGTAAGCGGCAGTCTCAACACTCGACTCTGATCATGTCCATGTCCCTGCAACCCGTTAGACTGATTCTCCAACCACCCCATTTCATTTAAAGAAGTAGACCATACCTTTCCAGTCTTCCCCATCTCAACCACCACCTTCGCCACACAAGCCCCCATTTCCTGCGCCGCCACCCGCTCCAAGAATCCCACATTCCGCGCATCAGCCAACATAGCCGGCAGACTATGTAGCAATCTCTCCACGTACGGTTCCTCGAGCTTGCCTGTCTTCTGCCCGTGCAGCACAGCCAGGTAATCCGCATAGATGGCACCGCCAAGATGCCAGTCGTTGATTCCAGTGTAACTGTCTACGAATCCAGTAATAAGTTTGCGCAGCGTCTCGTAATCGCGCTCAATGACCGCCGTTGGAGCGACGTCCTTGCAGAAGGTGCGGTGGGCCTCGTCAAACGCCTCGGCTCGGATGAGGCACTCGACTTCGCGCTTAGAGTCTTTCTGAACGGCGCGCATGTAGAGGGCCTTGGCTTGCCAGACCCATGAGGATGGGATTTTAAAATCTTCGACCAGAGTGTTGAAAACCGGTCCATCTTCTGATCCGATGCGTCCGGCATGGCGAGCAAGATGGTCTTGGATGCTTTTCGCACACATGGAAGAGGAGGATAGGTGAAGAAGCACGAATACAGCATCAAGCCAATGGCCATCATTCGTGAGCTGTGCCGCAAAAGATAGAGTAAGCTGATCAGATTTCTCATCAGCGTCATCTCCGTAGGAACACTTTCCAGACGCCGTGAGCGCCTGACTCAACTGCCACGAAAGACGCATATTCAATGGTGACAATTGCGAGTTTTCAGGACGGAGCACAGCTTGAAGATTAGTCTTGCGATCAGAGTACAGCTTAAGCAATCCCCAAAGAAGGTCTTCGCGCTCCTCCAAATGCTGATCGTCCCAAAGAGGTGAGATATTCTGCTCGACATACCAGGCGAATGGCTTAGCGGACTCCTTGTCTTGCCGAAGGTCCTCGGCAAATTTCTGGACTGCTTGCTCAAGCTCATCCGAACTCGAGATCGCGTACCACAGTCTGAGTCCGAAGGCTTGTCTCCAGTCAAGACCAAAGCGCTTGGACATGACGAAAGAGTCGATACGGTCTTCAATGGGCGCTCCTTTGACACCATCACAAACGCAAACATTACCAGCGAGTATTTCGTAAATAGCACGAATAGGTTGACTGATCTCTGAAAGAACTCTGGCTTTGTTCCATTCATTCAGCTGTTCTCTGATATTCTTGCGCACACTTTCATTGCCATCAAGCAAAGCAACAAGAGTAGCTAGGTGGAAATCCTTGCCCATCAGAAGATTATTGCAAGCATCTGGAATTCTGTGACCAGAAAGTAAAGCAATGGCCTTCTCCTCTGAGGATTTAGCCATGCTCATAAGCTTTAGAGAAGCTTGCTCGACGAGCTTCTCCCAGAAAGCAGAAAGATTATCTTTCCGCAGGAATTTGAATGCGGCCGGAAAATTCTTCAAATCCTCTGGAATATCAATTGGATCAAACAGGATGCTTGCAAGCTCCCATATGAGCTTCTCATGCATACCTTCTGGGTCACGAGGGTCCTGATCACTGATGAAGTCGATGAACTTGAACGGCAAAGAAAGCCTTGCTTGTGGGATTCCATCGATTTGATACACTTTGGCAATCTTCTTGTGGAATAGAAGAGAATTCGGGGTCGACTTTAAGGGGTTAGCACAGATAGGTCGAGAGTAGAATGATGCATCATACCTCGTCTGAAAACTTTGCAAATCGAATATCATTTCCCTCGGTGACCAGAACGCCGGTCTGAACAATAAGACCGTGCTGTTCAATAGTCTTAGAAACTGGCCTTGCATTGCTGGGTGCTCTATAGACAAGGGTGCCGGTTGGACCCCAGTTAGGTTTCACTGAGTTATGAAATTCTTGGTCGATCTCGTCCATATCTGCCACGTTCAGATTACTAGACTTGGGTTGCTTTTTGTACCACTACAACACATTACTTAGTTATTTGCTCTATTAACAATTGCATACGCAACATGCTCAATGGTATACCATCTTGCTTCATCCCAATATGTTCCATGTTTAGAAGTAAATGGAGGAAAAACAAACCTCAAAACCTTTCATCTTTTCGGGCACCTGGGCTACCTTAGCTGAACTCTTGGCCTCGCCGAAAAGTGAATGCATCAGATCAATGCTGGTTGCAAAGCCACGGCCTTCCGAGAGGACACGACTTTTGACAGGCAATGCAATGCTCTTTTGAGGCGATCCAAGAAGAGTAGCTTCAGCTTCAAGATCCCTAATACGCTTCAAATCTGCTCGATCTTTCTTTTGTGGGCTGATGGTTTGCTGAAGCATTTCTGCCCAATTATCTTCGTCCCCAACCTCCAAGTTGCGCTTCAATGCTGAGCCCGCAGTGCGCATCGCACGTAATCGTGCCCGCATAAGGCCCCCTGGAGTCTCAGGCATTCTTTCTTCCTCTTGATCATCCGATGCGTAGTCATGCTCCGCGGTAGCGCCAAGTTGAGGGTAAGAGCCCGCCATCTCGTTACTCTCGATCCTGACCAATTCGTTGCCATAATGAACATTGTCGTGATCCATAGGCTCCTCGACGTCGTCCTCAGACAGCGAACCCGCGGAGCGTTCATCTAAAAAAGACTGGCGGTCCTGCTCATCATCCTCGTCCTCCATCTGGGCATCTTCCTCAATAGCTCCAACAGTATCGAAAGCCCCTGGAAATACTTTGCGTTTCTTGAAATCAAATGTGTCTTCAGGATCCGATTCCGTGATGCCGCTGATTTCGGAGGCTGATAAGAAAGATTGATCATTGTGGTTGCCCTTGGGAGTTCTCGACTGTGGGGTTGGAGTATCTGGTGCAACACTGAGAGTACTCTGTCCAAAATCGGCTTGACTGATTTCATCATCCGTTTCGTCATCGTAATCCAATCCGTAGGTGGTGAAGTGGGAAACCCTGAATGTCCATATGCCTTGGGTCTTGTCATAATTCACAAATTCGGTATTGGGAATCCTCTTAAGGCGATCGACATGCCTGAACAAGTGGCGCTGTATCCTGCTAGGATCCGCAACGTTCTTTCCGTCTCTTGGCCAAGAATTTTCCAATACGATCGTTGACGGAACGTTGAGGCCCTGCCCCATAGGCGGCTTCGAAGAAGTTTCAGGATACACAGTGGCCGAGCGAACTTCGAGGACCACAATCTTGCCAATAATGGAATCCAAATCAATGTTTGTTAAGTCGACTGGAACATCAAAGTGGACAGTAGCAATCCCATGACGACCAATAGTGAAGTTGCTGACTTTCTGGCGCTGTGCACGATTCATGGCTTGGAGCTCTTCCTTTGATGGACTCATCCAATACTCTCCGGGCTCTTTATCCCGTCGGTTAACAAGACTCAATGCCGTTGCTGAGGTGTCCTCCTCTGGGACAATTGCAAGTTCATTGCCTCTGACTTGCTCCATCTCTGGTTCATTAGATGATATCCCATTTGGTCTCAAACCGTTGCCATTGGTGCCCCGGGTCGACGATCGGAGAAAGCCCATCTCTTCCGCAGTCGGGTTTGGATTTTCGGTGGTTTGAACCTGCTTCAGTGGGCTTGAAACGCTAGCTGAGGTGCCATTGGTAATTGCATTTGCACTGTTCGCATCGAAACTGACCCGCTTCTTGAGGATTCCGTTCTGCTGCTCTTTGGGGTCTTTTGTGGGGGGTGCGAACAAATCTCCTCGGATACCTCTATTGATGACCAGTCTCTTCATGCTGCCCGTGCTGTTGAATCTAGCGCTTGGACTGGCGGAAAATGCCCCGGGAGCGAGAATGCTATCCTCGCGATTGAAGGACGTATTATAAGAATTCCTGAGACTACTCGTTGACATGCTCTTGATGAGCTTATTTTGCCCAAGTCCGGCCCCAAGCATGGAATTTCCAAAAGCTCCAGGTGTACTGGCCATGCTGGAGACACTATTTGGTGTACCATATGTGCTATATGTGAAGCCAAATCCACGCTTCTGGGGTGTACTGAAACGCGATGCTGATGCGGGGTTAAGCTTGTATAGTGGAATGACTCCGGCCTTCTTTTGCTTCGATAAACTCGAAAGAGGGGTTGCGAGCGGACCAGGATTGGTTTGATCGGGTACAGCAAGATTCGAAAACATGGAAGTGCCAAATGCAGAAGGATCATTGATACTGGTGGTAAGAGATACCTGCTGTGGTTGCTGATTTTGCTGAGGAGTACCAAATAGGCTACTTCCTCCAAAAAGTGAAGTTCCTTGTTGTTGCTGCGGCTGTTGCTGTTGCTGAATGTTTTGCTGAGTAGAGCCAAACAATGAGCTTCCGGTGTTTTGCTGAGTAGTGCCGAATAAACCGCCTCCAGTCTGAGCTGGCTGGGCAGCGCCAAACATTGGTTTAGCTGGCTGGTTGGCCAAATTGCCGAAAAGGCCGCCTCCTGTAGGCTGATTCTGTTGGGTTTGAGTGGTTCCGAAAGATGTACCCCCAAACAAGCCACCAGTGCCAGTACCGGCTGTATTTGTCGCCTGAGTATTGCCAAAAAGGCCAGTTGTGCCAGTCGTAGCTGGCTTCTGGCCGAAAAGGCCACCGGTAGTTGTGGTAGCTGCCGGGGCTCCGAATCCAGTGTTGGTACTCGTGGCAGTGTTTCCGAACAAACCACCACCAGTTGTTGCAGTATTGCCGAACAAACCTCCAGTTGCTGGCTTGGCTGCATTGCCAAAAAGAGATGTGTTTGTGTTTTGCTGAGTATTTCCGAACCCGCCACCGAAGGGACTGGCGGTTGTAGCTTGCTGTGTGGTAGTTGAGCCGCCAAACGGATTCGTTGCGGTAGTCTGTTGTGTCTGTCCGAAAGGATTGGCTGTAGTTGTACTGCCAAACCCAGTCGTCCCAGTGGTTGCACCAAATCCTGTTGTACCAGTGGTCGGTTGAGCCCCGAACAATGGCTTATTCTGAGCCCCTCCAAAGAGAGAAGGAGCGGTGGTTGTCGACGTTCCAAAGCCAGTCGAGGGAGCCGCCCCACCAAAGCCACTAGCTGTACCAGTAGTTCCGCCAAAGAGACCTCCAGGTTTCTGCGATGATCCAAATAGTCCGCCACTTGTCCCGGTATTGGCACCGAATCCTGTGTTCGTAGTTGCTGTCTGACCGAATGGATTTGTTGTGGCTGCATTTGCTCCAAATAGACCAGTTCCAGTAGTGCCGGTAGTGCCAAAAGCTGGAGCTGCTTGTGGGGCGAATCCGCCAAACCCAGTGGAAGCGCCGAAGGCACCTGGCTGCCCACCAGGAGTGCCGTATCTACGGCCTTGAGCGTAATCCGCCAGCCTCAATTCTTCTTGAGAGAACTTTTGATATGGCTGTTGGAAACAGATATTCTCGTATCTCACTTGCTGGTTACCAGTTGCGTTGGGCTCCTTCTCGACAGTTGCTTGAAAGGGTACAGCAGCAGTTCCTTGAGACTCTGCAGTCGCACCACCGAGAGCTGAGCCACCGAAACCACCAGTAGCTCCACCAAATGCAGGTGTTGTTGTGGTCGCGCCGCCGAAGGGGCTGGCGGCAGAAGGTGCTCCAAAACCGCCAGTTGCAGGCTTCGCACCGAAAAGACCACCCGCTGCTGTGCCTCCAAATCCACCACCAGTATTGGTATTTGTAGCTCCGAAACCACCAAAGCCACCCGCTGAAGGAGTTGTTGTGGTTGCACCGAAGAGAGTGTTTCCTGGGGCAGTGGGAGTAGACCCAAAGGGCTTATTTTGGGTGCTGCCAAAGCCAGTGTTTCCTGAAGTGCCGAATCCTACTTTAGATGTTAGCGATCTGCGTACTCTAGGCCCCTTCGGGTTCAATTTCGGCCTCGATCCAGATCTAGAGAGAGAAAGTGAATTGAGATATTCCTCTGCCATGCCAGCCTGTGGAGTTGCAACAAATGGGGAACACCGAGATATCTAGATCGCGCCTCGATGTGACGCGATCATGAGCGTAGTTCGATGCGCATGGAACAGGCAGGCACCTGAAGAAATAGGTAGATGGTGCATTGTCGACGTACCTCCAGTGTTGCCGAATCCACCAGTGCTTCCGCCGAAGAGGCCAGTGCCAGTACTCGGCTGCATGCCTCCAAAGCCAGTTCCGGTGGTAGAGGTACCGAAGCCTATAGGCACGAGAAGGTTCGAGTGAGCTTCAGGTTCACGCGAGTTTGTCCCATAGTACGCCACCGAGTCTCTCTCTCTCTCTCTCTCTCTCTCTCTCTCTCTCTCTCTCTGGCATCTCGAAGCTAAAGAAAAGTGGCAACATACCTGTATTTGTATTTGTAGGTTGGCCAAAGCCTCCAAAGCCAGTGTTCTGTTGCTGCTGGGTATTCTGGCCGAAGCCGCCAAATCCACCAAAGCCCGACATTGTGTCGTGTTATCAACAATGCGTTGATGAGCTCTGAGACACAGCTAGGTAGCTGCAGCAGTGGTGAGGTTGTCTCGCCGTCAGTTGCGACACACGGACGCGCCTCGAAGTTCGGCTTGCTGCGCTCAACAGAAGATGGCCGTCGCAAGCATAACAGGCTGTCTGATGAAGTGACTGAAGACGATGTGTCTCAGCCGTTGTCAAATGTGAAGAAAGTTAGAAGGTTAGAAGTTGTGGCGCGAGATAGCAAGCAAGCAGACGTTACGCGCTCGGCTTTTTTGTCGTGTAAATGCAGATGTAGGTGTAAGTATAGTAGTGTAAGTGTCATGGAGCCAGCTGCTCGCTTAAGCCTCCAAGCACGTGACTGGTTGTTGCCGTACCTCGACCGCTTTTTCAAACTTGCAAGACTTCGCTCGTCTTGTCTACAGAGTACTACTGCTGTGTATCAATTCTTTTATTAATGAATCTAAAGAACAACTCTTATGACTACGGTCCACGGGCCCTTTTATACCTATGAAAATAAAGGGGCTATAGCCTATGGCGCAATGGCTGCCTGCCAAACCCTGGGGCATAATCACATCGCACAGGAAAATATCATCAAAATATCATAAGATCACCCACCATCTTCGAAACTTATTGCCGTCAAATAAATTGAGCCATCCACCTGCAAGTTTGCAAGGTTCACCCCTCATCTCAAATTAAGAAATTATTCTCTATTCTCCGTCCCCGTATCTCGGCCCATGGGCATACACAATAAGACATTCTCATTTATCAAATATGCATATACTTGTTGCCTCAGGCTTCAAGAAGCAAGAAGCTCAATCCATGTCTGGCGCGCGTTCGTCGGAGTCCAAGCTCTGAAGCGCGTTCTCCCCACCCCCCACCCTCATCCCTGTACCAACTCTCTCTCTCTCCACAACGAACGACGACGACGACGTAGAGTAAACAAGGCTCACTTTTT
>Ga0209512_1000146_pt1 | contig 152770 bp, 119 predicted proteins | sample frozenSSSSmetaG_FD_184142 | JGI IMG/M metagenome (GOLD analysis project Ga0209512, IMG submission 184142) | Glacier valley bacterial and archeal communities from Borup Fiord, Nunavut, Canada, to study Microbial Dark Matter (Phase II) -... | ecosystem: Environmental > Aquatic > Freshwater > Ice...
CGATGTCGGTTCGTCACATCCTGGGGCTGGAGAAGGTCCCAAGGGTTCGGCTGTTCGCCGATTAAAGTGGCACGTGAACTGGGTTCAGAACGTCGCAAGACAGTTCGGTCCCTATCTGTGATGGGCGTTAGAAAATTGAGTGGACATGACCTTAGTACGAGAGGACCGGGTCGTACGTACCGCTGGTGTATCTGTTGTGCCGCCAGGTGCAGCGCAGAGTAGCTATGTACGGACAGGATAAACGCTGAAAGCATCTAAGCGTGAAACCTACCACAAGATGAGTTTTCTTTTAAGGGTCGTAAGAGACTATTACGTTGATAGGCTACAGATGTAAAGGTGGTAACATCAAAGTCGAGTAGTACTAATTACCCGTACGCTTTAATTTTTTTTAATTACAATTCAATTTTTAATAATTGTTTGTTACTATAGCTCTCATTTACAGCTTTTCCAATATGTTAATTTTATTTGAACTCTTTATGGTGGTTTTGCCGAGGGTGTTCACCTCTTCCCATTCCGAACAGAGTAGTTAAGTCCCTCATGGCCAATGGTACTGGATTTAGTTCCGGGAGAGTAGGTAGCTGCCGTATTCTTTAAGCCTCTTAGTTTTTACTAAGAGGCTTTTTTATTTTTATGACACCATGAATTTTTTTTATTTTATATTATTTTTTCCTTTTCTCACCCCCCATCCCCCCTATAAAAAAATTCAACTCTCCGGATTTGCCCAGGGTACCACATGGCACATTAACTACTTCTCTCCCGATAGCACCGTTACCCAGTCGCAAATTGATTCCATCCTTAATAAGATCGACAGCTCTCTCTCCCTCTACAAATCATATTCGACAATTAATAAATTTAATAACGCTGAATATGGATGCATAATCGACAATCATTTTATTGCCGTAATAAAAAAATCACTCGCTACCTATAAAGACACCAAAGGCATCTTCGATATCACTGTTCAACCACTCGTCAAAGCATGGGGGTTCGGAAATAAAAAAATAGACCACCTCCCCGATTCCATCGAAATAAAATCTTTACTCGCCTGCATCGGTTCCAACAGGATCTGCCTGAAAAAAAATATGCTATTTAAGAAGGATCCCTGTATCACCATCGATCTTAATGGAATCGCACAAGGCTATACTGTAGATGTACTCGCGGATTTTCTGCTGTCCCGAAAAATTGTCAATTTCATTGTTGAGGTCGGCGGAGAGATAAGAATTAAAGGACATCGAAAGCCATCAGAAGAACTAATGAAGATCGGCATCGAAAGCCCGGCAGATAATGAGTCGGACGACCCGTTTATGCAGAAAATTATTTCTCCTGAAAATGGCGCGGTAACAACATCCGGTAGTTACCGGAAATTTTATGAGCGCAACGGTAAAAAACTAAATCACCTTATTGATCCCTCCACCGGGTACCCTGTAAATAATGAACTGATCAGCGTAACGGTGTTCGCAAAAGATGCTATTACCGCAGATGCCTACGACAATGCCCTAATGGTGATGGGCCTCAAAAAAGCACTGGCTTTCGTAGAAGCACGCAAAGAACTGGCGGCCTATTTTATTTATAATAATAAGGGAACTATCACTGATTCATCCAGCAAAAGATTCAAAAAACTTTTTAAATAATTCAATACCTGTATTTTTCGCCCCAAAGGTTTTTGAGGTATTTTCTGAGTTCTTCTTCCCTGGCGTTTTTTCCGGGGTCATAGAATGCAGTACCCGAAAGCGCATCAGGAAGATATTCCTGGCGAGAAAAATTTTTGTCATAACTATGGGAATACTCGTAGCCTTTTCCGTAATCCATGTTTTTCATCAGCTTCGTCGGTGCATTTCTTAAATGTAAAGGCACCGGAAGGTCTCCTTTATTTTTAACAGCCGCCAGCGCATCATTGATCGCCATATATGCCGCATTACTTTTCGGAGAAGAAGCCAGGTAAGTAGTGCACTGAGATAATATTATCCTTGATTCCGGGTAACCTATTTTATTTACAGCATCGAAAGTAGCATTCGCCATCACTAACGCAGTGGGATTGGCATTGCCTATATCTTCACTGGCGAGTATCAGCAGTCTCCTGGCAATAAACTTTACATCTTCGCCACCTTCTATCATCCGCGCCAGCCAATATACCGCGCCATTCGGATCGCTGCCACGGATGGATTTTATAAAAGCAGAAATAATATCATAATGCTGCTCCCCGCTTTTGTCGTATAAAGCAATCCGCTGCTGGGCAATTTCCATTACTTTTTCATCGGTGATGATTATTTGTTTTCCAGTGTTCAGGGCATTCACCACGATTTCTAAAAGATTCAGCAATTTTCGCGCGTCGCCACTGGAAATAGTTATCAGCGCTTCAGTTTCTTTTAATTCAATTGGTAATTCTTTCAGAATTTCATCTTTAGCCAGTGCGGAGTGGAGCAGGTCGATAAGTTCTTTATCCGATAAAGATTTTAGTACATACACCTGGCACCTGCTAAGCAAAGCGCTGTTTACTTCGAAAGAAGGATTTTCGGTGGTGGCGCCAATTAAAGTAATTATTCCTTTTTCTACCGCGCCAAGCAAAGCATCCTGCTGCCCCTTATTAAACCGATGAATCTCATCTATAAATAAAATAGCACGCTGCTGGTTCTCTGCCGTTGCAATCACTTCCCTGATCTCTTTTACTCCGGAACTGATGGCGCTCAAAGTATAAAACGGCACCGATAAAGTATGAGCGATAATATTTGCTATAGTGGTTTTGCCAGTGCCGGGTGGCCCCCATAGGATCATCGAAGGAACGATTCCATTTTGAATGGACGTTCGGAGTATGCTCCCCTTACCGGCTAAATGTTCCTGGCCAAAAAGCTCTTCAAGCTTTGTGGGGCGCAGTCGTTCGGCAAGAGGAATGGTCGTATTCAATTTATTTATTTTAATTTACCCTGGGTAACATCGATCTGTATAGATAATTCTCTCAGCTGCTGGTTGTCAATGGCCGACGGCGCATCCAGCATCGTGTCGCGGCCACTGTTGTTTTTAGGAAAGGCAATAAAATCACGGATGCTTTCACTGCCACCCAGAATGGCACAAAGCCTGTCGAAGCCCAGGGCTATTCCTCCGTGAGGAGGAGCTCCGTATTCAAAGGCACCGAGCAAAAACCCGAATTTATTCAATGACTCTTCCGGGCTCATGCCAAGTGCCGCAAACATTTTTTCCTGCAGGTCCCGCTGAAAGATCCGGATGGATCCGCCACCAATCTCATTTCCATTGAGCACGATATCGTAAGCGTTTGCCTTGATCCCGGCGTATGGATGTTTCAGATATTCTGCGGTATTATTAATTACCGGGGAATTATTGATCATGACATCGATATGATCGGGTTTTGGAGAGGTGAATGGATGGTGGCGCGCCACCCACCTGCCTGCCTGTCCTTCTTCTTCAGCATATTCAAATAGAGGAAAATCAAGCACCCACAATAATCTGAAATCATTTTTTCTGCGCATCCCAAGCCGCTGGCCCATTTCCAGGCGCAGCTCGCTGATGGCCTTGCGTGTTCTTTCTTCGGCTCCGGCCAGTAGTAAGATCAGATCGCCGGGTTTGGCTCCTGTAGATTCAGCAATTGCCTTTAGTTTTTCTTCGCCATAAAATTTATCGATAGAGCTTTTGAATGTTCCCCCCGCATTGCCTCCCTGGTCACTTGAGCCGGCGGATAGATATTTTATAAAGGCCAGCCCTTTCATCCCGATCTGAGGGCGTTTCACCCAGTCTGTTAGTTCATCTGTTTGCTTACGGGTATACTCACTGCACCCTGGTACGGCAATGGCCAGCACGGTTTCAGCAGAGTCAAATACCACGAATCCTGCATCGTTGATCAGTTCAGATCTGTCGGATTTATTAGTGTAAACGGAAGAAGGCTTTTTAAGATTGGATATTTCCATTCCAAAACGAATGTCTGGTTTGTCATTTCCATAGCTCCACATGGCTTCCTCCCAGGTCATACGCTGCACCCTGTCTAAATAATCGATGTTCTTAACATCTTTAAAAATTCGCTTCACCAGTCCTTCGAACATATTTAGTATATCTTCCTGTTCCACAAAGCTCATTTCACAGTCGATTTGCGTAAATTCAGGCTGCCTGTCGGCCCGGAGATCCTCATCGCGGAAGCATTTCACTATTTGGTAATAACGGTCAAAACCGCTAACCATCAGCAATTGCTTGAACGTTTGTGGCGACTGAGGCAGGGCATAAAATTGTCCGGCATTCATTCTGCTGGGTACTACAAAATCGCGGGCGCCTTCCGGGGTGGACTTAATAAGAAAAGGTGTTTCGATGTCCATGAAATTGTTTTCATGCAGGTAGTTCCGCGCTGAGCGATTTACCGCATACCGCAATTCCATGTTTTTTTTTATTTCATTTCTTCTAAGATCAAGGTAGCGGAATTTCATGCGGAGATCATCGCCGCCGTCAGTGTCATCCTGTATGGTAAAGGGAGGGGTATTTGATTTATTCAGGATATTAAAAGAATTAACGGAGATCTCAATATGTCCGGTCGCAATCTGGTCATTCTTATTGCTCCTTTCCTTAACGGTACCGGTTACCTGCAATACGAATTCCCTCCCAATGGCCGCTTCAGTAAGCTGGTTATTGAGGTTTTCACCGAATACTAGTTGGGTGATGCCATACCGGTCCCGCAGATCGGTAAAAGTGATGCTTCCGAATTTCCGGATCGTCTGGACCCAGCCCGCCAGGGTTGCCTGCTGGCCGGCATGGCTTATTCTTAATTCGCCGCAGGTATGCGTTCTGTACATTTTTTATCTGTTTTAAACATTACTCACTATCACCCAACAACTTAGCGGGGATAACGGCGAAGGTACATAAAACGGTTAAAGCAGTTTTGCCGAAAAGCTTTCATTTTTCAGAAAAAGTTTATACTTTGTATAGATACTTCTCCTTTTTCCTGGAAGACCACTTTTCAGTCCAAGTTCCTTGACGCCATTTCGCAGCATCGTACCTCTGTTCACAAGAAAAATGGACCCTCATGGAAATTGTTTTTGTATTTGTTTTGATAGTGGGAATGATCATTCTTCAAACTCCCGCAACAGAATGGTTCAACAAACTGAATGTGAAGCGTCAATATTCGCTATTCCTAACACAGGAAACATTCTATCATTCTGTGGTGTCGCAGCATTTTAAATACTACAATAAATTAAATCTGGAAGAGCAGCGGAAATTTTTGTTCCGTACTTACCTGTTCCGCCGCGCAAAAAAATTTCATTATATCGAAGTCAGCGAGAGCCCGGAAATGCCTATTCTCGTCAGCGCCGTTTCTGTACAGTTAACACTGGGACTCGAAAAATACCAGATGGATTATTTCAGGGACATCTATTTACTCAGGGATGATTACCATTATGGATTTTATTCCCGGCCATTCCAGGGGCATGTTGACCATAGCGGCATTTATCTGTCATGGGATAACTTCATTAAAGGCATTAGGGGGATGACACCCAATTGCAATGTTGGCCTTCATGAAATGGGTCATGCGCTTGCTTATGTAAACTTCATTACCCAATCAGAAGAAGACAAACATTTCAAAAAAGAGTTCAAAAATTTTTCAAGGGTGGCCCGTCCCATATTCAATGCCATTCAGGAAGGCACCAAAACTATTCTCGGTGAATATGCCGGCATTAATTATCATGAATTCTGGGCGGTAAGCGTGGAAGTGTTTTTCGAGAACCCTGTACGCTTAAAGCATGAATTGCCTGAACTGTATACGGCAATGTCAAAACTACTGAAGCAGGACCCTATGGAAGTTTTTCTGAACGCTAAAATGGCCGCATGATCATTTTAAAATTCTGCTGAACCGGCTGATATTCGCTTCGGGAATTACAGGAATATTATTTAATAACTGATTAACGAGTTGCTCCGCAAAATAAGGTGCAAGTGAACAGCCTTTTGTTCCCATGCCGTTCAATATAGCCACGTTTGGATAATGTGGATGAACACCTGCAAATGGCCGCCTTTCAATGGTAGCCGGCCTCACTGAAGCCAGATGATCGATCAGTTTGAAAGGGACGTTGAGCCATGATTTTAACTGTTGCAGGGTTTTTATTTTAAACTGTTCCGTTGGATCCTTGTGATTGAAGTTCCATTCATAGGATGAACCCACCCAGAACAGGTTGTCTTTCAAAGGGACAAGGTTTACCGCTTTCTTGAAAACTTTATCTGCCGTCAGTCCTTCCGCTTCAATTATCAGCGCTTCCCCTTTATTAAAAGCAAAGGGCAGATTTTTAAAATAAATATTGTCTCCTGAATGGATCCCATCACAAAAAATAATTTTTTCTGCTATTATATTATTATAAGTGATCTTGTTTGATAATCTTAATTCCCCGAAAATAAACTCTTCTTCCACCAGTTGATGATTTGACAGGAGCAGTTTTCTCCAGGCAGGCAGTAATTCAGGTAGATTGACGGCATAACAGGGAGATATCTCTCCGTAGCTAAAATCATAATTAAATGAATCCCTGTAATTATTTTCATCAGCTGGCCCCGACAGATAAGAATTATCTTCTATCATACGATCCCGAAACGCCAGCAGCATCTGGGGAGAAGTAAAGAAATCTATAATGTTTTTTTGGCTGATGGCAGAGATATTCAGTTCATTCCCAAGCAATTCATATCGATCTAATGCAATGGGCATCAACTCCTCTATCATCCATGTTTTTACAATTCTTCTACCGGTAACAGGATTGATAATTCCTGCGGCTATCCGGGAAGAAGAATGCTTGTCGCCATTGTCGATCACCATGAAAGAGCGGTTGGCTCTTTGAAGATACCAACTGAGAAAAGTGCCGCTGATGCCCTGGCCGATGATCAGAAATTCTGTGTGCATTATTTGTTTTCTGAGTGCAAATTAATTCCTTCACTGTGACTGGTAAATTCCGGTGCATACATGCACTGGATCGTGGTAACTCCATTGCTGAATGAACCCGAAACCGAAACAATCAACGTGTATTCAAAAATATAAACGCCTTTTGGCAGTGTTCCAAAGAAAAAATCTGTACTCGCGTCTTTAGTGCTTTCATAATATCCCAAGCCTCCCTGCCATTTATATTCACTCAATACAGAAACCGGTTCGAGGCAGGAAGCGCGCATATCTTTCATATGCACATACTCCATGGTGCGATCTGAGCGGAGCTCAATTCTTACTCTTATTTTATCGCCTATACGAACAGAGTTGTTCATATCAAGCGGTTGAAGCACCGGTCCGTGATCGGTATTTTTTTCTATAAATATTTTTTTACTGAGCTGTAATGAAGTAGTTGCTGCTGTTATCTTATCAAGGTCCTCAAAATATTGCCAGTAGATACTTCCCCACGATGGTGCCTTCCCTGCGGAGGACACTCTCACACTGATATTACCCATGAGGGGTTTTACTTCATCAATACGTTTTTTAAAATAGCCTGTACCAGCTTCTGCATCTTTGCCCGAAGAAATAGTGGTGTCACCCAATGCGATATCGACTGCTGGTTCGTTTGTTGTCCAGTCGCTGCCTTGCAGCAATAATGCATAACAGGCATCGGCGGTAGCCCTGGTGGTTTTCCAGTTGTTGGTTTGCTTGTTCTTTAGCAACCAGGTCTTCATTTCATTTATGGAAGAAGTATCCTTTGTTATTTCAGAAAATGTTTCAATAAGCAGGGATAACGCTTCTACCGGCGATTCATACCAGTAATACCCTCCGTTCATATCTTTCCAGTACATTCCAAGTTCATCATTGGTGATGGAAGTTTCATTAAGTGCCTTCATGATCTTTTGAGCATTCTGCACATCGCCTGTCCGGAACAATGACAGCGCGATCATTCCTCTTGTAAAAGTATTTTGTTTAACCCAGGATGTTTTAGACTGATTACGAAAATAATTGTAGGCGGCAAATACTTCACCTGGAACGCCTGACTCTGTGAAGAAGCTGCGCATGTAGAGGTATTGTGCTATGATGTTATTAATGCTTCCAACAGGAAGTATTTTATTGAACTTACCCAATTCTTCGTAATCTTTCTTAACCTGTTTATCCAGGTATGATAAGGCTGGATTAATAATAGATTGTAATTGTTTATCCGATCCGCTTACGGCTCCCAGTTTTTTAAGATGACCAATTCCTGACAGAATGTATTGTGTCATGTACCTGTCTTCCCGTCCGCCCTTAAACCAAACAAATCCGCCCGTAGGCGCCTGCATATCTTTTAATTTAATTAATGCAGTTGATAATGTTGATGGCATGTGGGTAATATCAAACAACAATGCGATATTTTTTTTCTGCTGCGCTTCCGTTTTTGCTTCCAGTACCCAGGGGGTTTCCCGTAGCAGTGCAGATTTTAACTCTTCATTTTTCTGAAGATTGCTCAGCATGGCAGCCGTATCCGAAGTTTTCCATTTTTCGATAATCTCTTTAAAATGGGGAGAGCTTTCTGCAACTGAAGAGGCCAGCGCATTGGCATAATACCTGTTGAATACCTGTTCAGCATTTTCTTTGTCACCTTCCGTGAGATAGGGAAGCGCCTGGATAGCGTACCAGGCAGGATTTGAGGTAAATTCAACACTAATTCCTTTTTGTTGCAGGGAACTGCTGTTGCCACTTTTCAGCAACTTCTCGAAGCTGAATTTTTTAGTTGCGTTTCCCCTCATGGGTAATGGTAATGTTTCTGTCACCAGCATTCTGTTGCTGACTACTGGCAGTATGGCTTCTTCACCGTCGCTAAGTGATCCGGATGTAGCAATGAATCTCCAGCTTACCGGATCGGTAAAATCCCTGGGAACACGGATCCGGAAAACCGTAGTGGTGCTTTGTCCGGCTTTCGCGCTAAATGTTTTGGACGGTAAGATATTATTAAATAATGTGTCGATTTTTTTTCCTGTTGATGCATTTTCTAATTCAAGTAATATGGTACCTGACATTTCTTTGTCAGTTATATTTACAATTTTTGTGGTAAGGTCTAATTCATCCCCTTGTCTTAAAAATCTCGGCGCATTGGGCTGCACCATTAATTGTTTCTGAGTGATCATGGTCCTTTCACCGTATCCGAAAGCCAAATCCTTTGTATGTGCCAGCAGCATCCATTTCCAGGTGGTCAGCGCTTCGGGAGTGATGAATGAAAATTCGATGTTTCCTGAAGAATCCGTGTGCAGATCAGGTAAAAAGAAAGCTGTTTCCTGCAGGTTCTTGCGTGGCTGAACGGAGGATGAAGGTTGTTGCCTGGGAGAAGTAGGTGCGTCTGATCGCTCTTCATCCTTTGCAAGTGACGGGGCAGTAAATTTTTCTACTTCAGACTTTTCCATCGCCATACCGCGAACTAACATTCTTCCACCGGATGCCGCGTTATATCTCATTCCGTTTTCGATTGCAAGTAACTGATCATACTCCTTATCAAACGTTTCATTGTCATTCTCCTCGAAATTTTTTTCAAAAGAGTTGTCCATTTTGAAATTAGTATTACCGCTCCAGTTATCATGACGGGAGCTAATGGGCCACAATGAAGGTTCTGTCCAGGAATGAGGCTTAAACTGATCAAGTGATGCATCATACATGGACATCAGTAATTCTGCAGCAATCTTTTCACCTTTGTATCCACCAATTTTTACTTTCCATTTTTCAGGCGTACCAGGTAGTGTTTTATCGCGGAACGTAGTGTATCCGATCGTCAGTTCTTTATTAAAATAAGGAACCGTGATTAATTTTTCTTCAGCATATATCCTGTTGTTTTTAATAAAGGCCATGTTTATATAAATATCCGGCTGGTCTTCGCCGGTTACTATTATTTCTTTAGAAAAGGACTTTTCAGAGAGAGAAATAATTTCTTTTTGTTCCTTGTTTTTTCTTATCAGCTCGTGTATTACATAAGCGCTATCAAGATTAGTGAACAGCCTGTAATTGATCTTATCACCAGGCTCCCCAACGGGCCTGTCTGCCTCTATTGCCGCAGTGGCAATAGAGGAAACAATAGCATTATCATCCAGCCTGATAAATCTCTTTTCTTTAACAGGGTTATTAAATTTGTCTTTTGATGCTATTTCGATCACGTACCACCCAGGCGTAAATTTAATCCCTTTAATTCCGAAAGAAGAGTCGGGAGAGGTGGTACCTGTAGTTTCAAAAAACGTTTTTTCTACCGGCCATTTTGTAATATCGTTCTCGTCACTGTACAGATCATGAGGAAAATTTTTATAATAATCTTCTTTCTTAAATATAAACTGGTCAGGTTGCTTCCAGTATCTTTCACGGAACACTTTTACAGGTGCTGAAATTTTTTGTATGGAAATAGTCACTAACGCTTTTTCAAATACACCGTTCAGGTTAGTGGTGACAATATTTAAGTCTTTTAAACTATCGGTGCGCAGCGATGCGGGAACGTTCAATATTATCTGTAATACACGGTACCCTACGCTTACATTACTATTTGCGGACCTGGTTTCTCCATTGATATCTGTAATGTCTGCGGTCACTTCGTAATTAAACAGGGGATACTGCGAAGAAGGGATGCTATTGTCGGGGATCGCTTTAAATGGAATGACAAATTTTCCATTCGCACCTGTCTTGGTGGTGCCATGCGTGATTTCCATTTGAGCGGTTCGATTGGGAGGAAATATCCTGACATAATCCATATAAAATGGCATATTCATTTTACGTGTTACGCGATAGTTTACTATTGCGCCATCAATATTATTTCCCGCATAGGATGTGGCGATTCCTACTACTTGTATGGTATCCTGCAAACGGTAGGTTCCACCAGGCTTTTTTAATTCAACTGAAAATCCCGGACGCTTGTACTCTTCCACCCTGAACCCTGCCTGGCTCTCCGCTTCTTCGTCTTTAATGTGGAACTCTCCGTTTAACTGCCCGGAAGGAAGGTTGAATTTTCCTGAGTACGACCCAAATTCATTGGTGGTCAGTAACAAAGAATCTACGACCTGCTCGTTGGCATCATATAATTTAATCGTTGAAGTGTGATGGGTAAATACTTCCGGTTTTCCGGATTTATCCCTGTTTACAACAATGCCTTTAAAATGCAATAACTGTCCCGGACGGTAGATGGACCTGTCGGTAAACAGGAACGCCTGAGGTTTGGATTTTGGAGCGTTTGTAATTCCCTGATAGTCGTAACTGTATATTTCTTCATTGATAAATAACCTGTCTTTGCTATAGCTTATATCCAGTAATTTAGAAAAGTTACCAGAGGCAGTGACCGTATCCTTTGCCTGAAAGAAACCATTTTTATCTGCTGTGTAACGCGCATCTTTTACCAGTATATTTTGTTTTTTCTGATAATTATATTGTTCCTTCCATACCTGGATCCCTGCGCCTGGTAATGGAGCCCCAGTCTGTCGGTCTAGGATATAATAATCATTGTTCCGGCTGATGTATGCGATATTGGAAACATAAAAATAATGAAGGGCAAGAGCATTTTCTTTTAATATAAAATTCTTTTCTGCACTGGTTATTAAAGCGTATTCACCGGGAGCGAGCGCTGCTGTCTTAATTTCTACACGGTGGTGCTGGTAGTCTTTTGTATCAGGAAGATTATTTGAAAATTGCGATAAGTATGGGATTTTTATCAGTTGCTGCCAGAAGGGGTCACTCCATTGATCACTGCCGATTTTTTGTTTTATTGCTGCGTCCAGTTTTATTATTCTGAAATACGCTGTCGGAACGTTGCGGTAAGTCAGCGAAACACGGAAGGGTTGTCCCGGGATATTTACCTGCTCGGCTTCTGTTTTAATTTCTTTTCGGGTGATCTGCTTCAGGAGGTTGATACAGTTTGATCTTCCTTCAGAAGAATCATTAATGGTCAGTGCTTTTTCGCAAAGATCCTTTGCCTTCAGGTATGCATACCTGAAGGTTGTATCTTTTAAAGGATCATAGGTAGCTGCTTTAGCAGCATAAGATGCTGCTAGAAGATATACTGCCTGTGCGGCAATTGGATTACCGGGATATCGGGTGATAATTCTTTCCAGTGCCGATGCGTATAATTCATTTTTATTTTCTGCTGTTGCATGATCATTTGTAAATGCTATTCTTTCAATATCAGCATCTATCAGTGCGCCAGGTTTCTGATCATTCAAATGCATGGTAACCAGCTGTTGAAAAATCAATAGCGCCTGGTAATGCAATGAAATGCTGTCCTGTGTTTTGAAGGCGTGCTTTGCAAAAACAATGGCATCAGCAAAGGCAGTGGTGTCACTTATTTCGAAGGCATACGCCGGTTTTGTAACGTTTCTCTCATCGTTCTTAAAATAATCGAGCGCCTTATGTGCCAGCAGGTCGAACAGTGTTGGCCGCAGCGGGCGGGTGTTTCCTTTGGTAATAATGGCATTGTAAGGTTCCAGTTTTGTATCTTTTAAAGAAATATCCGAAACGGAAGCGAGATAAAGAGACGCTATTTTTTCATTCAGATCTCTGATGCTCCAGGTCTCCGGATCTTCCCTGATAAAATTGACGGTAGTGGTGCGATTGTAAAATTTAGACCTGTTTCTTTGCAGGTAATTCCAGTAGGAAGTGGCTAATATGCTTTGCAGAATTGACCTGGAGGGGTCTTTGGCGGAAACAATTTCTTTTTCCAATGAGGTGAAGGTTTTATTCTTGTCATTGTCGGTCAGTTGCTCCTCCAGATTTGCCCGGTAAATCAGCGCCTTGATCAGCTGCGCCTCATTCTCTTCTTTTTTCGCTTTGGAATAAATGGTATTTACTTCTTTTAATGCTGTTTTTACCTGTCCGGTCTGATTAATCAGCGAATCAATTTTTTTCCATGACCTGTCATAGTTGTTGATTTTCATTTGGGCTGATGATATCAGGGTTATTAGAATCAAAGACAGGAATAGAATAATTTTTTTTCCGGACATGTTCGGGGTATTTATTTTATCTGACTTGTTTTGTCAATAAAAGGATGCATTGCGGTTAATATTTCACAAAGTAATGGCAACTCATAAAAAAAGCCGTCTATATGGGGACGGCCTTGTAATTAAAATATTTAAAATTTATTTTTTTCTGATTACCTCGGCCATCATTTTGCCGATATCTGCGGGGCTGCTTACTACATGAATGCCACAATCTTTCATGATCTTCATTTTTGCTTCTGCGGTGTCGTCTGCGCCACCAATGATCGCACCTGCATGGCCCATTCTCCTTCCCGGAGGCGCTGTCTGTCCGGCTATAAATCCTACAACAGGCTTTTTCGCGTTTTCCTTATACCACCTGGCGGCTTCTGCTTCCATTCCGCCACCAATCTCACCGATCATCACTACTCCATCAGTTTCAGGATCATTCATGAACATTTCGAGTGCCTCCCTGGTGGTGGTACCGATGATCGGATCACCCCCGATTCCTACTGCCGTGGAGATACCCAGGCCTGCTTTCGCTACCTGGTCTGCGGCTTCATACGTCAGCGTGCCTGATTTAGATACCACACCTATTCTCCCGGGAATAAATACAAATCCTGGCATGATGCCCACTTTGCATTCATTTGCGGTGATCACCCCGGGACAGTTGGGACCGATAAGCCTCACGGGCCTGCCCGACATGTATGTTTTTGCGCGGATCATATCCTGCACGGGAATACCTTCCGTAATGCACACGATCAGTTTAATTCCGGCATCAGTGGCTTCCATGATCGCATCAGCTGCAAAAGCAGGCGGCACGAAGATTATGGAGACATTGGCGCCGGTTTGTTTTACTGCATCTGCGACGGTATTGAATACTGGTCTGTCGAGGTGCGTTGTGCCGCCCTTTCCCGGAGTAACGCCTCCCATTACCTGGGTTCCGTATTCGATCATCTGCGATGCATGGAAACTACCTTCTGTGCCGGTGAAGCCCTGCACAAGTATTTTAGAATTTTTATTAACAAGAATGCTCATTGAGGAAATTTGTAGGCCGCAAAAATAAGGGAAATATGTCTATGCCGATCCTTCGGCGTCAACTGATTAATGGCTCGTTGTCTTTCATGAGTTCGTCCATGTTACGGTCGTTGTCGATCTTGCCAGTGGCTTCAAGCATGCGCATATCCTTGGCATCTTTTAAGAATTCAGAAGCGAAAATAAAATTATTGAGCCGCTCGTTCTTGCTGAAGATGATCTCTTTATTGTTGCCTTCCCATTCTTTCAAACCCTTATGCATATAAATAATATGATCTCCGGTTTCCATTACGCTGTTCATGTCGTGCGTATTGACCACCGTCGTGATATTATATTCCAGTGTAATTTCCTTGATCAGCCGGTCGATAACCAGTGAGGTCTGCGGATCGAGCCCTGAATTCGGTTCATCACAAAAAAGATACTGTGGGTTAAGCACGATCGCGCGCGCGATGCCTACCCTTTTTTTCATCCCTCCTGATAACTCTGCCGGGAACTTTTTGTTGATCCCTACAAGATTAACGCGTTCCAGCACTTCGTTCACTCGTTTGAGCTTCGTGGTGTAATTGTCTTTTGTGAACATGCTCAGCGGGAACATCACATTCTTTTCAACAGTAAGGCTGTCGAATAAGGCTGATCCCTGGAACAGCATGCCGATCTTTTTGCGGATCTCCTTTTTGTGGTTTTCCTGCATGCCGGAGAACTTCTGCCCATCGTACAGTATTTCACCGCTGTCGGGTTCAAAAAGACCCACCATGCATTTCATGAAAACGGTTTTGCCACTACCGCTTGCGCCGATAATGAGATTGCATTTGCCTGCCTCCATGGTAGCGGTAATGTCATTGAGAATGTCGTTACCATTAAAGGATTTCCTGATATTTTTTACTTCTATCATTGTAATAATAAAGCTGCCAGAATGTAATCTGCAAATAAAATAGCCACGCAACTTACCACTACGGCTTTTGTGCTGGCGCGACCGATTTCCAGTGACCCTCCTTCCACGTGATACCCATAATAAGCCGGTATGCTGGAAATTATAAATGAAAAGGTGTATCCCTTTATAAGGGCGAAGAAAACATTGAATGGGACAAAATTTGTCAGTAACCCGGCATCATAGACATTGGGTGAAATAATTCCGGAAGAAACCCCTGCGAACCTTCCCCCCCAGATGCCCAGCGCCATGGAAATGACGATCAATAAGGGTATCATCATCAGCGCTGCAAGTATTTTAGGAAGTACCAGGTAAGATCTCGGATTAATGCCCATGATCTCCAGCGCATCGATCTGTTCACTTACCCGCATGTTGCCCAACTCGCTTGCGATCTTGCTGCCGACCACACCGGCCAGCACTATACAAATAAGTGTAGGCGCAAATTCCAGGATCACCGTGTCACGCACGATCTGCGCTATGGTCGATTTAGGAATAATCGGACTTGAGATCTGGTAAGCAGTCTGTAAGGCAGAAACGGCACCCATAAAAAAGGAAATGATCACCACGATGCCCAGTGAACCTATTCCAATCTCGGAGCATTGGTGCATGAATTCTTTCCAATACATTTTTCCATTCTCCGGCCTGGAAAACATTCCTTTTATTAATAATAAATAGCGGCCGAACTGTGTAAAAAAACTCATATTTTTTTTTCGCGGTGTTAAAGCGCGTTCAATATACAATATTCTGTTTATCACTTATGCTTTCTGAAACCTTTTCCACCAGGAAGATTTTTTTACTTCTTCCGCGGGAGAAATTTTTGATTTTAACTGGGCATCGATAACGGCAACCATGGCCATGTTTACGATACTTCTCACAGAACTTCCCAGTTGCAGTACATGGACGGGTTTTTTTAATCCCAGCAGTATCGGGCCTATCGCATCGGCACCACCAACCTCTTTTAATAAATTATATGCCACGTTGCCTGCTGCCAGGTTTGGAAAAATCAGCGTATTAACATCCTGCTCGGCCAGCTCGCTGAAGGGGTAATTTTCCGCCAGCATTTCTTTGTTGAATGCCAGGCTCGCCTGCATTTCACCATCTACGATCAGCGTTGGATCTCTTCTTTTAATGATGGCCCTTGCTTCTGCTACCAGTTTAGCTTCGGGCGAATCACTGCTGCCGAAGTTGGAATAGCTCAGCATGGCGATACGGGGGGTTATGCTGAAGTTGCGCACCTCCTTTGCCACCATGATCGTAATGTCGGCCAGTTCTTCCGCCGTAGGATTAAAATTGACAGTTGTATCGGCGAGGAAAAGCGGCCCTTTTTTAGTGAGCAACAAATACATCCCGGCAATTTTTTTCACGCCTTCTTCCATGCCGATGATCTGAATGGCGGGCCGGATCGCATCCGGATAGTTTTTCGTAAGGCCCGAAATCATGGCGTCTGCTTCGCCTGTTTCTACCATCATGCATCCGAAGTGGTTTCTGTCCCGGATCGCCTTCTGTGATTCATATTTATTAGAACCTTTACGGTTCCTTTTTTCGAAAAATAGTTCCGCAAACTCCTTTCTCTTGTCCTCATTTTCATCAGAATGCGGATCAATAATCGGCAGCCCGTCGAGATATATCCCGCTTGCGGCCGCTATACTGCGGATCTTTTTATCATTTCCCAACAGGATAGGATAAGCGATGCCTTCATCGAAAACGATCTGTGCCGCCTTTAATATCTTGACATTGTCAGCTTCAGCAAATACCAGTCTGCGGGGGTCTCTTTTTGCTTTGCTGCCCAGTACCCTGATGATCTGGTTATCCAGTCCGAGCCGCTTGTCGAGTTCAATGGCATATTCGCTCCAATTGGTGATCGTAGTTTGCGCCACTCCCGAAGCAATGGCCGCTTTTGCCACCGCCGGGGCAACAGTAGATAATAATCTGGGATCGAGCGGTTTCGGAATGATGTAGGCCGGACCAAAAACGATGTTAGTCGTGTTATAGGCTATATTAACGATATCCGGAACGGTGGTCCTTGTCAGTTGCGCGAGCGCATGAACCGCAGCCAGTTTCATGTCTTCATTGATAGTGGTCGCCCTTACGTCGAGCGCTCCGCGAAAGATAAAAGGAAATCCAAGAACATTATTTACCTGGTTGGGATAATCGCTTCTGCCGGTGGCCATGATAACGTCATCCCGCACCTCTGTAGCATCTTCATAACTGATTTCCGGATCGGGATTGGCCATGGCAAAAACAATAGGCCTTTTTGCCATGCTTCTCACCATATCTTTGGAAAGCACATTGCCAACGCTGAGTCCAATGAATACATCAGCATCTTTCATGGCCTGCTCGAGGCTGATGTCCTGCTTCACTGTGGCAAATTCTCTTTTATTTTCATCAAGATCGGGCCGCTCTGTATAAATCGCGCCTTTTCTGTCGAACATTATGAAATTCACTGGTTTTGCCCCTAGCAACTGGTAAAGTTTTACGCAGGCCATAGCCGCGGCTCCTGCGCCGTTCACGACGAATTTCGCCTTGTCTATTTTTTTTTTCTGAATTTCCAGTGCATTGAGCAGGGCGGCTGCGCTGATGATCGCCGTGCCGTGCTGGTCGTCATGCATTACAGGGATCTTCATAAGCTCCCTGAGCTTTTTCTCGATATAAAAACATTCCGGCGCTTTGATGTCCTCCAGGTTGATCCCACCAAATGTTGGCTCCAGCGATTTTACGATCTGCACGAATTTCTCAGGATCCTTTTCATTTATTTCAATATCAAAAACATCGATGTCGGCAAATATTTTGAAGAGTACTCCTTTTCCTTCCATCACCGGCTTTGAGGCTTCCGGGCCAATGTCGCCAAGGCCAAGTACCGCTGTACCATTAGTGATGACGCCAACAAGGTTTCCTTTTGCGGTGTATTTATAAACATTTTCGGGATTTATCTCTATTTCTTTACAAGGCTCTGCGACACCGGGAGAATAGGCGAGAGACAAGTCGTGTTGGGTCTTGGCATCTTTCGTGGGGATAACCTCGATTTTACCGGGCCTGCCCTTGGAATGGTACTCCAGCGCCTGTTCTCGTCTTAGGTCCTTTTTCATGGCATCTATTTATCTGTTGCTGATTCTTTAACAAAAATTTTAAGGAACCGGCGCCTGCAATTTACAACAAATGGACGCTAACCCTCGTATATAATGATTATACTTGTGAACGTAAAAACCCAGATATGAAACCAGGTACTTTGTGGATTGCTTTAATAGCCATGGCAGCAATCGCTTCCTGTAAAAAGGAAAAAAACAGCTCCGTAATGACTCCCCCGACAGATTCGACAAGAATACCGGATGATAAAATAAAAGACACTGCAATCAGTTTCTCCCGTGATATTTACCTGTGGAATACACAGATACCCGATACGTTTAAAACCCAGGATTATAGTGATCCCAATGCCATTATGGTGGGGATCAGAAAATATAGTAAGGAAACCGGATTCACAGATCCCGTTGACCATTACAGCTTTGCGGCAAAAAAAACCGACTGGGACAATATCAGTTCCGGTGTTGCCAAGGATTTCGGGCTGAATATATTTTTTCTGCAGCAAGGCGACCTCAGGGTAAGATTTGTTGAACCGCTTTCTCCTGCAGGTATCGCCGGAGTGAGACGGGGATGGAAAATAACCAAAATAAATGGCAATACGGACATCACCACATCCAATGCGGATTACATCGTGGCCAACGTTTACAACTCAACATCCAGCACTATAACTTTTAAAAAACCGGATGGCAATTCAGTAGATATCTCTTTAGCGGCGGGCACGTATCAGGAAACACCGGTATACCTCGATACTGTATATACTGCCGGGGCAAAGAAAGTGGGATACCTGGTATTCACTTCTTTTCTGGGCGACACAACGGCGGTTTATAACAGGTTCCAGCAGGTGTTCAGCAAGTTCAGCACCAGCGGCGTGACTGATGTGGTAGTAGACATCAGGTATAACGGTGGCGGTTACGTGACCATGTCCCAGGCCCTGGCCAACTACCTGGTAAAATCATCCGCTAACGGAAGCACGATGATGACCCAGAAATTCAATGCTAATTATGCTAACCTGAATGAAACGACAAAATTTGTAAAGCAGGGTTCGCTTGATATTAACAACCTTTACTTTATTGTGAGTGGAAATACGGCTTCCGCCAGCGAATTGCTTGTAAATAACCTTAAGCCATACATGAATGTAAAAATGGTAGGGGATACTACTTACGGCAAGCCCGTAGGCTTTTTCCCAATAGGGGTGGGCGACTGGTATATTTTTCCCGTTTCTTTCCGCAGCACGAACAGTAATGGAGATGGAAATTACTTTGGAGGAATTGCAGTGGATAAAATCGTAGACGACGGGTTGGACAAAGATTTTGGAGATGTTTCGGAGGCCAGGCTTGCAAGTGTCCTTTCTTATATAAATACCGGGTCATTCGGTTATGTACCCAAGGGAACAGCATTGAACAGTACGCTGAACAATGATCTAAAGGCGATAAACAACCAAAAGTTTAACAGTAAATCCTTCAAGGGTGCTATTGGATCTGCCAGAAGGTTCGGGAAATAAGGAAATAATCAGGATTTCATCCGGCTGCATTCCTTGTGGCTCTTTTCACGCCTGGGCCTTTTCTTTTTAGAATCGTCCGCGATTACTTTTTTATCGATCAGCATGGTATCGGCAATGGCGGCCATCTTCAGCATATTCGGGTCTTTCGCGTGCTCACGGATAACTGATTCATTCGTCTGGCAGAATGCCACTGAAGAAGCAAGGCAGATAAGTGCGGCCATGGAATACTTTTTCATTATGCTAATATAGTAAATTTATCTCAAGTGCTACCAGACCCTGGAGGGTGGCATGGGCGTGGTCATCTGCATTTTTCCATTATTTCCCGCTGCCGGTTTACCGTTTTTGATAGGTCTTATTTTATAAACCACATGGTTGAATACCCCTTCCACCATAGGAGTAAAAAGCATATAATCATAGCTGACCCTGCTACCATCTGGCTTGTTGAGTACATCGTACAGTTGTTCCCGTGTTACTTCCGTGTTCCCTAAACTGATGCTTCCCTGAAAGTTTTTGGGAATACTGTCGGCTACAACCTTTAAAGTATCCGGCATCCAGCTATTATTATGGTCGCCGAGGGTATCGAATGCATAGGATATCAATTGAAAATCAGTATTATTGTCTGCTGCATTGGTAACGCAGAACTGCAGTATCAGGCCCCTGTTATGGATGGAATCCAGCCGGTATTCCAGCGCAGCGGAATCGTACCGGAGCGGCGCAAAATTCATTTTGCCGGTGCTTTTCGAAGAGGGGAGGGCTGTTTTGACCTTACAGGAATAAAAAGAGGTTACAATAGCGGCCAACAGCAGAAAATTTCTAATCATAGGCAATATTAAATATTCAGGGTTAAAAAAGATAGATTAAATGACTGGCTGGGTAAACTTTAATGGATCACTGGAGGAGCAGGGCACTGCCCTTTTTACTGCTGGCAGCAGGGCGTTCAGATATGGAGACGGGCTGTTTGAAACGATGAGAGCCCTGGATGGGAATATCAGGCTCAGGGAGCTTCACTTCGAAAGACTGTTCGAAGGGATGGCAAGGTTACAGATAAAACTACCCATAACGGATTCGTTTTTACAAAAGCAGGTAATGCGGACGATTGAAAAAAATAAGATAAAGGGTGAAGCCCGTGTTCGCCTTACTGTTTTCAGGGGCGAAGGTGGATTGTATGAAACAGATGGACCAGGAAGCGGGTATCTTATCCAGGCATGGTCCATGCAACACAAGGATAAGATCAATGAAAACGGACTGGTTACCGGAGTGTATACAGCAGCAGCAAAGAATTGCGATGCCCTGGCCAATATCAAATCCAATAATTATCTGGTTTATGTAATGGCCGCTCTTCATGCTAAAAACAACCTGTGGAATGATTGTATCGTATTAAACAATCATGGGCGGGTGTGCGAGGCTACTATAGCGAATATATTCTGGATAAAAGGAGAAAAAATTTTTACTCCTCCCTTAACAGAAGGCTGCGTGGCAGGGGTTATGCGAAGGCACCTGCTGGAAACACTACCCGGAAAGGGTTTTGTGCTGGAAGAAAGAGCCGCGATTTCGGATGACATCGAAAATGCGGATGAGGTATTTCTTACCAATGCAGTTTCTGGGATACGCTGGGTAAGGGAAATGAATGGACATGAGTTTGGCAATAAAATTAGTACCCTGTTGTTCCGGTCAACTTTTTAAGCAGAATATTGTTGTATCGATCACATGAAGCAGACAATTAATATCTTCTGGTTCAGACGTGATCTGCGCCTTGATGACAATGCGGGTTTGTATTATGCATTGAAAGATGGAAATACTGTTCTCCCGATTTTTATTTTTGATAAAAATATATTAGATAAACTTGAAAATAAAGAGGACAGCAGGGTTGAATTTATATACAATGCTGTCAGAAATATCCACCAGAAATTGCGGCACCTGGGTTCTTCCATTGAAATTTTTTATGATCATCCTGAATATGTTTTTAAATCATTGCTGGAAAAATATGCCATCAATAAAGTATTCACTAATCATGATTATGAACCTTACGCAACGGAACGGGATGAAGGCATAAGAAAAATACTGAATGATAAAAACATTTCTTTTCATACATATAAGGACCAGGTAATTTTCGAAAAAAATGAGATCATAAAAGACGATGGTTCGCCATATGTGGTATTTACTCCTTACTATAAAAAATGGCTGGAAAAGCTGAATGCATTTTATCTTAAATCCTACCCCGGTATAAAACACTTCAAAAATTTATTCCGGTGTTCGCCATCAGTGATGCTTACCCTGGAAAATATGGGTTTTGAAAAGGGCAATGAAGAATTTCCTTCTGAAATTCCTGACAGGAAAATCATCAGAAAATATAAAGAACAACGCGATTATCCCGGTATTAGCGGCACCTCCAGAATGGGACTGCATTTACGTTTTGGAACGGTGAGCATCAGAAAACTTGCCGCCGAAGCCAATATACAAAGCAGCATATATCTCAAAGAGCTGGTGTGGCGGGATTTTTATATGATGATTTTGTGGCATTTTCCTAAAGTGGGCAATGGCAGGGCATTTAAAAAAGAATATGAGAATATTAAATGGCGCAATAACGAAGAAGAATTCAAGTCGTGGTGTGAGGGAAAAACAGGGTACCCGATCGTTGATGCCGGCATGCGGCAGCTTAACCAGACAGGTTTTATGCACAACCGCGTGCGTATGGTCACGGCTTCATTTCTCTCCAAACATTTGCTGATAGACTGGCGCTGGGGGGAGGCTTATTTCGCAGATAAATTATTGGATTACGATCTTGCGGCAAACAACGGCGGATGGCAGTGGGCGGCCGGTTGTGGCTGCGACGCCGCACCTTATTTTCGGGTGTTCAATCCAACTTTACAAACACAGAAATTCGATCCCAACCTGGAGTATATCAGAAGATGGGTTCCTGAATTTGAGGAATTCGGTTACCCCGCACCGGTAGTAGAACACAATTTTGCCCGTAATCGCTGCCTTGAGGTATACAGTAAGGCGCTGAAAAGAGAATTATGACACAAACATATTGTTTACATTAAAAGGTATCTTATTAATTGAACTGTGCACCTGAACAAATTTCTTTACAGCTTCTTTCCCGGCGATACCCAGGGCAAGCGTAAATTCATTGACATATAATTCAATGTGCTGTCTCATTATCCCCGGATCCATTTCAATGGCATTATTCCTGACAAAATCACTTAGCAGATCTTTCTGGGCGTAGGAATATTCCAGGCTTTTCCTGATCAGCCGGTCTACTTGATGAATAATTTCTAATGGGATGTTTCTTTTGGCGACGATACCACCAAGTGGCACCGGAAAGCCTGTTTCCTGCTCCCAGAAATTTCCCAGGTCCGTTTGCTTTACGAGCCCTTTGTCCTGGTAGGTGAACCGGTTCTCATGAATGATCACTCCCAGTTTTACCGCCCCAATGTGTTCCAAAGTTCCCGTGTTGCTAAGCACGAAATCTTCGATCTCATCGTATCTTAAAAAAACTTTATTCAGCGCTTCAGGATAGGCCAGCGAAAACAGAACATGTGCTGAAGTATTCTTGCCGGGAATGGCGATAACGCATTGGTTAACAGCAGGCGCAGGAATTGGCAGTGAAGAAATTAGTAATGGTCCGACCCCTATTCCCAGTGCGCTTCCCGAGTTCAGCACGAGGTAATGGTCGAGGATAAGAGGGAGGCTGCCATAGCTGATCTTGGTAAAATCGGGTTTCTGCGCAATGGCCATTTCATTCAGCGTCTGCACATCTTCCATGATCACTTCAAACTCCAGACCTTTAGTATCGATCTTATTATTAACCAGGGCATCAAAAATAAATGTATCATTCGGGCAGGGCGAAAATCCTAATGTGAATTTCATGGTTTGTCGTTTAATTCATTAATTATTAATGGTATAATAACCTTCAGTTGTTCATTTAGTTTTAGGATAGCCTCCTTGATTTTCCAGTTGGTCTTGTTTCTTTCTCCCGCGAAGTTCGACACTGCACGCAACTGCAGAAAGGGAATATTTTCCATCAGGCAGACGTAATGCAGTGCTGCTCCTTCCATTGATTCAACAATGGGATTGTACTTATCTGATAATATTGAAACCTGGGCAGGAGTGGAGCTTACATTATTTACAGTGGCTCCGCGTACAAAGTCCAATCCGAATTTTTTATATTTTTCCTTATACGGATTGACAAGCATTCCGTTTGTGAAAGGATTTTCATTCCTGTTGGTAAATCCCATGTCGAATATATCCCTCAGACGGCCCTGCTCTGTTGCGCCCATGTCTCCGGTTACCTCTTCTCCGATGAATACAATTGAACCCGGAGCGTATTTATTACTGAAACTTCCACCTATACCTGCCTGGATCACCAGATCCGGGCGGTTTTTATAAAAGGCCCTTGTGAGTGTAAATGCTGTTGTCATACTCCCAACACCAGTGATCAGCACCTGAATATCTGCGGAAGTATTACTTTTGAGCCATTCTACGGTCGGTTTGATCTCGGTTATTGTTGCTGCGGCCAACAGGATTTGCATAAATGTAAAAATACACTGAAAATATATCTGCTTTTGCCATCGTATATTTCGGTGATGGCTCTGTGCCCGATATTTTTATTCCCGCTTTTATTCCATATTCCCGGTTAAAGGTCGTTTACACGCATAAGCCTGCATATTTAACACAACGGCGTATATTTGCGGAAATTTTCTCCCTGAATGGTTTATCTCACAAGGCTTGAACATTTTAATGCGGCCCATAAATTGTATAACTCTTCGTGGAGCAGGGATAAAAACGAAGAAGTATTCGGTAAGTGCGCAAATGAGAACTGGCATGGGCATAATTACGAGTTGTATGTTACTGTCAAAGGCAGTTCCGATCCCAATACAGGATTTTTATTCGATGCCAAGCAGTTAAGTAACATAATTAAGGAGCGTATCACCAATAAGCTCGATCATAAAAATCTGAACATGGATGTTGATTTCATGATGGGTAAAATGTGCTCGACTGAAAACCTCACCATTGCGATATGGGATCAGTTGCAGCCGCATATTCCAGCCTCGATTCAACTGCATTGCATTAAATTGTATGAAACTCCGAGAATTTATATTGAATATTTCGGGAACTGACCATTAATATTTAAACATTGGGAAAAAAGATAGCTGTTTTCAGAAAAGAACATTTTAACGCTGCCCATCGCCTGTTCAATCCTTCATGGGAAATGGACAAAAACGATGAAGTATTTGGGAAGTGCAATAACCCTAATTTTCATGGGCATAATTACGAACTGATCGTAAAGCTGGTTGGCGAGCCGGATCCTGAAACCGGCTATGTAATGGATATGAAGGTGCTGAGTGAGCTTATCAGGATCCATGTTCTGGCAGAATTCGACCACAAAAATCTAAACCTGGACACAAAATATTTTAAGGATACCAATCCTACGGCTGAAAATATATGCCTGGTGATCTATGATATCTTAAGGGAGAAAATTGATAAGCGGTTCGATCTTCAGATCAGGCTGTATGAAACAGAACGAAATTTTGTGGAATACCCGGCAGAATAGCCAATACTTTAAACCATGGCATACAAAAAAACAGAACAGTACGATGAAGCGGTTACTTCCGGCCTCATCACGCAATACAGGAATACGCTCGAGCTCCTCGGTGAGGATCCTTCCCGGGAAGGGCTGCTGAAAACACCCGAGCGGATGGCCAAAGCCATGCAATACCTCACTCAGGGATATGAACAGGATGCAGTGAAAATACTCAATTCAGCAAAATTCAATGAAGAAGTGAGTGAGATGATCATCGTAAAAGACATCGAGCTATACAGCATGTGCGAACACCACATGCTTCCATTTTTCGGAAAGGCGCATGTGGCCTATATTCCGAACGGATGGATTACGGGACTCAGCAAAATAGCAAGGGTGGTGGATGTTTATTCCCGTCGCCTCCAGGTGCAGGAAAGGCTGACTACTCAAATACTGAATGCCATTAAAGAATCGCTCAACCCCCTGGGCGTTGCTGTGGTTATCGAGGCATCACATCTCTGCATGATGATGCGCGGTGTGCAGAAGCAGAATTCTTCTACAACCACATCGGCCTTCTGGGGCGAATTTGAAAAGAACGAAACACGGAGTGAATTTACGAAGCTCATCTCCTCCCATTTACATTAAACACCTTATCTTACCAGCTACAAACCAATAATATTTCATGAAACGTCCATGTAAATGAAACAGGCTTATATTTTCCCCGGCCAGGGTTCGCAATTCAAAGGCATGGGTAAAGATCTTTTTGACAACAATGCTTTTGCAAAGAAATTATTCGGACAGGCTAATGAGATACTGGGGTTCCCGATATCCGACCTGATGTTTTCCGGAACCGATGAAGACCTTAAACAAACCAATGTTACCCAGCCTGCTGTATTTATTCATTCCGTAATCGCTTATAAATGTGCCGACCAGGTAAAGCCCGATATGGTTGCCGGACATTCGCTTGGGGAATTTTCTGCGCTTGTGGCCAATGGCGCATTGAGTTTTGAAGATGGGTTGCGCCTTGTGGAAGTGCGCGCAAAATCAATGCAGAAAGCGTGTGAAATGAATCCTTCCACGATGGCTGCCATACTGGGACTGGCTGACGAAAAGGTAGAAGCGATCTGTATGGATGTGTCAGCGGAAATTAATGAAATAGTAGTGCCGGCAAATTATAACTGTCCGGGACAGGTCGTGATCAGCGGATCCATAAAAGGAGTGGAGGCTGCCTGCGAAAAATTAAAGGCCTCCGGAGCAAAAAGAGCATTGATGCTGCCTGTGGGGGGCGCTTTTCATTCTCCATTGATGGAACCGGCAAAAAAAGAATTACAGTCAGCGATAGAAAAAACAACCTTCTACCAGCCTTCGTGCCATATATATCAGAATGTTGTGGCCAGAGCTGTATTTAACCAGGAAGAAATAAAGAAGAATCTTGTAGAACAACTCACCGGTGCAGTGCGGTGGACACAAACGATTCAGGCAATGATAGCAGACGGGGCTCAAAAATTTGTAGAAGTAGGTCCCGGTAAAGTATTGCAGGGCCTGGTGTCTAAAATCAACAAAGAGGTAGAAGTGGCGGGAGCATGATAAAAATAACAGAATGAAATCAATTGCGTTAATAACAGGAGCGACATCAGGATTTGGAAGAGCCACAGCCGAAAAATTCGCCGCAGAGGGCCACAATGTTATTATCACCGGGAGAAGGAATGAATTACTGCTGCAGGTGAAAAGTGAAATAGAAACCACTCATGGATCAAAAGTACTTGCATTGAATTTTGATGTCCGTGATAAAAATGCTGTTAACGGCCAATTGAATAACATCCCGGATGACTGGAAAAGAATAAATATTGTAGTTAACAATGCAGGACTTGCAGCGGGTAAGGATTATTTTGATGAAGCACCTTTGGACGACTGGGAACAAATGATAGATACCAATGTAAAAGGGCTGCTGTATATTTCCAGGGCAGCGCTTCCTTATTTAATCCGGTCGGGCAATGGCCATATAGTGAATATCGGATCGGTAGCCGGCAAACAGGTGTATGAAAAAGGAAATATTTATTGTGCCACCAAGCATGCCGTGGATGCCATTTCCAAATCCATGCGCATTGATCTGCTGAGACATAAAATCAAGGTTACGGCTATTCACCCTGGTTTGGCAGAAACAGAATTTTCCCTCGTGAGATTTAAGGGAGATGAAAAATCTGCAAAAGCCGTTTATGAAGGTCTCATTCCGCTGAGCGCTTCTGATATAGCGGATGCCGTGTATTATTGCACATCGCTTCCTCCTCACGTATGTATTAATGACATGGTGATTACACCGACTGCGCAGGCTGATGCTTTTTATTTATATAAAGATTAATACGCCCACTGTACCAATGTTGCGCCCCAGGTAAAGCCTCCACCAAATGCAGCGAGTACGAGATTGTCGCCCTTTTTCAATTTACTTTCCCATTCCCATAAGCATAATGGGATAGTTGCAGCAGTCGTATTGCCGAAGCGTTCGATGTTCAGCATTACTTTTTCCGGAGGAAGCCCAATGCGCTTGGCTGTTGCATCGATAATTCTTTTATTGGCCTGGTGAGGTACCAGCCAGGCAATGTCTTTACCGGTAAGATTATTGCGCTCCAGCAGGGAGGCGCTGACATTGGCCATTCCCTTAACGGCGAACTTAAAAACTGTGGGTCCTTCCTGGTATACATAATGTTCCCGGGCAGTTACCGATTCAAGGGAAGCCGGCTTTACAGATCCGCCGGCTTTCATATTCAGATAAGTGGCTCCGCTGCCATCACTTTTTAAAATACTGTCCTGCACTCCGAAGCCTTCCAGATTCGGTTCGAGCAGCACCGCGGCGGCGCCGTCACCGAACAGCACACAGGTCGTACGGTCGCTGTAATCCACTATTGCGCTCATTTTATCCGCACCCAGCACCACTACCTTTTTATACCTGCCGCTTTCTATGTACATCGCTCCGGAAGTAAGCCCATATAAAAAACCTGAACAGGCCGCCATGAGGTCATAGCTCCACGCATTAACCGCACCTATTTTGTGGCAGATAATATTCGCGGTGGCAGGAAATACAAGATCGGGTGTAACCGTGCAACAGATCAGGCAGTCGATCTCTGAGGGATCGATTCCTCTTTTTTTACAAAGCTCCAGCACCGCAGGAACGCCCATCGCAGATACACCCTTATTTTCTCCTTTTAATATTCTTCTTTCGGACACTCCGGTGCGTGTCATTATCCAGTCGTTGGTAGTGTCCACCATTTTTTCAAGGTCATCGTTTGTAAGCCTGTCTTCTGGAACAAAGCCACCCACAGCAGTAATCGCAGCCGAAATTTTTATCATTGGATATTATTAAAGGCGGCAAAAATACGCTTTTCCGTACTTTTGCCGCCATGATCGCTTTTTTGAAAGGAAACTTTGTAAGAAAAACACCTTCAATGGTTTACGTAGACGTAAACGGTGTTGGATACGAAGTGCACATCAGCCTGAATACTTACTCCAGTATTTCGGACAAGGATCATGGAATGCTGCACACTTATTTTCAGGTCAGGGAAGATGCACACGTACTTTTTGGTTTTTTTGAAGAATCAGAAAAAGAAATGTTCATCCAGCTGCTTAGTGTTTCAGGAGTAGGGGCTTCTACAGCAAGGATGATGCTGTCTTCCATGCGCCCGGCAGAGATCGCAAAGGCGATTTTACAGGGAAACGCCAAACTGCTTGAAAGCATTAGGGGTATTGGGAAAAAATCTGCCGAAAGGATCATACTGGAACTAAGGGACAAAGTGGGAAAATCTGTTCCTGAGGTAAATAATGGTTCCTTTATGGGCAATACATTAGCCGTTGATGCGTTAAATGCACTTATCTCTCTGGGTATAGCGCGTGCTACTGGTGAGCAGGCTATTTCCCGTGTAATGATTTCCGATCCCGACCTTTTGAAAATTGAAGACATTATTAAGAAAGCATTGAAAACAATCTAAAGCCTATAGAAGATCTATACCTAACAAATTCGAATTGGTCCGGAAACTAACTTTCATCCTGAAAAGCACCATACTGCTAACTGCTGTAATTTTTTTCTCTGGGACACAGACATTCGTCTATGCCCAAAAGAAAGACACGGTGGCAACACAACCAGCTATTGCTACCGTATCATCCATTCCCGATACGCTCAGATATCCCCTGTCTGACAGGCGGGGTGATAAATATACCAGTCCTGCGCGCCACGGCATGGGCCTGGCTGATCCTTCCAACATCGGTGACTCTGTAGTATATGACCCCAAAACCAAGGAATATTACATACTGGAAAAAATCGGCAGCTTCTATTACCGCAAACCAACCACCCTCAGCTTCAATGAATTCCTGAAACTTCGCTCCCAGATCCAGGAAGATGAATATTTCAGGCAGCGGGCCGACATGCTTTCGGATCTTAACCACAAGCTTCCCCGGCCCAAAATGTCAATCACAGACAACCTGTTCAATCGCATATTCGGTAATGGCAAAATAGAGATCAAACCTCAGGGAGACATTAATATTATAGCCGGCTACCAGGGACAGAACATCAAGAACCCCGCTTTACCGGAACGCGCCCGAAAAAATGGGGGATTTGATTTTAACATGAACGCCAACCTGAGCGTGATCGGCAACATCGGCGACAAACTTAAACTCCCTATCAGCTATAATACCCTGGCCAACACTGATTTTCAGAACCAGCTGAAACTGGATTACACCGGCAAAGACGATGAGATCATCAAGCGCATTGAAGCGGGGAATGTTTCCTTTTCGTCTAAAGGATCATTGATCACCGGCGCCCAGTCTTTGTTCGGCATCAAAACACAGCTTCAATTCGGGAAATTATTTGTGACGGGGGTGCTGGCAAACCAACGCGCGCAGCGGCAGACCATCGCCGCCCATGGCGGTTCAACCAATACCTATTTTGAATTTAAGGCTAACGATTACGAAGAGAACAGGCACTTCCTCATGGCGCAGTACTTCAGAAAAAATTATAAAAGGGCCATGAGCCAGCTGCCTGTCGTGAACTCGCAGGTACAGATATTAAGGATAGAAGTATGGGTAACGAACAGGAACGGGTCCACCACGCAGACAAGGGACATAGTAGGATTGATGGACCTCGCTGAATCAGCGCCTTATAATTCCACCAATCCCAACTTGGCTCTCAATCCTCAGAAACAATTGCCCAATGGCATTCCCGATAATGATGTAAACGTACTGTACCGCAGTATCGTTAACGATCCGGGCAGCCGTAATTCATCCACCGTAACTGCGAAACTATCTTCCCTGGGACTGACTGCCGTACAGGATTATGAGAAAACTTTTGCCCGCCAACTGTCATCAACTGAATTTTATTTTAATCCCCAGGTAGGGTTTCTTTCGCTAACCCAACCGCTTCAGTCTGACGAAGTATTAGGTGTCGCCTATCAGTACAGCTACAATGGAAAGATCTACCAGGTAGGCGAATTTTCACAGGATGCACCGCCGGATACGATAGCTAATCAGGGTGGATCACAAAAAGTATTGTTCCTGAAATTACTCAAAGCTACATCACAAAGGACCAACCTGCCCCTGTGGAAACTGATGATGAAAAATGTATATTCTTTAAAAACAAAAGACGGCAGTTACCTGAGCAATATACAGCCTGGTGATTTCAAACTGAATGTATTGTATGAAGAACCCAGCCTCGGTCAGAAAAGATTCCTGCCCGATGAAACGCCAAAGAGCGGTGTTCCTTTACTGACCCTGGAAAACCTGGACAGGTTGAACAGCCGCAATGATCCGTTGCCGGATGGCGTATTTGATTACATCGAAGGATTTACAGTATTGTCTTCCCAGGCCCGTATTATATTTCCTTTCCTCGAACCTTTTGGACGTGATCTTGATACCGCCGCATTTACCGGTGCCTCGCAGGACCTAAAAACGAAATATGTTTATTATGCTTTGTATGATACTATAAAAGAAATCGCCAAAACGTATTCCAACCTGGACAGGTATGTGATCAGTGGTGCGGCAAAGGGGCAATCCACTTCTGAAATATCATTAGGGGCATTTAACGTGCCCCCGGGATCTGTAACAGTTTCCGCCGGAGGCCAGGTGCTGAAAGAAAATGTGGATTATACAATAGATTACAATCTCGGTACCGTTAAAATAATTAATGCAGGGATCACTAGCTCAGGCGTGCCTGTTACTGTTGGATTTGAAAACAACGCGGGCTTCGGTATCCAGCAAAGAAACTTTCTGGGATTAAGACTCGATTATATCGCCAAAGCAACTGCCACAGAATCACTGACGATTGGCGGAACGATAGAAAAACTTTCTGAACGGCCTTATTTTACCAAAACCAGCATTAATGAAGATCCGATACATAATGCCATGTACGGGCTTGATTTCAGTTACCGCGCGCAGGTGCCGCGGCTGACCAGGTGGCTGGATAAACTACCTTTCTACAACACCACCGAAATGAGTACCATCACCGCCTACGGTGAAGGCGCATTGCTGAAGCCGGGGCATCCCAAACAGATCGGCAGCGGCAGCGGCGGGCAGGTTTATATTGATGATTTTGAAGGATCGAGGAACGCGATAGATCTGCGTTTTCCTTTGGTAAGCTGGGGATTATCGTCCACCCCAGCGGGCAACGGGTTATTTCCTGAAGCTACCGCAACAGATTCGCTGAGCTATGGTTTTAACAGGGCCAAGCTGGCGTGGTACAATATTGAACCGGTATTGCAGGACAGAAAAAACTCCAACAATCCCATTGATGCCGGTCTCCTGAAAAATCCAAGCGTGAGGCAGGTAAAGATCACAGAAATATATCCCAACAAGACGCCTGAATTTGGTCAGGCGCAGCTGGTGACCTTTGATATGGCCTATTACCCCACCGACATTGGTCCTTATAATTATGATGCACGTCCTTCAAGCGTTACAGGAGCCGGTAAATTACTAAACCCAAAAACCCGCTGGGGTGGCATCATGCGGGGACTTGACCAGGTGGATTTTGAAACCGCCAATGTAGAATACATGGAATTCTGGATGCAGGATCCGTTTTTGAATAATCCTGCCTCCAGCGGTGGGGAGCTATATTTTAATCTTGGCAACGTTTCAGAAGATGTGCTGCGCGACGGAAAACGATTTTTCGAAAACGGCATCAGCGGTGCAGTGAGGACCGCACAGGAGGATTCCTCGACCATCTGGGGTAAGGTTCCTGCGAATCCTATCCAGGTTACCCAGGCGTTCAGTAATGACCCTGCAGACAGGCCGCTGCAGGATGCAGGATTTGACGGACTGGATGATGTGGCGGAACGAAGGAAATTTCAGCTGTATATAAATGACCTGAGAAATAGTTTTGGTGAGAGCTCTGTAATTTATCAGAATGCAATCAAAGATCCTTCGCATGATGATTTTAAAAATTACCGTGATGCGGCTTTTACCAGCCGTGATGGCATATTGCAACGGTACAAGGATATTAACAGTCCGCAGGGCAACTCGCCGGTGGCAAGTGCCGGCGACCAGTTTGTAAGCGCCTTTACATTGTACCCCGACCAGGAAGAATTTAACAAAGACAATACATTAAATGAACTGGAAGAATATTTTCAATACAGGGTGGAGTTAAAGCCGGAGGAACTGAACGAAGTAGGTAAGAATTTTATAACAGATGTAAGAGCATTCACGCCTGTGGGAGGCACCCCGGAAAAATGGTATTTATTCAGGATACCTGTTGAACGGTACGATAAAAAGGTGGGGAATATTCCTGATTTTAAATCCATCCGTTTTATAAGAATGTTTTTGTCGGGCTTTGAAGATTCTGTGGTGTTGCGTTTCGCGAAGCTGGAACTTGTCCGCAACCAATGGAGGGGATTTAATTATGAGCTGGACACAACAGGGCAGTATAAACCGATTCCTGCAAATACACCGACCACATTCAACCAGCTAGCTGTAAACATTGAAGAAAACAGTTCGCGTTCGCCCATCCCATATAAAACGCCGCCGAATGTTATCCGCCAGCAACAGCTGAGCAACAACAACGTGAATATTTTATTGAACGAACAGTCATTAAGCTTACAGGCCTGTAATCTCGCTAAAGGCGGAATACGCGGGGTTTTCAAAACAATCAATCTTGATCTGAGGCAGTACAATAATTTATACATGTACACTCATATAGAATCCGGAGGAACAATAGACAATATTAACGACAATGAAATGTATGCGGTGATCAGAATAGGGGATGACCTTATCAACAACTTTTATGAGTTAAGGATCCCGCTGAAAAAAACACCGTGGGGTGCAGCCGCGGACAATGCCATCTGGCCCGTGGCAAATGATCTTAGCCTCGACCTGCAGCGACTGATAAAATTAAAATTACAAAGGAATAATGCCGTTCCTTCTTCCCAGTTTTATAAGCAGGTGGATGCTGATGGCAAAGAATATTCCATACTGGGCAATCCCAATCTTGGCCAGGTGCAGGTATTCTTTTTAGGTGTGGAAAACCGTTTGAGGCCCGATGCCTGTGTGGAGGTTTGGTTTAATGAGCTGCGTCTGGGAGGACTTAATGAAAAAGGCGGATATGCTGCATTGGGAAGGGTAGATATAAAGCTTGCAGATCTTGGCACACTGTACGTTTCAGGAAGTACGAGAAGTGCTGGTTTTGGTACGATCGAGCAGCGGGTGAATGAACGTGCGAAAGAGGGGGTGTCACAATTTGACATGGCGACAAACCTTGAGCTGGGAAAATTGTTGCCGCAAAAAGCGGGCATGTCGATACCTGTTTACGCGGGCATCTCACAAACGATGAGTACGCCTGAATATGATCCGTATGACCTGGATATAAAGTTAAAGGACAAGCTAAAACAGGCTCCGGCCAGTCAGAAAGATTCGATACGGTCGGCGGCCGTGGATGTACATACTATCAAAACAGTAAATTTCACCAACGTTAAAAAAAATAATACGACTGGCAAAAAACAAAAGATATGGAGCATTGAAAATGTGGATGTCAGTTATTCCTATTATAAAGAATCGGAGCATAATCCCTTAATTGAAAGCAACGATATCGTGCGGCACCGCGCGGGACTTGGATACAATTATACCTCCACTCCGAAATATATTGAACCGCTTAAGAGATCCATTAAATCAAAATGCGGCTGGTACGCACTGATCAGGGACCTGAATTTTAATCCTGTGCCAAGTTTGTTAAGTTTCAGGGCCGATGTCAACAGGCAGTTTGGCGCATACCGCCCCCGCAATGTGGGGGGATTCAAATTTGGTTTGCCGGAAACCTTTGATAAATATTTTACTTTCGACAGAACTTATAACATGCGGTGGGATATTACCAAATCACTAAACCTTGATTTTTCCGCTCTGAATAAAGCGTGGGTGGATGAAGACTCCGGGCGGCTGGACAAGCAAGGCAGAAAAAAAATGTGGAATAATTTCTTAAATGGTGGGAGGACGATCTCCTACCAGCAAAGTGCGAATTTTTCTTATGTGCTGCCAACTGCGAAAGTTCCTGCTTTGGACTGGACCTCTGTGCGGGTGAATTATATCGCTACTTACAACTGGCTCGCAGCTTCATTGCTGGCGCGCAACCTGGGAAATACGCTGGCTAATTCGCAGCAAAAAAATGCCACTGCTGAATTTGATTTTGCAAAATTATACATAAAGTCGAAATTTTTAAGAGCACTGGATGAGCCTGCTCCCGCAGCAAGTACGGATACTTCAAAAACGGCAAAAAAGAAGAAAAAAGAGCCGGGGGAACCTTTACAATTAAGCGGAGGAGTAAAGGCGATAGGAAGAATTCTGACTTCTTTAAAAAGGGTGAGTGTCAATTATACTGAAAATGCAACGGCAAGTATATACGGATACACGGACAGCACGCGTATAATGGGAATGAATTTCCGGTCGATGGCGCCGGGACTGGCGTATGTTTTTGGGAGGCAGCCGGATACTTCTTTCATTAATAGCCTGGGTGCGAAGGGATTAATATCGGGTGATCCTAATTTTAATTTTCAGAACAGGCAGGATTTTACTCAGAAGTTAAGTATCCAGGCGCAGTTAATGCCTGTCCGGGACCTCACTATTGATCTGAATGTGGATAAAACATTCGGAAAGATGTACAGTGAATTATATAAAGACACCACGCCGAACGGTTACAGTGGAAAATTTGCGCGGCTCAATCCTTATACGGAAGGAAGTTTCAGCGTTAGTTATATTTCTTTCCAGACATTATTTACGAAGATCAACCCTAATGAAGTATCGCAAACGTTCCTGAAGTTTCAGGACTACAGAAATATCATTGCTGGAAGACTGAGCATCGCAAATCCGAATTCGGGCGGCTCACAGAATGCGGACGGATATTACAAGGGGTATGGAAAATATTCGCAGGAAGTATTATTGCCTGCGTTCCTGGCGGCCTATACCGGCAAAGATCCGAAAACGATAGCGCTGATGAGTAATGCCAATCCAAACATCCGTTCAAATCCTTTCCAGGGTATTTTACCGAAACCCAACTGGCGGATCACTTATAATGGATTGTCGCGGATACCGGGTCTGGATAAAATATTTACGAATTTCACTGTTACGCATGGATATCAAAGTACACTGAGCATAAATCATTTTGAATCGGCGTTGTTATTTAAGGATGAATTTTTTCCGAGCTATCCGAGCTTTATTGATACGTTGACGGGTAATTACATTCCTTATTTTTTAGTGCCTAATATATCCATCAGTGAGCAATTTGCACCGCTGATCGACCTTGATATGCAGTTTACCAACCAGTTGAATGCGCGGTTTGAATATAAAAAATCCAGAACGTTAAGTTTGAGTCTGGTTGATTACCAGTTGAGCGAATCGCGGTCCACTGAGTTTACGGTTGCTGGCGGCTTCAGGAAGCGGGGTGCATTTTCTTTCATTAAGGTCAAGGGTAAGGCGCTGGATAACGATGCATCATTCCGGCTGGATCTCAGCTTTAGAAATGATGCGACCTCCAATTCAAGACTCGATCAGACGCAGGCGTTGCCGACGGCAGGGCAGAAAGTAGTGCTGATCAGTCCCTCAGTGGATTATGTGATCAGTAACCGGGTGAGCATAAAGTTGTACTACGAGCAAAGGAGGGTGATACCGTCTATATCCACGGCTCCGCCTATAACCAATACGAGGGCAGGGGTGGACATCCGGTTGTCTCTGGCGCAGAAATAGGGTGATTATTATATTATTCTCTTAAGTTTATTAAACCATCTGGTGAACCATGATTTATACTGTCGATCACGCCAGTGTCCATATACTTCGATCATGCCGTCGTCATCTTCCGGGAAGAGCCGTCCTACGGCGTCCATATCTTTAAACATTTCCTTTATTTCATCAGGGGTATAGAATTGTTGTCCATAATGATGAGCGATGAAATAATCCACCAGGTTTTGTTTTGCTTCATCGCGGCCTTTGCGGTTCTTTGCTGAGCAGGAAAGATTGTCAGTAAAATCCTTTAAATGCGTTCTGGGATAGTGCCGATTTGTTTGCACAGGAGCAAAAATGCTATTGGGAACTCATGGTTGATCTGCTGAAAACGATCATATTCACCTGTTTGCCAATCCATGAAAGGCTTTACCTCGCCCGGTATCGAAGATTTTTTTTTCATTCATCTGAGTTAAAAGTTGGATCAGAAATTGTTCATCAGGCAAAAAAATGGTTTACGCATTAGCAGAAGGACATTCCTCTTACTTGGGATAGCTATAATGGTAAACAGACTCTAAATAATGCTCTTATCGGAAGTGCTGTAGGTGCAGAAGTAGGTTATTTAGTCTACAAATCAAAGATGTCAGATGATTCTAACCATCCATTTAATTCGGATGAGCGTTTAAGAAAATATTATCAGAGGAAAATTTAAAATCTGATCCTGCCCTTTTAATAAAATATCTATATATTATAAATTGGAGGTAAACAAATGGCTTAATCACAACAGATTAATTGTTTAAAACGCTTAGCTTATCAAATGTGAATTTGCCGCCTCCGGATAATTAATATAAGGGTACTGGGTGCTCCCATGGTTGCATTACGCTGTTTTCTTCAGCAACAAAACATACCCGCACATCTTCTTTTTGTTTTTATTGACCTGCACCGGCTTGATCATATGATATTCAGTAGCCTGCGGAATGTAATTAAAACTGATAATATTGCCATCAACATCGCCCCACATGTTCTTTTTATATACTACCTGCTTTTCACTGTAATCGTACATTCTTACTTCGTACAGGCGGGAAGTAGGATCCCCAATAAAAATAAACTGGTACCATACCCCCTGTGTCATTGGCAGAACTATGGGCATCTCATATTCACTTTCCATTGTCATGGATGCCTCACGCAAAACGGTATACCCCTGGGTGCCGTAATACTGTTTTAAACTGTCAACCGTCTGCTGGTAAGGATTGCCATCACAATTTTGCTGCCTGATCACATCTGTCTGGGCAAGCAATGAATTGGAAGTTAGCAGAACAATTAATGGGAAAATAATATAGAAAATATGCTTCAGCATGTCTACAACGGATTACGGACAGGTAATCGCTAAATTAACGAAAACAGGGGGTAAAATCAAAACCGTCAGCGTATCAGCACTGCTGTTCCCTTTCTCACCACTTTTCTACCCGTATAATCGGTGCCGCTTACCATCCACACATAGGTACCGTTGTTCTGTAATTCCCCATTCACCCTTCCGTTCCATCCTTTTTCCAGCTCTGTCGTTTGAAAAACCAGCTGGCCCCACCTGTTAAACACCCTGAAATAGTCGAGTTTGGCAATACCGACAGGCTTGGGCCTCAGTTCATTATTTCTTCCGGTAGGCACAAACGCGTTAGGCACAAATATATCAGGGGCGGTCTTAAATACCCTGATATTGATCGTATCATAATCAAAACATCCTTCCGCTGTGAATGTCCGCATAACATAACTAATGTTCTGTTCAAGTACTGCGACCGGATTTGGAATAGACGTTTTGCTCAGACCCGTTTCAGGTTCCCATGTAAAAAAATCCGACCCGGAACCGTGCAGCTGCAATGGCTGCCCGCGCACCACAGAAGTATCTCTTCCTGCATCAGCTTTTATTTCAGGCCTCACAGTCACGATCACCTGATCCGTTCCGGGTTTGGGACAACCCAGCGTATCAAAGGCATATAGTGTATACAAGGTGGTCTGCTTTGGATAGGCCAGCGGAGTAAGCGTATTGGGATTGATCAGGTACACTACCGGCGTCCAGTAAAAGTTTGAGCCGTTGGTAGACCCCAGGATCGATGCCGTATCATCAAAACACAAAGTAGTATCAGGGCCCGCACTTACCAGGGGATAAGGTATGGTCCGCACATTGAGCTCATCCACCGCACTGCAGGACCCGATCTCTGCCACCACACGATAAACAGTGGTATTGCCAAAAGGAGCCGTAAGGGGAGTTTTTGTTTGAATATCGTTGAACCTCGCCGAAGGAGCAGCGGTCCAGGTATACTTCAACCCATCACTGACAGGGTTTAATCGTATGGTATCCGTCCTGCAGATCGTTGTGTCGTTTCCCGCAAATAGAGTTACATGGGTCACCACCCTCACCTGCACCGTATCGGTAGCTATGCACCTGTCCTGTGTCATGGTAACCTGGTAGCTGGTGGTTTGCTTCGGATAAACGGTTGGCGTTGCTGTCAATGGACCGATAATGTTGTACAGCGGCAACCACTCGAATGTTCCCCGTCCGATAGCCCTAAGCTGCAGGCTATCCGTCCAGCAGATCAGTGTGTCTTTAAAAGGCAGTATCAGCAATGGTTTGTCTTTCACTTCCACGTTTTGAATCACCGTATCAATGCAACCCTTGTCTGATCCAATAATTAAACGCACTTCTTTAAACCCTAATGTGTGATAGAGCCAGGAGGGGTTTTTGCTTCCGCTGGAGTCCGAATCAGTGGTTTCGTCCCCAAAAGACCATTTCCAGCTGAACGGCGAGCCATAACGGCTCTTCGTGGTATCGGTAAATATAAAAGGCGCAAACAGACAGGATCCGTCAAAAATAAATCCGGGGAAGAATCCGGGGTACACTCGCGCGTTTGTTACGGCAGAATCAATGCACTGTCCTGCCAAAACTACTTTTAGTTTTACTTTATAAGTGCCTGTATCGGCATATTTATGCTGCAGTGTTCCATCGGGAACCAGGGAGACATCCGAAGGAGTGCCATCACCAAAATCCCAGGTATACACAGAGCCGGTAGGGTTAATTTGTTTATTTCTGAAGGTCACCAAAAAATCATCGCAATAGGCGTAATCAGGATCAAGGATTGCTTTTAGCGGCGTGCAATCAGAAACTTTTATATGAATATCTTTTCTGTGTGTATTGATCAGCACGCCTCTCCTGTATTCACTCACGCATACTGTTACAACGTATTGCCCCAGTGTTGGCGGCGCTATGCCTGAAAGCATGCCTGTGGCACTATTGAGTGTTACCCCACTGCCCAGCGGATTTCCGCCGGAATAGGGATTCTGGTAATTTAAAGACCTGTAGGGAGGAGGGGCGCCCGGATTGGGAACGGGGCAGGACAGGCAGCTTACGCCATTGTTAGGCCCACCACCAATATACCCGTTACAAAGCTGGTAAACTAAAGAATCCTGATCAGTATCTGTGGCTGAAAAATCAAAAGTGAAACTGGATCTTACGCAGATCGCTACTGCATCCTGGGCTGTAAAAGATGGGCTTGAGTTTTTGGGTGCATCTGGCAATGAATTAGTGCCTGGGATCTCACAGAAATAAGTGGCCCCGACATCATTACTGGGAGGAGCCACGTTCTTTATTCCTTCTATGCGGCAGCATCTCTGAAAGGCAACCGTATAGCCTTCAGCAGCATCATCCAGCGTTACCTGGATGGAATAATATCTTAACCTGTAACACACATCCTTTGGAGGGTTGGTAATACAGGGATTTGAATTGGGATCGTACCTGATAAATTCTTCTTTTACCATCCTGGCGATCCTGACACCGCCGACAAGCAGGTTGTTCGGTTTCGAAAAAATATTCAGTGCTGCCTGTTCATCCAGCTGCCCGGGATCGTTCTGGCCACAATCAATATATAATTTAAGCGTAAGCGTGTACACCGAAGTGCCTGAAGATATGCCAGGGCCTTTATAAATATAATACAATTCACCGCCACGGATATGGGCAGCGGAAAGTGGAAGAATAAATCCACCGGTAAGGAGGATTATAATGCAGATTCTCTTCATTAGCTACAAGTCTTTTCACCAGAATCGATCAACAACATTTATTTGCCGGAAAGGAAATAGCTAACGGCATTCAGGCAAAACTCCGGTTCTTCGAGCATTCCCATATGACCGGAATGTGTGCACACATAAATATAAGATATTCCGGGTAGATGGCATTCGGTTAAACTCTGTTCAAGGGGTACGGCAGTGTCGTGTTCACCTAGGATAAACAATACCGGGCCGGCAAAATCCGGTAGAATTTCTGTTCTTCCAGGACGGTTCATCATGGCCGCAGTATAAAGAACGAGAGATTGCGGGGAAAAGTTGCTATACCGCTGTAGTGTTTCGCTGATTAATGCAGGGTTTTTCTCCTTTGATTCCCCTGAAAAAAGGGTAGGTACCGATTGTTCCAGAAACTTTACAGTGCCATTGCGGGTAATAAAAGCGATGTTTTTCTTTCGCCCTGCTTTTTTTTCTTCATTATCAGGGTAGGAGGTGGAATGAAACAGTCCGAGTCCCCTGAGCCGTTCAGGATATTTGTCAGCAAAGGCAAGCGTTATGTAACCACCCATGCTGTGGCCTATCATTATACAGCTGTCTATTTTTTCCTGGTCAAGCATGATCTTTATGCTTTCTGCAAAGCTGTCCATCGTCGCCCCCTCAGAAATACCTGTAGAACGGCCGCTTCCTGGCAGATCAGGAACAAGGACCATGTATTCTTTTTCAAGTCCGGCCCTGAATGCGTTCCAAATCTGTCCGTCTTCCGCAAAGCCGTGAATAAAGACTACAGGATTCCCCTTTCCTGAAAGGGTATAGAAAAGTTCAACCCCGTCCTGCTTAATTTTCTTTTCAACCATTGATTGTACCTTTTCGTGAACGTGCAAAACTCCGTGACCCCAGCAATATTGCAACCGGTAAAAATGCCGGATTCATTCCTTGCGGGATCAGCGTCCATAATACTATCAGCAGCAAGTAATATATCATGCTGAAAAAGAAATAATTTTTAACCCAGTTTTTATTTTTCAGTAAAAAGAAAGAGATAAATAAATGAAAGGGAACGGCCCACAATAAATTATAATTATTTGCCGTCAGGTCGTGTTCTGTGCCAAACCACATAAATACCAGGAAACATCCAATGCCTCCGGTAATTAAAAATAAGGCGACATCAAAAATGTCCAGGAACCTACTCACCCACTTTTTATTAAAAAGCGGCAGAAAAGAAATAATAACGAGTAAAAAAATAGTGGTATTTATTGGCGTGAATAACTGGGCATCATCTTTTATTCGCGGCATGGATGCAAGAATAACTTTTTTTGATCTTACGAACGCTGCATCTTTCACATAAGCGCTGTCAAATCCTTTCATTAAATAATCGGGCAGGAACATGGCTTCCTCATTTGTGGGCGGTCTGTCTATCAGGCTGCCAAGTGCAAGGTCTATGCCCAGCTTGCTCCAGTATAGCCGGCCACTGTCCAGGCTCGCATGAAGCATATTCCTGAAAGTAGGAACCGGATGCGGAAGTATATTTTTAAAATGGATACTATCGTGAGTATTGCGCTTTAATATATCTCTTACTCTTGTGGAACAATTGTCGAACAGGAATTCATACAGATAATATTTATTTTCTTCCCTTGTATTAAGCTTCAGTGCATTTGACAATCCCTGCTTTTCATCACAGGTAAGGTCCAGCAGCTGTTCCGTAATGATGCGGTTTTCCAGCTGGTATTCATACATGAATTCATTATGCTGTTCTATCGAAACATAGTATAGCAGTTTTCCTTTTACGAATTTTACATAAAAATCAGGATCTAAAAAGTCGAACGTTCCATAATTATATATTATGTCCGTGTGTGCTGATTCATCCGTTACTCTTACAGCGGTGTGTCCAAACACGGAATAAAGATCTTCTCCCGGTCCGCAGGTCAGCAGGCTGATCCTTAAATTGCAGGAATCTGTCTGGCCAAAAGTATAAACAAGCAAAAAAAAGCTGGTAAAAAATAAAAATAGCCGCTTCATCAAAAGTATATTATCTGCTGTAATTCGGGGCTTCCCTGGTTATTTCAATGTCATGCGCGTGACTTTCTTTCATTCCTGCATTGGAAATTTTGATAAACTGCGATTGCCGTTGCAGCGCAGACAGATCGCCAGCTCCGCAATACCCCATTCCTGATCTCAGGCCGCCTACATATTGATAAACAATCTCAGAAAGATTTCCTTTATATGCGACCCTTCCTTCAATTCCTTCAGGCACAAATTTCTTCAGGTCATCTTCCACATCCTGAAAATACCTGTCGCCACTGCCCTGGCTCATGGCCCCGATGGAACCCATGCCCCGGTATTGTTTGAACTTTCTTCCCTCGTAAATAATTGTTTCGCCAGGGCTTTCTTCAGTACCGGCAAACACGCTTCCCATCATTACCATGTTGGCTCCTGCTGCCAGCGCTTTTACCATGTCGCCGGTGTAGCGGATGCCCCCATCGGCTATTAAAGGAATATTTAAATCGTTAAGCACAGATGCCGCTTCCATGATAGCGGTGATCTGGGGAATACCAGCACCTGCAACGATCCTTGTTGTACAGATAGAACCGGGCCCTATACCCACTTTAACCGCATCCGCGCCTGCTTCCGCCAGCGCCCTTGCTCCGGCTGCGGTTCCTATGTTACCCGCAATAACTTCCAGCCCCTTACACGATTTTTTAACTGCTTTCAATGCTTCGATCACGCCTTTGCTATGCCCATGCGCACTGTCAAGACACACTACGTCAACTCCTATTTGCTGGAGAGCCTTTGCTCTTTCGAGCATATCTCTTGTTATTCCTAAAGCTGCTCCTACTATAAGCCTGCCAAAGCCATCTTTTACGGCATTCGGATAACTGGTAAGCTGCAAAATATCCCGGTAGGTAATTAATCCTACCAGCTGTCCTTCTTTATTAACTACAGGCAGTTTTTCGATTTTGTAAAGGCTTAATATCTTTTTTGCTTTAGTAAGATCAGTTCCTTCCGGCGCCGTGATCAGGTTTTCCCTGGTCATCACTTCACTTACCTTTTTTGTATTATCTGTCTCAAATCTCAGATCACGATTGGTAAGAATGCCTGCAAGCTTTTTGTTATTGTCTACAATGGGAATGCCTCCGATGCGGTTTTCTTTCATCAGCCTTAGGGCATCTGCAATAGTGGCGTCTTTATGAAGGGTTACAGGGTCGATGATCAGTCCGCTTTCGCTTCTTTTCACTTTTCTCACCTGCTCCACCTGCTTTTCAATGCTCATATTCTTATGAAGTATGCCTATTCCTCCCTCACGGGCCAGCGCGATTGCGAGGTTGGCCTCGGTAACGGTGTCCATTGCTGCGGACATCATTGGTATATTAAGCGTGATTTTTTTTGTAAGCTTTGTTCGGATACTCACTTCTCTCGGCAAAACCTGTGAATAAGCGGGTACCAGGAGCACATCGTCAAAGGTCACTCCTTCACCGAAAAACTTATTTAATTTGGGAGATTTTGTTTTGGAAGCACTGATTATTGTTGCCATGTGCAAAGATACGGCGGCAATTAAATGCGTTCCAAAAGATTTTATCCTGCCTGATCCACCAGCATGTAACGCTTGCCTGGCAATGATCGTGCAACATTTTGCATTTCAAGATTCAATAAGGCGGCCGCCAGCGTGGTGCCGCTGATCCCCATATTCAGGTGAAGCTCACCTAACGCCATTGGATCTCTGTTTCTCAGCAGAAGGACGATTTTTTTTTCATTCTCATTAAGGTCTGTAAAAATTTCCGGCTGTTTTTTGTGACATATTGAATTTACTTCTTCCCAGCCCATCGATTCGATGAATTGTGACGGTTCACTTAAAAGCACGGCTTTGTTGTTGCGTATCAAATGATTACATCCGGAGCTCCTGCTGTCGATGGATCTGCCGGGCATTGCAAACACATCCCGGTTATAACCATGTGCAATATCCGCAGTGATCATACTTCCCCCCTTTGCACCGCTTTCTATAATGATGGTGGCATCGCTCATGCCTGCTACTATCCTGTTCCTGCTGGGAAAATTGTGTTTATCTGGCCTTGTATTGCTTTTAAATTCTGTTAGCAGGCCACCATTTTTCAACATCTCCTTCGCCAGGCTGGTATTTTCAGAAGGATAAATAATATCCAGTCCGTGACCCAATACGCCTATCGTTGGTGCACCGTTTTTTAATGCGCTCTTGTGTGCAACCGAATCGATGCCAAAGGCCAGGCCGCTGACCACCAGTACGTCATAGGCCGATAATTCCTTTATTAATTTCTCTGTTGCGATTTTCCCATATTCAGAATTACTTCTTGTACCTACAACAGAAACGATCCTTTGTGCATTGATGTTTGCATTGCCCTTGAAAAACAATAAAACTGGCGGATCATAACAATTCAGTAACCTTTTAGGATAGGTGTCATCAGAAATGAATAACGGTGCTATACCATATTTTTCAATGAAAACAATTTCTTTTTCAGACTTATAAAAATCTTTAAACCTTTTAATGCTCCGTGCCCTTATTTCACCGATTCCATCAATGCGTTCTAGCACAGATAAGCTTGCTTTGAAAACATCAATTGCCGATCCGAATTTTTCGCAAAGAATCTTCGCATGTACGGGACCAATATTCGGCACTTCACATAATGACAGCTGGTATAACAGATCGTTGGTTATCAATGGCGGGTCCGGTTTTAGCTTTCTTAATTTACAACTTTCATTTCTGTTCTTCTGTTCATCGCCCTCCCTTCTTCGGTGTCATTATCTGACATCGGCTGGGAGGATCCATAGCCTTTAAAGGAAAGCCTTTTCGGATCTATTCCTTTTGCCGTCAGATATTGAATCACAGCATTAGAACGGTTATCGGACAATTTAAGATTGTCATCGGGTTTTCCCGTATTATCAGTGTGCCCGTTGATACGGATTTTTAACGATGGATTTTCCAGCAGGAGCTTCAGGATATTGTCCAGTTCGACAAAGGAACCCTGCTTCAGTTGGTAGCGGTTCACATCAAAAAATATATTTTTAAGCACCACGGTCGCATCAGCTTCGAGTGGTTGTAAAGGAATATAAATATGGTAGGTTGAGTCTGCTGTGTTGTCTCTTAGTGAAAAATTATCGGAGAAAAATAGATAACCTTTTCTGTTTACATTAAAAGCATAATCTTTTCCAACAGGCAGCGTGATTAGATAATTTCCTGTTTCATCTGTCTGCACCTTGCTTAATAATAATTTATTGGAAAGATCAGTCAACTCCACAGAAGAGGGTAATCCCTTCCTGGTCCTGGCATCAAATACTTTCCCTTTTATCCATAACGTTTTAAATGGACGGATATCTTCCCGCAGTTCGAACGAATACAGGTCGAGTCCGCCCCTGCTGTCACTGCGGTCACTGGCATAATAAGCGGTTTTTCCATTTGCTCCAACTACCAGGCTCCCTTCATTTTCAATCGTATTGATCGGATAGCCCAGGTTTTTAGCCTCTTCCCATTTGTCTCCATTCTTTCTGATCAAAAAAAGGTCATCGCCCCCATAGCCAGGATGGCCATCCGATGTGAAATACAATGTCTGGTTATCTGCATGAATGAACGGACAACTTTCATTTCCTGCCGTATTGATCTGTGGTCCGGCATTTTCCGGCTCACTCCATTTTCCTGCAGGTAGCCTGTGGCTCACGTAAATGTCACTTTTCCCGTATCCCCCCGGACGCGTGCTTGCAAAATACAGATCGCGCTTATCCGGAGAAAGGCTGGGAGCCGATTCCCAGGAATCCGTATTAATGCCCCTGCCAAGATTTTGCGGCTTGCTCCAGCCCTCGTCCGTGAGATAAGAAATATATAAATCACAACTTCCGTAACCGTCAAAAAAATTGCAACCGGTAAAGATCAGCCACTGGCCATCCTGCGAAATATTCTGAGCCCCTTCATTTTGATCGGTATTAATGTCTCCCCGGAGACTTTTACTTTTTGACCAGCTGCCGCCAATTTTGATCGCTTCATAAAAATCTTCGTTCCTGTTATTCACCCTCCTGGTATAGAAAAGCTGGCTGCCATCAATGGTCAGAGCCGGAAAATATTCCGATACTTCACTATTGATACTGTCGCCCATATTTTCAGGCTGGAATTTATAGCCGGCAAGTGATTTTTGCTTCGCATAGCTGATTGCGAATTCATAACATTGTTTTCTGTATTCGCCCGCTTTCCTGCTCGTGAGGCTCAGATCGCGATCGCTTAAAAACCCGTTCACAGCATCCAGTGCTTTTTCAAATTGCCCCATTCCTGCTATGCTGATTGAATAGGGCAGGGAATAATCTTTGAAATAATTACTGTCGATGGTTTTTGCTCTTTCATAGTAATCCACGGATTCCGGATAGTTCTTAATTTCAGCAAACATTCCTGCCAGTGATAACAATGCTTCCGGAAATTTACTGTCTATTTTTATTGCTTCTTTGAGTAATTTAATTCCTTGACTGATATCCCCTTCCCCGGCTTTTCGCAGCCCGGTATTATACAGTTCCTGCGCTTTCTTAACAGGATGAACCGGATTCTTTTGTGCATAACACGCTATTACGTAGGTATGAATGAATATCAGCAACAGGTATTTCAATGGCAAACAGGTTTATGGAACATGAATGTATTTGTGAATTTGTAATGAAAATTCCCATTTGGGATTATTCATTATATAGTCTATAATGAGTGGAGTAACTACAGATGATTTTTCCCATTCCGGCTGGAGGTATAATTTACAATCCGGTGATACCAGCGATGCATATTTTTCTGCCCATTGAAAATCGGATATATTAAAAACTATCACTTTAAGTTCGTTTGCCAGGGGAAGTATCTCCGGCAGCGGGGCCTTGAATTTTTTTGGTGAAAGACATATCCAGTCCCAGCTGCCTGATACCGGATGGCTCCCGGAGGTTTCAATATTAGTTTGAAAGCCACGTCTATGCAGTGCATTGGTGAGTGTGGTACAATTATGCATCAGCGGTTCACCACCGGTGACTACTGCCATCCTGCCGGGATGCCTTGCGGCTTCATCAGTTATCTGGTCAATGCTATATCGGGGATGTTTCTCAGCATCCCAGCTGTCCTTTACATCGCACCAGACACAGCCTACGTCGCATCCGCCAAGCCTGATAAAATAGGCTGCCCTTCCCTGATGAAAGCCTTCACCCTGGATAGTGTAAAATGATTCCATGACAGGAAGCATTATGCCTGTATTTGTTTCAGTCAGTTCCATATTCGCGAATTTCCGTATACTAAAAGAATTTGTTTAGCTGTTTTATTTTGAAAGGCATGCACGAAAAGTATTTTTCATTAGTGCCGCTATTGTCATCGGTCCGATACCGCCCGGCACTGGTGTAATATAACTGCATTTGGACGCTACCGCTGCATAGTCTACGTCCCCTTTAATAGCATAGCCACTTTTTTTAGTTGCATCTTCCACCCTTGTGATTCCTACATCAATTATAATAGCTCCTTCTTTTATCATATCGGCTTTTAGAAAACCAGGTCTTCCCAAAGCTGCAATGATCAGGTCCGCCCCCAAGCAGATCTCTTTGATGTTTTTTGTATGGGAGTGGCAAACGGTCACCGTGCAATTGCCCGGATTTCCGTTAATACTTAATAATATACTGATCGGCCTGCCCACGATATTGCTCCTGCCTATCACTACTGCGTTCATTCCTTTGGTGTCAATCTTATAATATTCAAGTATAAGCATTATACCATAAGGCGTGGCAGGAATAAAACTGGGCTGACCCTGGACAAGTCTTCCAACGCTCACCGGGTGAAAGCCATCCACATCTTTTAAGGGATCTATGGTATTGATCACCTTTTCTTCTGAAATGTGTTTGGGTAAAGGCAATTGAACTAATATTCCGTCCACATCCCCGTCATTATTCAGATCCCTGATTGTTTGTAATAATATTTCTTCACTTACATTACTATCAAGTCTCACCAGGGATGATTTAAAGCCAATTTCTTCGCAGGTTTTAACCTTAGAACCCACATAGGTTTCGCTTGCGCCATTATTTCCTACCAGAACAGCAGTCAGGTGGGGAACTTTTTTTCCTTCCCTAACTAATTGATCAACTTTTAGCTTCAGTTCATCCTTCGTGGCCTGCGAAACCAGCTTTCCATCCATAATTTTCATGTCCCAAAGGTATGACGGCAGGAACAGCTACCCAAAAGATGAGCAGGGGATTAAAACTGTTTTTTTACCGTCTTTTCACTATCGGATCATTAGAGGTTTAATGAAATTTTGCTAAATGATTGTTGTGAAAAAGAGGAATATGCTGATCCTGTTTGTCTGTTTGATGGAAAGTGTCCAATCCCAATTAACGTACGATCCTGCTGTAAGTCCCTGCCTGGAAGCTGTTTCCTGCACTCCCGCATTCACAAATGCTTTATCCTGTGTGGTAAATCCTGCGGCCCTGACTCTTTTAAAGGGATTTTCTGCAGCCTTATACATGGAAAAAAAATATCTTATCGAAGGACTTAATCTAGCTGAATTATCAATTGTTTACGGTAGAAAAAGTGGTGGAGCCGGTATCTGCCTTAAATACTTTGGGAACGCAGACTATCACGAAATTCATATGGCGGTAAATTACGGGAAAAATCTTGGTAATATAAAACTGGGGGCCTCACTTAAATACAGTGAATATTCGATAACGGGATTTAATAAAGCATCATTATTCTATCTTGGTTTTTACTCTATATTCAAATTATCCGATAAAGTTTACACCGCATTGCAATTGGTTAATCCTCCGTTTAGCAGGTTCTCCGGTCCTGCTCTCCGGCAGGTTTCCTCTTACCGCTTTGCCTTTTATTATGAAGCGTCTCCTGCCGCCTGCCTTTCCCTGGAGTTGCAAAAGAAGGAAAACAGTTCATTAGTAGCAAATGGATCGGTACAATTCCATTTAGGGAAGAAAATTTCAGGGAAGGCCGGATTTTTTACAGCTGGTCCGCAACCATACATACAACTTGGCTGGCTGATGGATAATTTTCGTATTGATTTTTCAATATGTTATCATCCTGCATTAGGTACGACTCCTGGCTTACTATTTATGTTAGAAAAATCCGGAGGAGAAGCATTGCAATGAAAATAATTTATTTTATATTTTTTCTGATGATAGGTAACAAGCTTCGTGCGCAACAGCAAAACACCGTCATTAATGATTCCGAAGCCGGTAATCTTGAAGATCTTTCAGAATCATCTGAAACGGAGTCGGAAGATGAATACGATATGCAGCAACTGATGTACTATATTGATCATCCAGTGAATATTAATGCAGCAGAGGCGGCACTAAATGAATTTTCATTATTGGAACCATTGCAAATAGAAAATATTTTAAAGTACAGGCAATTGCTGGGTGATTTTATTAGTATTTATGAATTACAATGTGTCCCGGGATTTTCAGTTGAGCTGATTAAAAAACTTCTTCCATATCTATCTGTTGCTGATAATATTATTAGTATTGAAAAATTTATACAAAGATTTCATAGCGGGGAGCGAGTGCTGATCGCCCGGCCTTCAATCATACCGGAAATCGCAAAGGGGTTTAGCAGCGGTACCTCACCTTCTCAAAAATATACCGGAGGAAGAGCGAAAATGCTCATCAGGTACAAGTATCAGTACCGCGACCTGCTGCAATATGGAATTGTTGCTGACCAGGATGCCGGAGAACAATTTTTATTCGGGAAGCAACAATCAGGATTTGATTTTTATTCGTTTCATTTGTTTGCACGGAAGATCGGACCAATTAAGGCCATTTCAATCGGCGACTACACGGTAAACCTTGGCCAGGGGCTGCTTCACTGGCAGAGCCAGGCATTCAAAAAAAGTTCCGGAGTGATTAGTATTAAAAGGCAGAGTGAAACATTAAGACCTTATCATTCAGCAGGCGAATACAACTTTCTCCGTGGAACCGGCGTAACGTTAAAGAAAGGAAATCTGGAGAGCACGCTATTTGTGTCTTACCGAAAACTCAGCGCAAATATTGATTATAACAACCAGCAACAGACTGTCATAACATCACTGCTTACCTCCGGACTGCACCGCACAATGTCAGAAATTGCCAACAGAAATGCCGCTGCAACGGTAGTAACCGGAGGAAATATCAAATGGCAGAAAGAAATAGCGCACATAGGATTAAATGCGGTACAGTATCGTTATTCACTGCCGTTGCTGAAGCGGGACGTACCTTATAATTTATATTCCATTAAAGAAAGAACATGGTCGGGATATAGCCTCGATTACAGCTTTACTTATCGCAATTACCATGTATTCGGAGAGTGTTCAATGGATAAGAACTTCAATCCCGCAATGGTGAGTGGCGTAATGGCGAGCCTTGATCCATCAATCGACATAGCAATACTTTTCAGGTCCATTAACAGGGCATATCAATCCATATATGGAAATGCGTTTACAGAGAGTACACTTCCATCTAACGAGAGTGGGATATATGCTGGAGTAAGCTTCAGGCCTTCCCAAGAATGGAAAATAGATGTTTATGCAGACCAGTTTAGCTTTCCCTGGTTAAGATACCGGGCTGATGCGCCCGGATCAGGAGCGCAATACCTGGTTCAGGTTATATGGCAGCCCGATAAAAGAATGGAAGTATATACACGTTTCAGGCTCAAGCAAAAAGCCGTTAATGAAACACTTCCCCTTATGCCTTCCCAATATCCTCAGGATAAACTCCTTAAAAACTGGCGGACAAACATAAGTTTCCAGGTAAACCGCAATTTGTTGTTACGTAACAGGATAGAATTTTGCTGGTTTGGAGAACCGGAGGTAACCCATCCGCAAACCGGTTTTTTGTTATATACAGACCTTCTTTACAAACCTTTTGGTAAATCATACTCTTTAAGCGCCAGGTTCCAGGTTTTTGAAACAGGTGGTTACGAAACAAGACTATATGCCTACGAAAATGATGTGCTGTTCGCTAACAGTACTCCCGCATACTTCGATAAGGGTGCAAAAGTGTATATAAATATTAAAACTAAAATCGAAATAAAACGACCTGTAAAATTTTCAGTGAGCATTGGTCTGAAAGCAGCTACAACCCTTTATACTGATAATTTGTCGGTGGGATCTGGCCAGGATGAAATTGACGGAAAGAGAAAGTCAGAGATTAAATTTCAGATGTTTTTTTCGCCAGGTTAGAATTTCGGTAAAAGAAGCAGCATAATTACCGCATAAATTGTCTGCTGATAAGGTTCCCAACGAAATTTTAACCTTTTTTTTCATAAAAGTAAAACTTCATATATTTAGCTGTTCCTGCTTATTAAACAATCTGTTGCAACCGGGCAGTGTAAGAATACATCAAAATCTAAGCAATCGTATGAGAAAATTCTATTCTGTGATAACCTTTATGCTGTTGTTGGGGGTTACAGCATTGTCTCAGACATCCAGGCTTACGGGACAGGTTAAAGACATTACCGGTGAGCCGGTGCCCTTTGCCACAATCATAGTAAAAGCAACAAACAATGCTGCTGCCGCAGACCAGAACGGTAATTTCAGCATTACAGCTCCGGTAGGGTCGATATTGTTGATTAGTGCTGCTGGTTTTCAGCCAAACCAGGTGAAAATAACTGATGAAACAGCGCTCTCTATTACCATGACAGGCGGAAATGCTCTGGATGAAGTTGTAGTTACAGCGCTGGGTATTACCCGGCAATCTAAATCTTTAGGTTATTCTACACAACAGATCGACGGCGCTGAGATAACCAAGGCCCGGGAGACCAACATAGTCAATTCGCTGGCCGGCAAGCTTGCAGGGGTAAGGGTAACATCACAATCAGGTACTTTAGGTGGTTCCTCAAGAATTATAATAAGAGGCGTGTCTTCTTTCTCCGGAAATAATAACCAGCCTCTTTTCGTAATTGATGGATTTCCTATCGACAATGGTAATCCTGCCGTAGCTACCTCAACCGGCGCATCTCCTTCAGGTTCCGCGTCAGTAGATTTCGGCAACAGAGCCAGCGATATAAATCCGGATGATATAGAATCAATCTCCGTACTGAAAGGTGCATCCGCTACAGCCTTGTATGGATCAAGGGCTAAAAATGGCGCCATAATCATTACTACAAAAAGGGGGAAGAAAGGGCAGACGTCCATAGCAGTAAATTCGACAACCAGATTTGATAAAGTTTTAAAGCTCCCGGAATTTCAAAACGAGTATGCGCAGGGTCTGTATGGTGTATATAACCGGAGTGTACTAAATGGGTGGGGTCCCAAAATAAGCGAAGTGCAGGATCAGCAGTTCACTAATTTTCTGGATCAGCAGGTAACACTTAAAGCCTATCCTGACAATATTAAGAACTTTTTCGAAACAGGCAATACCTACATTAACTCCATATCTTTTGACGGCGGCGATGATAACAGCGATTACCGGCTTGGATATACTAATACTATCCAGGATGGAATTATTCCAAACCAATCGCTTCTTAAGAATTCCCTAACCCTTAGCGCAGGAAAAAAGTTTTCAAATAAATTTAATACAAGGGCCAATCTGAATTATACAGGAACAATCTCAAAAGGAAGACCATCTCAAAGTTCTAATGATCCAAATATTCTGGGTAACGTAATCTATAATATTCCCAGAACGCTTGATATACAACAGGTGAAGGATAATTATTTTGATTCTTCCACCGGACAACAAAGAACGCTTACGCCTGCAAGAAATGGTAATAATCCATACTGGATAATCAATAACAATGGATACAATTCCAATGTAGACAGGGTATTTGGTAATACAATAATAAATTATAAACCACTCAGCTGGCTGAATATCTCCAATAATCTTGGTCTTGATTTTTACAATGAATTTCGTAAAGGGTTTACCAGAAATGGCACGATAGGAGCGCTTAACGGAAATTTCCTGGAGGCCAATCTTTTTAACCGGATTGTTAATAACGACCTGATCATTACTGCAAATAAAGATATTAATTCTGATATGGCACTTACTGTTCTTGCAGGTGGTAACATCAACGACAGGTTCTTCAGGAGGTCGCAATCCTATGCGCAGGAATTAAGTGTAGATCAATTATATTCTTTCAGCAATGCGTCTTCTGTTGTAACCACAAATTTTATGCAGCAACAGCGGATCATTGGTTTATACGGAGAAGTTGGGCTTAGCTACAAAGAATTTCTTTTTATAAACATAACCGGAAGAAATGACTGGAGCTCGATATTGCCGATTGCTAACCGTTCTTATTTCTATCCTTCATTCAGCTCAAGTTTTATTTTCAGCCATTTTGTTAAATATAGCTGGTTGTCGTATGGTAAGCTGAGGGCCAGCTTTGCCAACGTGGGAAGTGATGATAATCCTTACCTGACCAGGTATACTTATTCGCCTCAAAGTACCGCATTTGCACAATACGGCTATGGAGTTAGTTATCCGTTCAATGGCGCGCTTGCTTACAGTATACCTATAACAATTCCTTCTTCAAATCTAAAACCGCAGAATCAGGCAAGCTTCGAGGTGGGAACAGAAATGAGATTTCTGCAGAACAGGATTAAACTGGATTTCACTTATTATAATTCAGTCACCAGGGATCAGATAGTAGCGCTGGCAGTTCCCAATTCCACTGGTTACAGGACCATCAGGACCAATGCGGGGACAATCAAAAATACAGGTGTGGAATTGCAACTGGGCGTTATTCCGGTTAAAACAAAGAATTTTACCTGGAGCATAGATTTCAATTTTTCTCACAATAAACAGATCGTAACAGAATTGCCTGCATCGATTGGTACCTACACGCTTGCAAGTGGATGGAGTTCACTACAAATAAGAGCAGAAAAGGGTAAGGAAATAGGAATTTATGGTGTAGGCTGGGATCGTGATCCGGATGGCAATATTATTATGGATCCTTTGACAGGGTTGCGTACCGTTAAATCTGATGTCCGTCTGGGAAATCTGTATCCTGACTGGATGCTCGGCATCAATAACGCTTTTACCTTTCAACGGTTCAATCTTAGCTTCCTGATCGATATCCGGCAGGGGGGATCAATATATTCAAGCACCGTATCATCGGCACGCACTACCGGATTAGGAATTGAAACGCTAGCCAACAGGGGAAAGATATTTATTGATAAAGGTGTGCTGCCTGCGCCCGACGGAAAGTTTGTTCCAAACAATGTACCTGTACAAAGTATGCAGGACTATTGGATACTTAATTATACTTCTGCCAATACGGAAGCGAATATTTTCGACGCTTCCTATGTTAAATTCAGAGAGCTGCGCCTTTCTTATAGCCTTCCTGCAAGTATTCTTGGAACAGGAAGTAAAATTTTTAAAGGAATTGAAGTAGGTATTGAAGGAAGAAACCTTTGGATCATTCATGATAACGTACCGCATATCGATCCCGAAGTAAACTTTTTCACTAATAGCTCAGTTGGTGAAGGAGTAGAATTCAACTCCATACCTTCTACCCGTTCTTTAGGATTTAATGTGAGATTTAAATTTTAATCAAATTTTTATGAAATATAAATTTGTAAAATTGCTGGCAGTGATACTCATGAGTACTACCTTGTTTTCCTGCCGGAAATATCTTGATATCAATGCTGATCCCAATAATGCTGTTGTCGGGGATCCAAAATCACTTTTTTCTTTTGCCATATCTTCTTTTGTTAACAATAGAGCAGGAGGCGATATGTATATACCCATGGCACTTGGAGGACAGTCCATATCCAGCGGGGGAACTTCATCCGGCGGAACAAGCTGGGGGTCGGGCAGTGAGGACCAGTATGTTTTTAGTCCTTTTAGCTACTCGAATATCTGGACACAATATTATACTTCTGTAGCGGGTAATTTGAGAAAGGCGATAGATCTTAGCGAAACTTCACTGCCAAAAAATGAAAACGGTGCTGCGCAGGCAAAAGTGGTTCTCGCCCAAACCTTTTATGAGCTTACCACTACTTATGGAGATATTCCTTTTTCAGAAGCCCTGGACCTCAACAATCTTGCACCTAAATTTGATGGCCAGCAGGATGTGCTCAATGGTTGTATAGCACTTCTGGACTCAGCGATTAGCCAGTTTGATCCTGCTTCCGGTTTTAAGTTTGATGAACCTTATGATATGTTTTATAAGGGGGATATTGATAAATGGATCAAAGTCGCGAAATCCATCAAACTGCGTATACTCATGACAATGGCTGATAAGGATCCAACAAAAATATCTGTGATAGGGGATATGATCGCTGCCGGTGGATTTATTGAATCCGCCAATGATAATTTCGAAATAGGCTTTGAAAATGTAGCGGGGAAAAGAAATCCTAAATATCAAATCAAAACTGATTACAATGGAGATGTTGATTTCTTTTACGCTTCTCCGTATGTTCTGGATTTTATGCAGGCCAGTAATGATCCCCGCATACCTTTCTTTTATGATAAGGCAAATGGTGCCGTAACTTTTCATGCAATACAACCCGGTGACAACGCAGACGATCAGTTGGATTCCAAAATTGCCAGCTCATTACATTCGGCAGCGGAGCCTGAATATGTATATACCTACCAGGAATTACTGTTCTATGAAGCTGAAATTTATGCCCGCGGTCTTGGGGTAGCCGCTGACATGGCAATGGCCAACACTTTATATAAGCAGGCTGTTCTGGAATCGTCAATATTCTTTGGAGTGACCGCTGCAAATGCTACTTCGTTTTCCAGTGGCCTTCCTGCACTTACCGGTATCAGTGATCCGCTGAAGCAAATTAATTATCAGCACTGGATAGATAAATTTGACAGGGGAATAGATGCCTTTGTGCAATGGAGAAGATCTGGCTCTGAAGGATCAGAAACGCCAGACCTTACGCTTCCGGTTGGGGCGCCTTCAGGAAATCTGTTCAGGAGGTATGAATATCCGCAAAATGCTGAACTGGATGCGAATCCCAATGCTCCTGCACTTATTAATTTTACTGGAAAAGTCTGGTTCGACTTATAACTTTTAAACTGATCGCATCATGTCAAAGACATTGTTACTAATATCCCTGCTTGTTGTGGCATTGATCACCTCCTGTGATAAAAAAAGCCCGGGAAATGATTATGATCTCACCAATGCCCTCAATTCTTATGTGACATTAACCAGTACAAAGCCGATTGACGTGGTTGAAGGAGATTCCGTTAGTATTTCTTTTACCATGAGAACAGCGTTCCAGCAAAAGGTAACTGTATATTATGCTGTTTCTTCTCCGGTGAACCTGGTAGATCAGTCTGTAATAATAGACAGGAATTTATTAAAGGCAAAGGGGACTTTTAAAATTCCTGAGGGAATAATTACCGATTCTTCGGGTACTGAAACTGCTGTATTAAGTGTAACCAAAGCCACGACCGATGATGGACAGATTTTAACAATTGGACGGTATAACGATTCCACTGCTCAAAAAGTAAATATCGTAATTTCTGTTCCCTAAAATATTAATGCTGCTCTTTAATTAAAATAGCAACAGTTCTTTTATTTTTTCCTCAACTTTATCTTCATTTGGCAGCACTGCCTTTTCCAGGTAAACATTCATAGGAATAGCGGGAACATTCAGCGCGCCTAAAACGTCTACCGGTGCTTCCAGCCATTTGAAACATGCTTTTGCAATGCGTCCGGCAAGTGCTTCTGCAAATGAATTGTTTTGCTGCTCCTCTGTAAGCACAAGGCATCTTCCATTTTGTTGCACAACCGAAAATACCAGTTCCTCATCTAATGGAAATAGTGTACGCAGATCTACAATCTCTATCTTTCCGGGAAATTTTTTCGCGGCGGCTTTAGCCCAGTAAACACCCATTCCATAAGTGATGATGCAGCAGCTTTCACCAGTATTTTTATACTTATCTGAAGCTTTCAATATAATATTTGCTTTGCCCAGGGGCAGGATATAGTCCTTCGAAGGTTCAACGGTTTTGGCGTCTTCGGTGCCGGGCACCCTGCCCCAGTATAAACCTTTGTGTTCCAGCATTACCACAGGATTAGGATCATAGAAGGAGGCTTTCATTAATCCTTTCATGTCTGCGGCATTAGATGGATAAACAACTTTAATTCCCTTGATGCTTAATAAGGTTGTTTCAATACAACCCGAATGATATGGACCCCCGCCACCATAAGCACCGGTGGGAACACGTATCAGCGTTTGAACCGGAAATTTTCCACAGGTAAGATAGCATGATTTGGATATTTCGGTTACCAGCTGATTAAGTCCGGGATAAAAGTAATCTGCAAATTGTACCTCCACGATCGCCTTTACGCCTACTGCAGACAGGCCCGTTGTTGAGCCAATGATATATGCTTCCTGGATAGCGGTATTAAACACCCGGTGTTCTCCAAATTGTTCTGCCAGTGTTGCTGCTTCGCGGAAAACACCTCCAAGCCTCCGGCCAACATCCTGGCCAAATAAAATCGCTTCCGGACAATCGTCCATTATTTCCCTGATAGCAAACAGCGCAGCATCCACCATCAATATTTTTTCTTTGGAGGAAGGGGAGCGGTTACCGATCTCTTTTGCTATGGGCGTAGGAACAAATATGTGTTGGGCTACAGTATCAATGGACGGCTCCTCTGCTGCCACTGCTTTTGCAAAAGCATGTAGAATATTTTCTTTTTCCTGCTGTTCAACCTGTTTTATTTCTTTGTCATTAATACCATATCCGATCAGGCGTGTTCTTAACAGGGGAACCGGGTCGTTCAAATAATTTTTTTTCAGATCTGCTTTCGAACGGTAAAATTCTTTTCGAACACCGCTGGTGTGGTGGCCGAGTAATGGCACTTTGGCCTGCACAATAAATGGACCCCGGTTGTTTCTTACATCGTTGATCACTTCCTGCATTTTTCTATAACTTTCTTCAAAATTATTCCCGTCTATACGTAGCCGGGAGATCCCTGGAAAGCCCGCCGCATATTCGAATGCATCCATCACCCGGGCTTCGTGGGCCGTTACGCTGATACCCCAGTCATTGTCCTGCACAAGGTATATAACCGGAAGTTTTTTCAGCGCAGCGAATTGAAAGGCTTCACTTACTTCTCCTTCTGTTACACTTGCATCGCCGAGCGAGCAGACAACTATTGGTGACTCTCCGGAGGGTCCTTTTTTTAATGTAGGTGAATTAATGTTTTCCAGGTATCCAATACCCTGGGCGATACCGGTTGCGGGAATCACCTGCATACCGGTGGCGCTGCTCTGGTGGATGATACCGGGCTTGTCATTGCTTTTATAATTAGGGTGGCAATAGTATTCTCTTCCGCCGGTAAAAATATCATTCCCTTTTGCGAGAAGCTGGAGCATCAGCTCGTAAGGAGTAAATCCAAGTCCGAGCAACATGCTTTCATCACGGTAATAGGGGCTTACAAAATCGCAGGGCAGCAGTTGAAAGGCGGTTGCCAGTTGTATGGCTTCATGCCCCCTGGAGGTAGAATGAACATATTTGCAGAGGGGCCTGTTGGCTTCATAAAGTTCTGCCATGGCGCCTGCCTGGCACATCAGGCGGTAAGCCTTTAGTAGTATGGTGGTGTCCATGTATGTGAGGTAAGCGGTAAGGCACCAAAAGTATACTTATTTTATTTCGAGTGTAGCCATGCTGTCGCTTTCTATAAATATTTCCAGTTCATCGCCAACGACACATTCACCTACTCCCGCAGGTGTACCCGTAAAGATAAGGTCGCCGATATTGACTGAAAAGTAATTAGAAATGTAAGCGATGATTTTATCGAAACTGTGGAGCATCAGGTTGGAATTTCCCTGCTGGACCATTTCTTTATTCTTATATAAACAAAAGTTGATGTCTTTTTTGTTTTTGATGTCGGCCACTGGTATCCATTTGCCTACAACGGCAGAATTATCCCATGCCTTTGCTTTTTCCCAGGGCAGGCCCTTTTCTTTAAGTTCGTCCTGAATGTCCCTGGCAGTAAAGTCAATTCCTACTGACACAGCATCGTAATATTTACCGGCAAAACGCTCCTGGATATATTTACCATTTTTAGATATACGGAGCACCAGCTCGCATTCATAATGGAGTTCGTTGGTAAACTCAGGGTAATAAAAAGGAGTATGGGCCTGGAGCAATGCGCTTTTCGGTTTCATAAAAATAATCGGTTCGTCAGGAACCGCATTACCCAACTCTTTCGCATGTGCCACATAATTCCGGCCGACACAGAATATTTTCATATTCAATAAGGGGTTTATCTTAGTTAAGCGCTTTCAATTTGCTAACCTGAATTTCAGGGTTGAAGCATAAGGGATATTGAATATCAAATTATTATCATCAATAATATAACTATGCGAAAATAAAGATTCAATTCAACAAATCATACTATAAATTCTTTTTTATTAACATCCCCCATTGTCCTTTCTATGCCTCTAAACATAAAGCTTTCAATTGTCTCTACGGAAGCCGCTACTTTGAGTCTGACAAGCCCTGTTTCTTCACTTGTCCACCGCCCCAGAACAAATTCTACCTGCATGCCCTTCGGGAAATTGTTGCCAATGCCAAACCGAAGCTTCGGGTATTCTGTTGTTCCCAGCGACTCCTGAATGCTGCTCAGTCCATTGTGTCCGGCATCGGTTCCCGAGGGCCGCAAACGGAGCTTTGATAATGGCAGTGCAAGGTCGTCCAGGATCACCAGCAATTGTCTGACGTCAATTTTTTTGTTATCTATCCAGTATTTCACCGATTTTCCACTGAGGTTCATAAAAGTGGATGGTTTAATAAGAATGGCTTCTTTGCCCCTGAAGTTAAAGCTGGCCATATCTGCCAGCCGTTCAGATTTGAATGACACGCCGTGTTTCGCCGCAAGGGCATCGGCTATTTCGAAGCCTATGTTATGACGGGTATGAGCATACTCGGCGCCCGGGTTACCTAATCCGACGATAAGAAAACGCGACATAATTAAAATTAAGAATTATCCAGGCAAAAAAAGGGCTATCTCACAAGTGGAAATAGCCCTTTTTTTGGGAATAATTTATTTTTTAGATGCCGCTTTAGCCGGAGCTGCCTTTGAAGGAGCTGATTTAGCCGGAGCAGTTTTTGCGGGAGCCGCCGCTGCAACCTTGGTTGTTGCTGCACCAGGAGTACCACCTGCCTCTTCCTGTTTCAACTGACGGGTCATCACTACTGAAGCGATCGGAATTCTTGGCGAATTCATGATTTCAAAGTTTGCATCCTTTACATCCTCTACCCTGATATTTTCGTTCAGTTCAAGATTTGTAAGATCCACTTCGATGTTTTCCTTCAGATACTTAGGGTAAGTCTTGATGTTTAAAGACTTCATTTTGGTAACAAGCTTTCCTCCACCTTTAACACCTGCAGCAGTGCCGGTAAATTTGATCGGAATGGTAGCCACTACCTTTTTGTCTTCAACGAGCTCAAGAAAATCCATGTGAGCCAGTTCATCTGAAACTTTGTTCAGCTGGATATCTTTAAGAATGCAGCGGAAGCTTTTTCCGTCTATCTTAATTTCTGCGAGCTGAAACTCTGATGTGTACACAAGATGTTTAAATGACAGCACAGGTGCGGAAAAATTTACCTCCTGCGAACCCCCATAAATTACACCAGGTACCAGGCCCTGAGAGCGAAGCCGACGGGTATGTTTTTTACCGGTTTCGGTCCTCAGTTGTCCTTCGATTGTAATTGTTTTCATTTTAAAATGATTGTTTTAAATTAATCTTTCACCTACCTGTTCCTCAGTTGGCTGTGAATAAACAGGCCTGTAATACTTTTATTTTCATAAGCGTTGCGAAGTGCCACTGCAAAAAGATCCGCCACGGTTACTACTTTTATTTTCGATATTTTCTGCTTCAGCGGAATAGTGTCACACACCACCAGTTCCTCCAGCACACTGTTCTCTATATTGGCATAAGCGTTACCGCTTAATACCGGATGGGTACAAAAGGCTCTTACGCTTTTCGCTCCCTTGTCCATTAGTAATCCTGCCGATTTCGCAAGTGTTCCTCCTGTGTCGCATATATCATCTATCAGAACGACATTTTTTCCAGCTACCTCCCCAATCACTACCATGCTCGCGATTTCATTAGCCCGCTTCCGGTGCTTATCACAAATCACCATCTCAGCATTGAAATACGAGGCGATTTCTCTTATCCTGTTCGCACTTCCAACATCGGGGGCGGCAAAGGTAAGGTTTTCAGCTTCAAGTTGCTCTATGTAAGGGATAAAAATGGCGGAGCTGTCGAGGTGATCTACAGGGATGTCAAAATAGCCCTGGATCTGTGGAGCATGAAGGTCCATTGTGATCACCCTGTCGGCACCAGCTGCAACAAGCATATTCGCCACCAGCTTGGATCCTATCGCTACGCGGGGTTTGTCTTTTCTGTCCTGCCGGGCATATCCGTAATATGGAATAACGGCTACCACCTTGTAGGCACTTGCCCTTTTTGCGGCGTCAATCATCAGCAGCAATTCCATTATATTTTCGGCGGGGGAGCAGGTACTCTGGACCAGGAATACCATGTCACCACGAATGCTTTCCTGGTACGCTGTTTGTATTTCCCCGTCGCTGAACTTTGAAATGATGATTTTTCCGAGAGGGATGCCAAATTTATGGGCTATTTTTTCGGCAAGGTATTGAGAACCTGTACCGGAAAAAATTTTAGGTGCTCGTTCCATTTTTGTGATTAATGAGCGGCGAAGATAAAGCTATAAATGTAAAAAACTCCCCTTCCCGAAGGGAGGGGAGTTTTATTCACCACCTCTAATAGTGAAGTTATTTACTGGAAACAGTAAGGAAAACCTGCTTGCTCGTATTGATCATGGCTGTTTTATCCGTTGAAGAGCTCTCATTCTTCACAAGGCTGGTCTTCGGATTTACTGCGTAAAAAATCGCAGAACAAATAAAGATGGAAAAGAACAGGGCTACAAAGTACATTCCGATGCAAAAAAGGAAGGGCTGATAGCCGCCAATAGCTGAAAAAGTAGATTTACGTTTCATGGTGTGGATTTATAGTTTTCTAAGGTCCGGATACAGTACTATAACGGTAACAAAGTGTTATTTAGTACATCTGAAAAACAAAAATACTTCCTAATCTTGAGCCATGCAAGAGCAGAATTACTCTATAAAAGACTGGGCAAAAGACGACCGTCCGCGCGAAAAACTACGATTCCGGGGTTCCCAGCACCTGTCCGATTCAGAACTGCTTGCTATCCTGATCCGCAACGGAACCCACAAGCGCTCCGCGGTGGATCTCGCCAAAGAAATACTGGGCCTGGGAAAGAACAATCTTGGACTCCTTGGAAAACTGGACATTAAAGAGCTTATGAAGATCAAAGGCATAGGGGAAGCCAAGGCCATCACTATTTCGGCTGCACTGGAACTTGGCCGGCGCCGGCAGGCGTTTATTTCCCTGGATAAGTTCCTGGTGAAGGGAAGCAGGGACATTGCCCAATACGTGCAGTCGCTGCTCCAGGATTTCAGGCACGAAGTATTTGGCGTGGTTTTCCTCAATCGTGCCAACCGCATAAAACATTATGAAGTGATCAGCGAGGGGGGAATAACGGCCACTGTTGCCGATCCGAGAATAATATTAAAGAAGGCGCTCGCGGAAGACGCCGTTGGAATCATCCTTTTTCATAATCACCCTTCGGGAAGTCTTAAACCCAGCCGGGCGGACGAGGAACTGACCATTAAAATTTCTGAGGCCTCGAAGTTATTCGACATCCGCGTGCTGGATCATATAATTGTCAGCGAGGAAGGGTATTTTAGCTTTGCAGATGAGGGTATGATATGAATATCCTTAAATTTGTTTTATGAGCGATCAGATTCAACCACCACCAAATCAACTTAACATTGAGATTTCAGAAGAAGTTGCAGAGGGCCATTACTCTAACCTTGCCATTATTACCCATTCCCACGCTGAATTTGTAATTGATTTCGTAAATGTGATGCCTGGCACTCCAAAAAGCAAGGTGAAATCAAGGGTGATACTTACGCCGCAGCATGCCAAGCGTTTTATGAAGGCGCTTACAGAATATGTAAACCGTTTTGAATCCGTTAATGGAAAAATTCAGGACCTTGAAGATGTTCAGCTTCCCCTGAATTTTGGTGGTCCTGCTGCCCAGGCGTAATTTATAGTATTTACCATGGGAAAGCGCAAAGGAAGCGTAAAGCGGTATTAAAAATTGCTTGCGAACCTATTATAATCTTTGCGATTTTGCGTGAAACCAATTATAATATGTTCACTCTTAAAGAAAAAATAAAAGAAAGGTCGGCGGCTCATGCGGCTTATTTTATAGAGGTGCGTCGTCACCTGCATGCACATCCAGAATTAAGCTACCAGGAATTTCAGACGGCAGCATTTGTTCAGAAACAATTATCTTTTTTCGGCATTGATCATAAATTAATGGGAGGCACCGGAGTTGTCGGAATCATCGAAGGAAAAAATCCTTCAAAGAGAATTATCGCGCTGCGCGCAGATATGGATGCGCTGCCCATAGAGGAAGAAAATGATGTGCCTTACCGTTCACAAAACGCCGGCGTAATGCATGCCTGCGGTCACGATGTGCACACTACCTGTTTGCTCGGTGCGGCAAAAATATTAAATGAATTAAAAGAAGAGTGGGAGGGAACGGTTAAATTAATTTTTCAGCCTGGTGAAGAAAGAAATCCCGGTGGAGCGAGTGTATTAATTAAAGAGGGAGTGCTTAAAGATCCTGTGCCTTCTGCCATATTTGGATTGCACGTGCATAGCGGATTACAGGCGGGACAATTTAGTTTTCGCGCGGGCAAGGTAATGGCCAGCGCGGATGAATTATATTTTACCATAAAAGGAAAGGGCGGCCATGCAGCAGCGCCTCATCTTACAACAGACACTATACTTGTGGCCTCTCATATCATTGTTGCATTGCAGCAGGTGATCAGCCGCAATAATGATCCGTTTACCCCTTCTGTATTGTCCATTTGTTCCATACATGGTGGTTATACTACCAACGTCATTCCCAGTGAAGTAAAACTGATGGGAACGTTTCGGGCGCTTGATGAAAAATGGCGTTTCAAGGCACATGAATTAATTAAAAGAATTGCGGAATCAACAGCAACAGGTATGGGTGCAACAGTAGATGTGCATATTGACGTGGGTTACCCTGCAGTAATGAATAATGATGAATTGTATGCAGAGGCCAGGAAACTTGCAGAAGAATTTGCTGGTGCTGAGCATGTGGAAACTACGGAGGTACGAATGGGCGCAGAAGATTTTGGTTATTATTCGCAGGTGATTCCCGGTTGTTTCTACCGGCTTGGCGTAGGAAATATTGCCAAAGGAATAATCGCAGGTGTGCACACACCCATTTTTAATGTTGATGAATCATCCATCAGGAACGGGGTGGAGATGATGGCCTGGTTAGGAGCGAATGCCAAATTATAAACTTTCCCCTTCCGGTTTTACTTCAATAGTGTCCGGAACTATATATACATTTCCTTCAAATAATTTTTGAATACCAGGCAGGTATTGCCCGGCTTCTTCCCTGTCTAAAAAATTGCCGACTTTTAACCTGAAAAATGGTGACTGGTACATCATGTAAGCCTTCAACTCAGGAAAACGCCGGTACATTTTAGTTTTTGCTTCCAGCACCGTGTTCCGGTTATTGGAGCTCATTACCTGTATTCTGAATCCAGGAGCATTTCGCCTTGAATTGCGGGTGGTAATGTCATTAATTTCAATTTGTTTGCTTACCAGGAGATCTATACGCGGATCCTTGTGCAAAATAACACTTGCCGTATCCTGCGCATGGCCAGTCACAATTAATAAAACAAAAAATATTGTATACAGCTTATTCATGCGATTGTTTTACAATGGCCACCCCTGCGCTACAGCCAATCCTGTCAGCGCCGGCATCGATCAGTTGCCGGGCAAATTCATATTTTTTAATGCCACCGGATGCTTTAATTTTTACAGTAGAGGGTAAACAGGTCCTCATCAGTTGCACGGCTTCAATGGTGGCTCCTCTTTCGGCATAGCCTGTCGATGTTTTAATAAAGTCCGCGCCTGCCTGTGAATATATTTTACAGCACCTGGTTATCTCTTCGTCTGTCAGTATTCCTGATTCGATAATCACCTTAATTATCCTGTCCTGCTTATGAATAGGTTCGATCAGTAGCTCTATCTCGGATTCCAAATAGGACCATGAACCGTTTTTTAATGCGGCAAGATTTATTACCACATCAATTTCATCTGCACCATCCCTAAGTGCCTGCTGAACCTCTGCGAGCTTTGCCAGCGACACAGAATAACCAAATGGAAAACCCGCGACTGTGGCAATTTTCACTTTGCTGTTACTTAACGCGGATTTCGATGTTCTTACAAAGGGTGGAGGCACGCAGACTGCTGCGAACTGGTATTCCTCCGCTTCACTGCAGCATTTTTTTACATCAGCAGGGGAGGTGGTTGGTTTTAATATTGTATGATCTATGTAAGCGGCTACGTTCATTTACACTGTTTCTTTACCATGGCAGTTCTTGAATTTCTTGCCGCTTCCGCAGGGGCAGGGATCATTCCTTCCCACCTTAGGTCCTACTTTTACCGGTGCCTGTTTTACATTGGAAGAAGGATCGAAATAATCATTTTCATTTGCTGCATAATCTTCCCCCCTGGCTTCAATGGCTTCTTTGTTTGCCTGCATTTTACTCATGTCGGTTTTTTGTTCGCGTCCTTCCCTTATCTGGTTGCTGTTCTGTTGTTCAACAGGAATACCGCTATGGCTGAGGAAGCTCACAATTTCTCTGTTTACCTCTCCATCCATGTTTTTGAACAAGTCAAAAGCGGTGATCTTATAAATAACCAGTGGATCTTTTTGTTCGAGGTATGCGGTCTGTACACTCTGTTTCAGGTCATCCATCGCGCGAAGGTGTTCCTTCCAGGAATCGTCGATAATGGAAAGCGTGATCTGTCTTTCAAGTGCACTGCTCAGTTCTGCTCCACCGCTGTCAATGGTCTTATGAAGGTTAGATAAAATCTGTATGCCTTTTTTTCCGTCAGTGAATGGCACCACTACATTTTCAATGTGCTGGCCCTGCTGCTGGCGGATGTTTGCAAAAACCGGCCCTGCCTGTTTTTCAAGGTCTTTCTTCTTTTGCTGGTACCGGTTTATGGATTCATCGTATAATTTAGCTGCGAGTTCATTAGGATTGCCTTTTGCAAATTCTGCTTCGGTAATGGAACTGTCGATACCGAAATTAACGATGGCTGCCAGTTTAAATCCTTCATAATCCTGCTGCTCCTGGAATGAACTGACAAGCCCTTCAGCAACACCATAGAAAGCGTTGTCCAGATCAAGTGCAAGTCTTTCTCCGAACAATGCATGGCTTCTTTTTTTATACACCACATTGCGCTGTTTATTCATTACGTCATCATATTCCAGCAAACGTTTTCTGATACCGAAATTATTTTCTTCTACTTTTTTCTGCGCCCTTTCAATGCTTTTAGTTACCATGCTATGCTGGATCACTTCACCTTCCTTATATCCAAACCTGTCCATGATGGAGGCGATTCTTTCGCTGCCGAATAAACGCATCAGGTCATCCTCCAGCGATACATAAAATTGTGTGGTGCCCGGATCGCCCTGCCGTCCTGATCGGCCCCGCAGCTGCCTGTCCACGCGACGGCTCTCATGCCGTTCGGTGCCGATGATGGCCAGTCCGCCTGCATCTTTCACGCCAGGTCCGAGTTTGATATCGGTACCGCGTCCAGCCATGTTAGTGGCTATTGTAACGGCTCCTGCAAAACCAGCTTCCGCGATTACCTGCGCTTCACGCGAATGCTGCTTTGCGTTCAGCACATTGTGAGGAATCTTTTTGCCCTGCAGCATTTTGCTCAGTAATTCACTTACCTCAACCGAAGTGGTGCCTACCAGTACTGGCCTTCCGGCATTGCGCAGGTTTTCTATTTCTTCTATGGCAGCCTTGTATTTTTCTCTTTTTGTTTTGTACACCAGGTCCTGGTGATCTATTCTTATTGCCTGCACATTTGTGGGAACCGTTACGACATCTAATTTATAAATGTCCCAAAGTTCGCCTGCTTCCGTTTCTGCTGTACCGGTCATGCCCGACAATTTGTGGTACATACGGAAATAGTTCTGCAGCGTGATGGTGGCATATGTTTGCGTGGCGGCTTCGATCTTTACATTTTCCTTTGCTTCGATAGCCTGGTGCAGGCCGTCGCTGTAGCGACGTCCGTCAAGGATACGACCGGTCTGCTCATCAACGATTTTTACTGCGGCATCCATCACCACATATTCAATATCCTTATCGAATAAGGTGTAAGCCTTTAATAATTGCTGAACCGTATGTATGCGGTCGGCTTTAACAGAATATTCGTTTAATAACGATTCCTTTTGTTGTAGTTTTTCTTCCGCTGATAAGTCTGTCTTATCTATTTCTGCCAGCTGCACGCCAATATCGGGTAATAAAAAGAATTCAGGGTCCTCACCGGATTTAGTTATGGTATGAATACCTTTATCCGTTAATTCCACCGAATTATTTTTTTCATCTATGTGGAAGAATAACTCTTCATCCACTTTAGGCATTTCTTTCTGCTGGTCGGCGAGATAATAATTTTCTGTCTTTTGTAATTTTACTCTTACTCCGGGTTCACTGAGGAATTTAATTAAGGCGCTGTTTTTAGGCAGTCCACGGTGTGCGCGCATTAATCCAAGTCCGCCGCTCTTAGGATCGTCATCACCTTCCGCGAATTGTTTTTTTGCTTCGTTGAGGCATTTGTTTGTTACCTGTTTCTGCATTTCCACGAGCTTATCCACCCGTGGTTTTAACAAATGGTATTGCTGCTCATCGCCTTTAGGCACAGGACCTGAAATAATTAAAGGAGTACGTGCATCGTCTATAAGCACGCTGTCGACTTCATCCACCATTGCATAATGATGTTTGCGCTGCACCATCTCTTCCGGGCTGTGCACCATATTATCCCTTAAATAATCAAAACCGAATTCATTGTTGGTGCCGTAAGTGATATCTGCGGCGTAAGCTTTTCTTCTTTCGTAGCTGTTGGGCTGGTGGCGGTCGATACAGTCGACGGTCAAACCGAGCCATTCGTAGATGGTTCCGTTCCATTCGGAATCCCGCCGTGCGAGGTAATCATTCACGGTAACAATGTGAACGCCTTCTCCGCTGAGTGCATTCAGATATGCTGCAAGCGTGGAAACCAGGGTTTTACCTTCGCCGGTTGCCATTTCCGCAATCTTTCCGGAATGTAGTACTGCACCACCAAGAAGCTGCACATCGTAATGGAGCATGTTCCATGTGATCATGGTTCCTCCTGCGATCCAGCTGTTTTTAAAGACGGATCTGTCGCCATCAATTTTTATATATTCTTTACTGATACTCAGGTCGCGGTCAAGAGGGGTGGCGGTAGAAATCATCTCTGAATTATCTTTAAAGCGGTGCGCAGTTTCTTTTACTACGGCAAACGCCTCGGGAAGCAGTTCTTTCAGCACTTCTTCTATCTGGGTGTCACGGTCCTTTTTCAACTTGTCCACCTGCTGATAGAGCGTGTCTTTTTCATTTATATGGGTGGAAGGCAGTTCTTCAGCATTCCTGGAAAAGTCGTTAATCTGCTGATCGGTGGTTTCCAGGTGTTTAAATATCCGCTGTTTGAATTCATTGGTTTTATTCCTTAGTTCATCATTGGAGATAGACTGAAAAGCAGCGTAATGCTGATTTATGGAGATAACAAGTGGCTCGATGGATTTGATGTCTTTTTCAGACTTGCTGCCACCGAACATTTTTGATAAAAAACCTAACATATTTATGATCTGATTTATTTAAGAATTGTTGGACAAATTTGATGCTAATTCAGAACGGACGTCATTCTGACAGGGGAACAAAGGTAAGGTTTCTTGATTTGCCTGTAAGGTTAAGCGGAGGAACATTAAGATGATGCCTATCAGGCGCCAGGACGAATAATTTTTATTTTTTGTTAAAAAAGTTAGTATTTTTGCAGCTAAATAAATTAGTCCATGTCAGTAGCAGGAAAAAATCTAAAATATTTAAGAAAATTAAGAGGCTGGACCCAGGAAGAATTTTCTGTTAAATTACAAATAAAAAGATCTTTACTTGGGGCGTATGAAGAAGAACGTGCCGAACCGAGGCTCGAGGTGCTGGAAATAATAGGAGACCTATTCAAGCTGACACTTGACGAATTATTATTGACAGAACTTGGCGACAACAAAGGGAATTATCTTGCCCGCCGACGCGCCCAGAAACTTGCCGCCGGTACCAATGAAATTTCCTTTGTTCCGGTTAAAGCCGCCGCCGGTTACCTGGCCGGCCATGCTGATCCGGAATATATAGATGAACTAAACACCTTCACTCTTCCCATGCTTTCAGCCGGATCTTACCGGGCCTTTGAGATAATAGGGGATTCCATGCTTCCCACTCCAAGCGGGTCCATTATTATTGGTGAAATGACATCGGGCCTGGAAGACGTAAAAAGTAACCAGACGTATATTATTATTTCCCGCAATGAAGGGATTGTATATAAAAGAGTAATGAAAAATGCAAGGTCCAAAGGAAAACTAACGCTGGTTAGCGACAATACCGCCTATCAGCCTTATTCAGTAAATGCCTTTGATATACTGGAAATATGGAAGGCCAGCATGGTGATCAGTAAAGCTAACGTGCAACCCCGGTGGGACGTTAATCAATTGGCCAGTGTCGTAAGCAACCTTCAGGATCAGGTAGATACCTTAAAAAATAAGATGAATTAATTGACATATGTCAATTTAAACCTATGGATTAGGAACATTATCTTGTGGGGGCACAACTCGGGGATTTTGATCATGTTGTGTAACCTTATCCATGTTCAAAACGACGTTATCTTTATATATTTTTTTATGCTATTGTTTTTCTGCAGGTGCGCAGATCAAAAGTTCGCATGCTGTTAAGATTACTTCCGCACCCCATATCGACGGCAATCTTGATGAGCAGGTCTGGCGGCTGGCACCTGATGCCAGCGGATTCATAACCAGTGCACCTGTCTTTGGAAATGCCTCTGCCGATAGCACCCTGGTAAAGGTTTTGTACGACAACACTTCCGTGTATATAGGCGCTTACCTGTATGGTGATCCTTCTCTGATCCGTAAACAATTTACCCCGCGCGACCAGGAGCGTCAGGCAGACGTGGATTTCTTCAGCGTATTTATCGATTCGTACCATGACCAACAAAACGCTTATCAGTTCCTGGTAACGTCCAGGAACGTTCAGACAGATTCCCGGCTATCTGCCAATATTTTGCCTGCCAAAGACATTTATGGTGACCTGAGCTGGGACGCCGTATGGGACAGCAAAGTCAGTATGCATCCCGATGGATGGTCCGTGGAGATAAAAATTCCCCTATTCTCCATTCGCTTTTCCAATAAAGAAAATGTCGACTGGGGTATTCAGTTTCTCAGGTACAGCAGAAGCAGGAACGAAACGTCTTTCTGGAACCCGGAAGATCCTAATACCAGCGGTTTTGTGAATCAGTTTGGAACCCTCGATGGGTTGAACGACATAGTTCCGCCTCTGCGGCTTAGTTTTTCACCTTACATCAGCGGCGGGTACCGAGGCACTCCGTCCCTTTCTGAGGGGTATAAAAATGAATGGCTGAAAAGCGGAGGCATGGATGTAAAGTATGGTGTCAGCGAAAGTTTCACTCTTGATGCGACACTCGTGCCCGATTTTGGACAGGTGATCTCTGACAATGTTGTCAATAATATATCTCCTTTCGAGATACAGTTCCGTGAAAACAGATCCTTTTTTACAGAAGGTACGGAGCTGTTTAATAAATCGGATCTGTTTTACTCAAGGAGGGTGGGCCATGAACCTGAGGGGCACCAGCGAGTAATAGATTCGGTGGGAACAGGAACGCTCGGTAATTACAATATCCTGTCAAATCCTTCGCTAACTAAGTTGTATAATGCCATCAAGTTTTCCGGAAGAACCAGCAATAATCTTGGCATAGGTGTTTTTAATGCAGTGGCAAGATCTGAAAAAGCAACGATAAGAAATGTGTTAACCGGTAAGGATTCAACTATTGTTACTGAGGCATTGACAAATTACAATGTATTTGTGCTGGACCAGGCTTTAAAAAACAGGTCCTATCTCACACTGACAAACACAAACGTGACCCGCAATGGTGGCTCGCGCAATGCGAATGTCACAGGACTCGATATTGTGCTGTATGATAGGAGTAACCAGTATGCCTTAATTATGCAACCCAGGTATAGTAAGATCTATGGTAATCCGGGCACGTATGACGGGTATAAGAATTATTTTGAATTCGGTAAAGTAAGTGGCAGGTTGCAATTTTCTGTAAGCAATGATATCAGGTCCGAAAAATACGATCCTAATGACCTGGGATTTGTGTCATCGCCGAATGAAATCGTAAACACAGGAAAAATTAGTTACAATGTTTATCAACCCAGCAGATGGTTCCTGAATCAGCAATACAGTATTTCTGCCTTGCAGTCTTATTTATATAAGCCACTGGAATATGAAAAAACGGAAATAACGGGAACCGGAAACCTGACTTTCAAAAATTTCTGGGCCTTGCAATTTGAAGGAGGAGGATTTACTTCCTGGCAAAATGATTTTTTTGAATTACAAACTCCTGAAAGTAAATATAGTTCACCACGGCAGAAATTGAGAAGATCACCATATTATTATTTATTTGTAGGAGGAAATACCGACACCAGAAAAAGATTGTATGTCAACTGGGAGCTTGGCGGTTCTGAAGGACCTTTGCCGGATGATCCTTTTAATAAAATTTCTGTGGCTGCAAGATACAGGTTCAGTGACCGCTTTACCATGACCGTTAGTTTTTCCCGTCAGCATGATCACGGTCAGTTCGGTTATTCTTTTACACGTGATTCTGAAACGAAGGCCCCTATCCTGGCCAGGAGACAAAATACAGATATAACTGCGATTGTCAGTGGTATATATAATTTTACCCCGCGCATGAATCTTACATTCAGGGCACGACATTACTGGAGCAGGATACTGAACACCAACCTGTATGATGTAAAACCTGACGGATACTGGACAGACAGGATAGGTCCGCTTACACCCAGAGACCTAAACGTAAATTATAATGTTTTTAATCTTGACGTGTTTTATACCTGGGATTTCAGACTTGGCAGCAGAATAATATTTGCCTGGAAAAACGCTCTCGGACCCTCTTACGAAGGTTATATAAATGGAAGTATTTACCATACTTATTTACACAATGTCACACGTGTGATGGAGATCCCGCATGGCAATGAATTTACCGTAAGATTTATTTACTTTCTAGATTATCAGCAGTTCAGAACAAAATATTCAAATAAATCATCCAACCTGTAAAATAGTATTGTTTACAATAGCGAAAGTAATATCATCTTCCTTTGGCTTTATAGAAACCGTTCCGGTGAACCTGCTGAACGCAGGCAGGATACAATAAGTATGGCTGAAATAAAAGCAGGGAAAGGTGAGACTTTGTTTTCCCATTCCATTTATAGTTATACCCGGATGAATATGTCCTGAAAAAACATAATACTCCAGGTTGCTTTCATCTTCACTGCAATCACCAGGATCATGCTGAAAACAAAATCCTTTTACTTTTAATGTTTTATCAAAAATCTCTATGCCGGTGTCTTCATACCAACGGCGGTGCAGGATATCATGATTTCCTTTTATAAGCTGTATTTTAAGGCCGGGGAAATCATTCCGCCACTTCGCAAACAGATCCAGCTCTTTATTAGCATGGCTGTGAAACATATCGCCCACAACGATTAATGTGGAGGGTTTGAAATATTGCACCTGTGCCACCAACCGCTGGATATCTTCTTTGTAAACAGATTGGGGCACGGCAATGCCCGCTTTGCGGAAATGTCCCGTTTTTCCGAAATGAAGATCAGAAACGATCAGTGAATTTTCCTGTTCCCAGTAAATAGTTCTGTCTGAAGAAAGGCAAAGTACCTGGTCCCTGATATTAAATTGTTGAAACGCATGCATAATAGGGTTGCAAATATACGCACTGCGGTTTACCGGCTAAGCTGTTCCTGCATTCTTCTTACCCGGTCTTCCAGTTTTTCTGACGTCAGGTTTTCGCGCATACTGTCCACTTTAAGCGGAAAACAGAAAGGTGTGAGCCGTTTGGGAAAAGTAATTATAATTTTAGATTGATTGATCCTGTTCAGCGTGTCGCGGAGACGCGCTTCTTCCATTTGCTGCTCCATTACTTCATTGTAAGACTGGCGCAGCAATAAATTATTCTTGTCATATTCATTAAGCACCTGGAAGAGCAATGATGCTGAATTTTGCAGGTGCCTTGCTTTTTTATGTTCACCCGGATAACCCTGAAAAATCAATCCGCCCACGACGGCCACATCCCTGAATTTTCTTTTTGCCATTTCAGTTGAATTTACGCTTCGCTGAATATCCTGAAAAAGGTTTTCAACGGAAAATAATTCTTCTGCATTAGCATCATCGACAGGGATCGGCTGATCGCTAAGCAGCTCAAATCCATAATCATTCATGGCAATAGAAAAGGTAATGGGAATTAGCCGGCTTATCCGGTATGATAATATTGCCGCCAGCGCTTCATGCACGAGCCTGCCCTCAAATGGGTATACGAAAAGATGAAAACCATCTTTTGTTTCGATATGTTCTATCAGCAATTCGTTTTCTCCCGGTATATGAGAAAGTTCCTGTTGCAATTCAAACAGCGGTGCAAGCACCCTGATTTCAATATCTGTTTTCTTCTCGCGGTACACGATCATGTCGTGCGCCTCATGAAATTTTTTTCGCAGCATGACACCGAGATTCGCAGACAAGGGCATGCGACCGCCATTCCAGCTGGGTACTATCGATTTGGTGGAATTTGATTTCCTAACCAGTACCGTCATGTCTTTGATCATTATAAATTCAAGGTTCCTGCCGGAAAGTGTAAATACATCCCCCCCCTTCAACCTCGAAATAAAAAACTCTTCTATCATGCCAATGTAACCGCCAGAAATAAATTTGACTTTAAGCATGGGGTCGCTTACGATTGTTCCGATGTGCATGCGGTGACGCATGGCGATCCGGCGGTTATTTATTTTATACAGCCCATCGATTATTTCAACTTTTTTAAATTCATCATACTGTTGCAATGCTGTGCCCCCGGAGGTTATGAAATATAATATTTCCTGAAATTCAGCATCAGTGATATCTGCAAAACAGTAAGTAGAGCGAATTTCAGGAAAAATATCATCCGGCCGGAACCCATCAGACACGGCAAGCGTACACAGGTATTGTATCAATACGTCGAACATTAAAATACGCGGGTCCCGGCTCTCGATAAAATTAATATCCTTGGCTGCTTTGAGGGCGGCTGCTTCAACGAGTTCGAGTGAATGCGTGGGCAGGAAATAGATCTTGCTTACTTCGCCTGGCTGGTGCCCGCTGCGGCCGGCGCGTTGCAGGAAGCGGGCCACTCCCTTCGGCGAACCAACCTGAATAACGGTTTCTACCGGTCTGAAATCAACTCCAAGATCCAGGCTCGAAGTGCACACTACGGCTTTTAAAATGCCGCTGTGTAAAGATTCTTCCACCCAGGTGCGCATTTCCATGTCGATGGATCCATGATGCAGCGCGATGGAACCGGCGAGATCCGGACATTCATCCAGCAATGCCTGGTACCATCTTTCACTCATGCCCCTGGTATTAATGAAAATAAGCGTTGTGCGGCTGTTGTTTATTATCGGAATAACCTTGCTCACAAGTTTTATTCCGAGATGTCCCGCCCAGGGATATTTTTCAATTTCATCAGGGAAAATCGATTCGATATCTATGATCTTTGAAATATTGGCTTTGACAAGTTCGCCTTTAATATGTTTACCGGCAATCTTTAGCGGTGCCAGCAGTACTTCTCTTGCCTGCTCCAGATTTCCGATTGTGGCGCTGATGCCCCAGACACTAATACTGGTTTTTCTGATGCCCATTATCCTGGAGATCGCAAGCTCTACCTGTACCCCTCTTTTCGAACCCAGCAGTTCGTGCCACTCATCCACGGCTATGATTTTCAGAGTTTCGAAAACCTCCGAGTAGTTTTTTTGCGCCAGCAGGAGATGCATGCTTTCCGGTGTTATGACCAGCACTTCCGGCATCTGCCGTTTTTGCTTCTGCCTTTCGCTTACCGGGGTGTCTCCATTTCGGCTGCCAATGGCCCATTTCATGCCGAGGCCCGTGACTACTTCCTGCATTGCCCGGCCAATATCTTTTGCGAGGGCCCGCAAAGGTGTGACCCACAACAACTGTAACCCATTTTTGTTTATTTTCGTGTAATCATCAGCGTTATGATTAATGAAATCAATTATCGCTCCCAGGAAAACGGAAAAAGTTTTTCCACAACCGGTAGGCGCATTGATGAGTCCTGATCTTTGGTTAATTATGTGCTGCCATGCTTCTTCCTGAAAGGGAAATGGACTGATGTTACGCGAATCAAACCATGCCTGTACAATTTTATATCCTGGCGTTGATCGCAATGACAGTAAAACAGAGATATTATTTTCCATATATCTCCAGCATCTTTTTTAGGTCTTCCAGTGTATTGATCTCTTCTGGTGGTTTATCTTTCCTCCACCTGGACATTCTCGGAAAACGTAATGCCACGCCCGATTTGTGCCTGTTAGATGCGGCAATGCCTTCAAAGGCGATTTCAAAAACAAGTTCGGGTTTTACCGTACGCACCGGACCGAATTTTTCAATCGAATTTCTTTTTACAAAGTTATCTACCTGCGCGAATTCTTTATCCGTTAAACCTGAATAAGCTTTTGTAAAACTTACTAATTTATCACCGTCCCTTACTGCAAAAGTATAATCTGTATATAAATTACTCCTTCTTCCTGTTCCCTTTTGGGCATAGATCATTACGGCATCAATGGTCAGCGGGTCTATTTTCCATTTCCACCAGTCACCGCGTTTGCGGCCTACCTGGTACGACGATGATTTTCTTTTCAACATTAATCCTTCGCTGTTGTTATTCCTTGCCTGTATCCTTAATGCTGCGAGTTGTTCCCACGAATGAAATTCAATAACCGGGGACAGTACCAGAACAGGCAGGTTAACATCCGCAACTATCGCAGTGAGTCGCTGCCGTCTTTCCTGCAAAGGAAGATGGCGGATGTCTTCTCCATTCTGCTCTAATAAATCATAAGCGAAAATTCCGGCAGGCGCCTCTTCCAGGTGTTTTTTAGTAATGTTTTTCCTGCCTATTCTTGTCTGTAGCACATTGAAATTTAAAGCCTGTCCATTCCTGACCGGTAATATTTCTCCGTCTATCACCGTACCATCCGGTAGTTTTTCTGCCAGTGTTATATATTCAGGAAATTTATCCGTAATAAGGTCTTCGCCACGGCTCCAGACAAACAATAATCCGTTTCGCTTGATGATCTGCCCGCGTATGCCGTCCCATTTCCATTCTGCCTGCCATTCGTCCGGTTCACCAAGCAGAGCTGGTTCCTGTTCCAGTGGATAGGCAAGGTAAAAGGGATAAGGTTTTGAATGGTCTGTAATAGCGGGCCGACTGTTTAATAATTCATTAAAAGGAGTAGTGGAAGGGTCCCAGTTGCCACTGATGCGATGAGCAATGATACTGGGTTCCAGTTTAACCGTCCTGGCCAGCGCGTTGACCATCATACTCTGGGACACACCCACCCGAAACGTGCTGGATAATAATTTATTGAATACAAATCTTTCCCTGCTGTTTAATTCATTCCATGATTGAATTATAAATTCCTTTTTAGTGGATTCATCTGATTTTTCCATCTGCTGGAATTTTTCAACATACCAGGATAATGATTTATCGGATCCCTGAGATTTTTCAGGAATTAGCAAAGCTATTGTTTCTGACAGATCACCAACTGTGTGGTAGCTTTCTTCAAACAGCCACAAGGGCAGACCGATTAATTCTGAGCACCACACCGCAAGCTTTGATCCGCTGATCGTGCGGCGGGGTCTGCGGCCGCTGAATAATGCGATCATCCACACTTTGTCCCTGTCCGCTGCCTCAGCAAAATATTTAATGATGGCATCAAGCTTATCATTTGTTTTGGTATGGGTACCAAGACGGTATACCAGTTCCGCAAACAAGCTGATACCTCCTTTAGGCGATATGGTTGTGATTTCATTCATTTTGATCTTGTATGGGTTCTTCCTCTTCTGTTCCGTATTCTGTTTTTACTTCCGCTGCTTCGATGCCTGATTCATTTAAATAACGGCTGAATACAGATTGAAAACCATGGGTTACAAATACTTTTTCCGCACCCGTGGCTTCCACCGCATGCAACAAACTTTTCCAGTCGCAGTGGTCACTGAGCGCAAAACCCGCATCAGCATTTCTTCTGCGCTGGTTGCCCCGTACCTGCATCCATCCGCTACAGATCCCTACGGCTGCCTGGGAGAACCTCCGCATCCACGGGGTGCCATCTGCCGAAGGCGGCGCTATTACTACGTTTCCCCTATATGCTTCTTTGGGAATATCAGAGGTTACCCTGGTGATAGCGGGTAAGGTTCCATTCGGTAAAATTTTTGCCTTCAACAACACTTCATGCATGTTGTAAATGGCCCCATGCGCAAATATTTTATCGGATACTTCTTTTACTGCCTGTAATACACGCTGTGCCTTGCCGAGTGAATAAGCGATCAGCACCGAGGTTTTGCCAGCAGCCTGGTTTCCTTTTATCCAGTCCTGGATGCCGGAATAAATTTGCACCTGCGGTTTCCAGGTATATACAGGCAATCCGAAGGTCGATTCAGTAATAAAAGTGTGGCATTTTACGGGTTCGAATGCACCACTGATCCCATCGTCTTCTACTTTGTAATCCCCGCTGACCACCCATACTTCACCCTTGTGCTCCACTTTGATCTGTGAAGAGCCGATGATGTGCCCGGCCGGAAAAAGAGTAACGGTAACCCCATTGAAGTAAACAGGTTCGTTCCATTCCACCGTCTGGTAGTCGAAATCACCCAGTCTTAGTTGAAGGATGGGTTTAGTAAAATGATGACATAAATAATATTTGCTGCCAGGACGCGCATGATCGCTGTGCCCGTGTGTAATAACAGCCCTTTCCACAGGCTTCCATGGATCGATGTAAAAATTACCTGCACTGCAGTAAAGCCCTTTATCGGTAAAGTCTATTAAAGGCATATCCTAAGTTGTATGGAAAAGGCGTGCCAGCGAATCAGTATACCGTTACCACATTCCCATCGACTTTTTTAACAAAATAGATCTTTTTGTTTTCAAAATAATCCAGTGTGCTGGTTTTGGGATCAAGTACTGGCTGAATATCGAAATCGGTGAACACTTTGAATCTTTTATCGGAGAGACTCGAGCCTATGTTCTTATCATTAAGCACCAGCAGATGGGCGAAATGATACATGGTTTCGTATCCCCGGAACACCATGTCTGTTGGGCGGGAATAGAATTTTGTTTTGAACAGGTTCTGGATGCTCATCACCAGTTTATGAGACGGTGATAGATAAAACGGGGTGCTGTAAAAAATTTCAGGACCCTTATATTCCGGCCTTGTAAAATTTGTCGCGTCCCACCAGGTAGGCATGGCAAAAATTACAGACGGATGTTCGGTATAAAGCGATGCCAGTACCTGCGTTAGCTGCTGTCCGAAGTTTACATCGAGGCTTCCGGCAATACACACTGTATTAGACGCATCGTCTAATGCGTCTTTAACTTCGGCGCTGTCAATATTATCTTCCAGCGTTACATATTTTATTTTAAGGGAAACTGCTGCCGTTGTTCTGGATAAATCTTCAAAATAGGATTTCAGCTTATCTTCCTGTGCACCTTTTTTTCTGAACACAATCACCGGCGCGAGTGGATAGTTTCTTTGAATGAACCGGTAAATAGCCGCACAGTGTGTGTGCAGCGTTGAATTTAAAATTACAAAATCAGGGTTGTTGGTTACTCCGGCGTCATTGGGGTAAGTAGCATTGATAAAGGGAATATTTTTTTTTGCGACAACATTAGCAAGCATTTTGGATTCATTAGCTGTAACATGTCCGATGACCAGGTCTGTATGCTGAAATTCATTACTGTTGACCACAAAAGTGATGGGCATTTTTTCTGATTTGGAATCATATACCTGAATATCCAGTGGCAGGCCTTCTTTTTGTAATGAATCTATAGCAAGTTTTGTTCCTTCATAAAATTCAAGGCCTGAGTTGAGGTATTTGGGAAAGTTCATTCCTTGTTTATAAGACGAATTTTCATCAAAGACAGAGTCCAGGTAAAGGGGGATGAACAATGCGATATGAAAACGCTTTGTCTGCCCGCTGTCCTGCGCGAAGGATTTGCCGGCAACAGCTACTGCCAGAAGTACGAGTAATAAATAGCCTGGCCTTTTTTTCATATAGTATAATTAATTCCCAGACGGTTATTCCCATTCTATCGTTGCAGGGGGCTTGCTGCTGATATCATACACCACACGGTTTATTCCCCTGACATTATTAATGATATCATTGGAAATATATGCCAGAAACTCATAGGGAAGATGTGCCCAGTCAGCCGTCATACCATCTACCGAAGTTACGGCGCGCAGTGCTACCGTGAACTCATAAGTGCGTTCATCACCCATAACCCCGACACTTTTCACCGGTAGCAGGATAGCGCCCGCCTGCCATACCTGCCCATAAAGATTATGTTCTTTTAGTCCTTTTGTATAGCGGAAATCTGCTTCCTGCAGCAGCGCCACTTTTTCAGGTGTTACCTCGCCGAGGATCCTGATAGCCAGGCCAGGTCCGGGAAATGGATGCCGTTGCAGCATAGCGTCCGGAATACCCAGCTCATAACCGACTTTCCGCACTTCATCTTTGAATAAAAACCGCAGTGGCTCAATAAGGCCAAGGTGCATGACGTCCGGCAATCCGCCAACGTTGTGATGCGATTTGATCATTACCGAAGGTCCGTGAACGGACACGCTTTCAATGACATCCGGGTATATCGTTCCCTGGCCCAGTAATTCGATTCCATCGACCTTTTTTGCTTCTTCCTGGAAGATATCGATGAATAATCCTCCAATGACCTTGCGCTTTGCTTCAGGATCAGTTTTGTCTTTTAATCCGGAATAAAACCGGTCCCTGGCATCCACCCCACGGACATTTAATCCGATGGTTTTATAGGTTTCCAGCACTTCTTCAAATTCATTTTTTCTTAGCACCCCGTTATCCACGAAGATCCCGGATAACCGGTCGCCGATCGCACGATGTATCAGTGTTGCGGCCACTGTAGAATCCACGCCGCCGCTCAGCGCCATGATCACCTTACGGGTTCCGATCTTCTCTTTCAAGCTATCAACGGTATCTGTGATGAAGTGGGCAGGTGTCCAGTCCTGCCTGCACCCGCAGATATTGACCAGGAAGTTTTTCAGCACTTTTTTTCCTTCTATGGAATGATAGACTTCCGGATGGAACTGTACGCCATAAATAGGATGTCCGCCGCTAGTACTTTTAAAAGCGGCAAAGGGAATGTCGTCGGTAGTGGCAAGCACCTGGAAGCCTTCGGGCATTTTGAGAACGGAGTCACTATGGCTCATCCATACCTGGGAGTTATCCGCCACATTATTCAGCAGCATATCTACTCCCTGCCTGCGGAGAAGGGCGCGTCCATATTCGCGTTTGTTGCTTTTTGCCACCTGTCCGCCGAATTTTTTGGCGGTAAGCTGTGCCCCATAACAGATGCCCAGAACAGGCAGGTGCTGTTGCATGAGTCTGATATTTACATCGGGAGCATTATTATCGTTTACCGAAAATGGGGAGCCTGAAAGAATGATGCCTTTCAGGGAGCCTTCAAATTGTATTTCCTGGCTAAAGGGTTTGATCTCACAGTAAACATTTGCTTCTCTTACCGCCCTGGCTATCAATTGTGTATACTGGCTGCCAAAATCCAGGATTAAGATCTTTTCCGTCATGGTGGTGCGAAGGTAAAGAAATCATAAATCCACATACCGCACATTTATCCAGATATCTCTGTTTGCGGCCTCTTGTCATCTGCGCACCCTTCCCTGGATGTGCGTGATGACAGGATCAATTTATTTGTGGACCTGAACAGTGCCCGGCAAATATATTATTATGCCGTGCGTGCTGTTTCCCCCGGTAACTATGTGTTAGGTGCTGTTGCCGCAGACGCTATGTAAAACGGGGAATATCATTCATACAATGGAGCCGGAAAAATTAAGATAATTCAATAGCGTTTAAGCACTGCTGCCTGAAACAAAAAAGCACCGCATATGCGGTGCTTCAATCAGTATAAATTAAGATAATATTATGCGGCAGCGAGCTTGTTCACTTTAAGGGCAAGTTTTCTTTTGATATTAGAAGCCTTGTTTTTGTGAATAATTCCTTTTTTAGCCAGTTTGTCGATCATCGACACAATCCCAGGCAACTTCTCCGAAGCTTCTTTATTTTCCTTGATCTCTTTAAGATCACGGATCGCGTTACGGGTGGTTTTTCCGTAATACCTGTTCCTGTCCCTGCGCTTGGTAGCTTGACGTACATCTTTTTTGGTAGCCTGGTGATTTGCCATTTCGCTCAAAAATTTTAAGACGGCAAAAGTACAGCATTTCAGTTGATTTCAGAACAAATTCAACGAAAAATTCTCTTTTTAGCTATTACAAAAGCCGGCAGTCAGGTAATCTACGACTAAATCCGTTTCTGAAACTCTCCTAAGTTATTGTGACAGACTTATATGCAATAGCATTAAATCACCGATATTTGTAAACCAATATTGGAATGGGCCCCGGCCCTGCCCGATTAGCAGTCATAAGTTACTATTTTATGAAGGATTTCAGCTATATCACCAGTTCTCACCCCGCTTTTATTGAAGGATTATACCAGGATTTCAGCAAAGATCCTTCTTCCATAGATCCTGAGCTCCGGAAGTTCTTTGAAGGATTCGATTTTGCCATGAGCCCGGCGAGAACGTCTTCAAACGGCGCGTCCAACGGGCTCCCAGTCACGAAAACGGAGGCTCCTGCGCAGCATGGTACTGGAAAGACTGCCGCCGAAGGTACAGACTGGAAAAAGGAACTTGGAGCCTACCGTATGATACTGGGTTACCGCAATAAAGGCCACCTGGTGGCAAAAACCAATCCTATTCGTCCCCGGAAGGATCGCGGCGCTAATCTTGACCTTGGTTTTTTCGGTTTTACGGAAGAGGATCTGCAGAAGACTTTCTTCGCAGGTAATGTCATTGGACTTGGCACCACTACGTTAAGTAATATTTTAAAACATCTTCAGCAGACCTACGCGAATCACGTGGGAATAGAATTTAAATATATCAGCGACCAGAAAAAGGTAGAATGGCTCACCACTGAAATGGAGAAGAATTTTCTTCAGCCCGTACCGATCGAAAAAAAGAAACGCATCCTTGAAAAGCTGAACGAAGGGGTGATGTTCGAAAAATTCCTTCATACAAAATATGTAGGGCAAAAAAGATTTTCACTCGAAGGCGGGGAAACGACCATTGCGGCACTTGACTCGATCATCAACACCGCCGCAGATTATGACGTGCAGGAAGTGGTCATCGGAATGGCGCACCGGGGCAGATTAAATGTGCTGGCTAATATCATAGGCAAAACGTACGAACAGATATTCAGTGAATTTGAAGGCACAGCCAAAGTGGATCAGACCATGGGCAGCGGTGATGTTAAATACCACATGGGATACGGCAGTGAAGTGCAGACGCCAAATGGAAAAAAGGTACACCTGAAGCTAGCTCCAAATCCTTCTCATCTGGAAGCAGTTGATCCGGTGGTGATAGGATTTGCGCGAGCCAAAGCCGACATTTTATATAACAGCGAGTACGACAAAATTCTTCCTATATTGATTCATGGCGATGCCTCTGCCGCTGGTCAGGGCGTGTTATATGAAGTAGTACAGATGAGTAATCTCCGGGGTTATTTTACCGGGGGCACCATTCATTTCGTGATCAACAACCAGATTGGATTTACGACGGATTTCGATGATGCGCGTAGTGCGGATTATTGCACTTCAGTAGCTGCGATGATCCAGTCGCCCGTATTGCACGTAAACGGGGATGATGCCGAATCGGTAGTAAAGTGCGTAGAAATCGCAACGCGCTACCGGCAGGAATTCAATTCCGATATATTTATAGACATGGTGTGCTACCGCAGGCATGGGCACAATGAAGGAGATGATCCTAAATTTACACAGCCGGCATTGTATGCCCTTATCGACCAGCATCCGAATCCCCGGGAGGTATATACCAACTACCTGCTGGAAAACGGGGAGGCCGATGCAAGGGATCTTGCCAAAGACATGGAGAAGAAATTCTGGAATGATCTTCAGGAAAGGCTCGACGAGATCAAGCAGCATCCGCTGCCTTATCATTACCAGCAACCGGAAGCATGGTGGAGGAGTCTTCGTATCGCTACACCAGATGATTTTGACCAGTCCCCTTCAACCGCTATTAAAGAAGAAAATTTTAAAACGGTTTTCGATAATTTAATGAAGTGGCCCGCAGATTTCAAGCCCTTAAAAAAAATAGAAAAGATCATCCAGGATAAGATCAGGTTATTTAACGAAGAAGGAAAAATTGATTGGGCCACAGGTGAACTGCTGGCCTATGGAAGCATTTTGCTCGATGGGAAAAATGTGCGCATGAGTGGTCAGGACGTGAGCAGGGGAACCTTTTCCCACAGGCATGCTATCATTCGCGATGAAGTGAACGATAAGGGGCACAGCAGACTGAGCGGTATTCCAGGGGCAACGGGGAAATTCAGGATATATAACTCCCTGCTAAGCGAATATGCCGTAGTGGGTTTTGAATATGGATATGCTATGGCTACTCCGAACACACTGGTTTTATGGGAAGCCCAGTTTGGAGATTTCGCTAACGGCGCGCAGATAATTATCGACCAGTTCCTCAGCAGTTCCGAACAGAAATGGAACAGGATGAACGGGTTGGTATTATTGCTGCCACATGGGTATGAAGGACAGGGCCCGGAACACTCCAGCGCCCGCATGGAAAGATTCCTGCAAATGTGCGCAGAATTAAATATGGTAGTGACCAATATCACCACCTCTGCCAATTTCTTTCATGCATTGCGCAGGCAGATGGCCTGGCCATTTAGAAAACCGTTGATTAATTTTGCGCCAAAGGCTAACCTGCGTCATCCCGGCGCCTATTCTACGGTGAAAGAATTCACCACCGGCGGATTCAGGGAAGTGATAGATGATGTCTATGCAGGGGACCCCTCCGCAGTGAAAAAAGTTTTATTTTGTGCAGGTAAAGTGTATTTTGACCTGGCAGATTTTCAGGCAAAAAACAATGTAAGGGATACGGCAATCGTAAGACTTGAACAGGTCTATCCCTTGCCTGTCAGGCAATTGGAGGAATTATATAATAAATACAATAAGGCTACATGGTTCTGGGTTCAGGAAGAACCATTGAACATGGGTGCTGCTTCTTTCCTGCAGATGAACTTGAAAACTATTAATTATGGCGTAATCAGCAGGCAGCCAAGTGCTTCTCCTGCTACTGGTTTTTCAAAGATCCACGCACAGGAGCAGAAAGAAATAATTGAAACGGCATTCGGCATTTAAGCATTGATTAATTCAAGATAATTATGGTTGATATAAAAGTTCCGGCAGTAGGCGAATCCATCAGCGAGGTTACATTATTGAAATGGACGAAAAATGAAGGTGATTATGTGGAACGTGACGAAGTGCTTGCTGAACTGGAAAGTGAAAAAGCTACATTTGAGGTAAATGCTGAAAAAGCCGGCATACTGAAGTATTCTGCAAAGGAAGGCGATACTTTAAAGATCGGAGATATTCTCGCTTCAATCGATGATGCCGCCGCAAAACCGGAACCTGCCGCTAAACCGGAACCTGCCGCTAAACCAATAACAGCTCAGCAGGAAGCTAAACCTGTAGTAGCAGAAAAAGCCACTTCTTCCAATGGAGCAACGGCCGAAAAAGTGGTTGATAAACCTGTCGTAATTGAACCACGGGCCGCGCATGCCGATATCAAAGCGACCCCCGTAGCAAACGCTATCATCGCCGATAAAAAAGTAGACCCCAAAACGGTAACACCGTCAGGCTTTCAGGGTAAAATATTAAAGCATGATGTGCTCGATGCGCTGAACAATCCAGGCAGAACCCCGGGTAAAGAATTGTTTGCCAGGAGCGAGAAGAGAGAAAAAATGAGTAATCTGCGCAAGACCATTTCAAGGAGACTGGTAGAAGCTAAAAACACCACGGCTATGCTCACCACTTTTAATGAAGTGGACATGGGAAAGATCATGGAAATACGTGGGAAATATAAAGACAAATTTAAAGAATCACACGGGGTGGGGCTTGGCTTCATGAGCTTTTTCACCAAAGCTTGTTGTTTTGCCTTGCAGGAATGGCCTTCTGTGAATGCATACATCGATGGGGATGAAATTATTTACCATGATTTCTGCGACATTTCCATAGCAGTGTCTGCGCCAAAAGGGCTGGTCGTTCCTGTGATCAGGAATGCCGAAAGCCTGGACATGGCGGATATTGAAAAGAAAGTAATAGAACTGGCTACAAAGGCGAAAGAAAGCAAACTGACAATAGAGGAAATGCAGGGTGGAACATTCACCATCACCAACGGAGGTGTATTTGGTTCACTGATGAGCACTCCGATCATTAATATTCCACAGTCTGCCATACTCGGCATGCACAAGATTCAGGAGCGCCCAGTTGCGATAAGCGGGCAGGTTGTTATCCGGCCTATGATGTACCTGGCGCTCAGTTATGACCACCGGATCGTTGACGGACGTGAATCCGTGAGCTTCCTTGTGAGAGTAAAAGAGCTGCTGGAAAACCCTGAATTATTATTATTCGGCAAAGATCCTGTAAAAGCACTTTTAGAGCTATGATCAATTAGGTTAATTACAGCATGTTATGCGGGTAGTATATGAAATACGATAATCAATTAAGGTATGCCGTAAATATTATCAGGGAGTATGATGGTCGTTTTCCGCTTTCCATCTGGCTGAAAGATTTTTTCAAAAGCAATAAACAAATGGGTTCCACAGACCGCAAAACAGTTGCGGAGCTTGTCTATGGCTACTTCCGGCTGGGATTCAATCAATATAAAAATATTGAAGAAAGGATGCTTGCTGGATTATTCGCAGGAAATCGTTTAGTGGAAATGATCGAATATTTTAAATCCGGAAAAGATCATGAATTTTCCATTGATAAAATTTTCCCGTGGAGCGATCTTTTAAGTGATGGCATTGATCATGGTGCATTCTGCGCTTCTTTTTTAATTCAGCCCGACCTGTTTCTCAGGGTAAGACCCGGTAAAGAAAATGAGGTCGGTGACAAACTCAAGGCAGCGGGAATTGAATATACAAAATACGATGGCGGTTGTGTTGCGTTGCCTAACGCTACCACATCCGGTAAAATTATCCGGATCAATGAAGAAGCCGTGGTGCAGGATAAAAGTTCTCAGCAAACAGGATATTTATTAAAAAATATTTTTGTCAAAGATGTATGGGATTGCTGTGCTGCCAGTGGTGGGAAAACAATAATGGTCCATGACCTTTTTAATGAAGCCGAATTAACTGTTTCAGATAAACGCGAATCCATTATCAGTAATTTAAAAGTCCGTTTTAAAGAAGCGGGGATAAATAAATATCATTCTTTTATTACAAACCTTTCTGATACAAGGGCTGAATTGCCCGATTGGGAATATGACCTGATCATAGCAGATGTGCCCTGCAGCGGATCCGGCACCTGGTCACGCACACCGGAACAACTATGTTTTTTCAAACCTGACAAAATCAGCTATTATACCGGCCTTCAGCAGCAGATAGTAAGCAAAGCGCTCACCAAACTAACCGCCGGAGGGCATTTTTTGTATATTACCTGCTCCGTATTCAGGCAGGAGAATGAAGATATGGTGCAGTTTATCTTATCTGATAAAAGTATCCGGTTAATTAAAAAGGAATTAATAAAAGGATATACTGAAAAAGCCGATACCCTGTTCGCGGCCATATTTACAAACGCACCAGCTGCAGGATAGCTTTATTTTTACCATCGCTGTATTGCAGGTAATAAATTCCTGAATCAGAAATGGCCGGAGCCATGTAAATAGTATAATATCCATCCTGCTGCACCTGTACTGTTTTTAGCTGTACAAGTTTTCCGCCCGCATCAATGATTCTGATACTGGCCATGCCAGTTGCCGGGGCTTTTAAATATACATTAAATGATTGCCTGAATGGGACAGGATAAGCAGTTATCCAGGATTTTTTCAGGATAGCATTTAGTTTCTCTTTTCTTTTTACCTCAAGAAGCTGGTAAGCTATTCTCATGTTTGGAATACCATATCCATAACGCTGGTCGGGATGGAGATACCTGTCTGAGCTTCTCTCCACTGCATCTGTGATTTCCCTGTTGGTAAAATCGCTGAAGGCCTGCCACAGGCAGGCGATAAGTCCTGCAATATTGGGGTTGGAATAAGAAGTGCCGCTGCCGGTGGACACTAAGCCGTAAATATTTACAAAAACAGTGTTCCATCCAACGGAAACGATATTGGGTTTTAGTTTTCCTCCGCCATTGGGACCGCCGGAACTGAAAGGTGCGATGGTTCCGCTGGTATTTACTGCGCCAACAGCCTCCACATCGTCACCATCTGCGGGACACACCACATACTTGAAATCTGTATTTAAAGTTCCGGAATTTCCGGAGCTGATTGTTACGATCATACCTTTTTTAACGGCCATATTCGCAGCAATAGTGATCGGCGCCGTTTTGCCATCACGTTGCGCATACACCAGGTTTAATGCAGGATCGTCAAAATTGGAATAGCCAAGTGAGGAAGATATCATATCCACTCCCGCGCTGTCTGCTCTTTCAGCAGCAACAACCCAGTATTCTTCTTCTACCGGTTTTTCCGATGCTACATCTTCAGATTTAAATAAATAATAATTTGCCTGAGGTGCCGTTCCCACCATCTGACCCGGAATATTTGCGGCCATTATTGAAAAACAATTCGCACCATGCGAATCATCTTCATCAACACTGGTCTCGTTGTGAACGAAATCGTATTCACCAGATATCTGGTTGTTTTGCCTGAGGCTGTCGAACGCCGGATTTTCTTTATAATTTCTAAAGCCTGCGTCTAGTATAGCGATGGTTATTCCCTGTCCCCGATAACCGAGTTTATGCAGGTATTCGCCTTCATGAATATGCACCTGCGGATAATTAGCGCCGTAATTAATACTATCCTCCTGCAGTAGGTTATTATTAAACGTCCGGAAAGAATTAATTATTGGCGCCACAGCGACAGCTGTTTTTTCTCCTTCAATATTTTTGCTGATGCCTGTCTGCCTGCCTTTTAACGCCACCGGGGTTAAATGAAATACGAATGGGAATGATTTAATTTTTTCTATAGCCACAGAGTCGGTGGTTTCCACTAATACATTATTCAGCCATTTGGATGTAAAAATTATTTTAACCCCATTGATGTTGGAAATGCTGTCAAGATAAATACGGCTCACGGGAAGATCAGTTGAATCGATCAGGATATGCTGCCTGGTGCGGCGCTGAATGGACCGGGCGGAAAGGAATGCGGAGGGTTGCGACAGAGAATAGGCACCGCCTTTTTTATCTTTCAGCTGAACAGTGTATCTGGTATATTGTGCGTTTGCTGAACCTGCACATAAAAAGAAAAATAATACCAGGTAATAAATGCTGCTCATCGAATTATAATGGACTATTAATTACGGTCTATGATGCTCATCTTAATGCCGAAGCCTGATGTGAAACCCGGATTGCCTGAATTCGGAGGCTGGTATTCCCACATTGCCACTTCTTTATAGATCAGTCCGATATTCTTCGCATATTGCTCGAGCCAGTAATTCTTATAAGCGAGCCCATCGGGAAACGCAATTGGCACATTAGAAGAATCCGCTACCTGCAGTACGGTGGTAGTGCTGTCATATACGTTGCCATTGATCTCCGCGGATTGGTTGACATTCTGATAAGTGTAGTTCCAGAGATTGATGTTTTCATCATTGCTGAACTGGTACACCTCATAAAAGGGGGTAGTGGGCAGATAAGCATTACCGTGCCAGCTGTTGCCTTCCGTTACCGGCAATTTTAGTTTTTGAAACCGAAGATTTTCTTCCACCACTTCAATTACATTTCTTGTTGGAGTGATCATATAGGTCATGGTGGGACTATAATCGTTGGAGTCGGAACTGGCAATATCACGCAGATACCTGATCACCCGGTAGCTCAGTCTTCCTTCGTTGTCTGTAATCGCTGCATCCACTACATCTTTTGCTTCATAAGATATGGTGGTGTCTTTCTGGCCGAAGTCCACATACAACGTAGAATCGAGCCGGTAATGAATATATTTTCCAGGCTGCAACGGCAGGTAATCATTCAATGCAAGAGTAGCAATAGTACCTGTTTGTTTTTTACACGACTCCAGTATTACCGCAACAGATAATGCCAGCAAAAAATAAAGGTATTTTTTTTTCATATGATTTGCCTGGTAACAGGCATACGAAAACGTTTTGGAACCACACTTTATTGTATTAACAGGTTGATTGTAAATGTTTAAAACTGGATTATTCCCCCGCCAATTACGTCGTCGCCTTCATAAAAGACAGCACTCTGCCCCGGAGCGATACTTTTGGCATCCTGGTAGAACTTCACTTTTATTCCCCCTGCTTCCGTATACAAATTGGAGAGTGAGCCCTTGTCCTTATAGCGGATTTTGGTAATCGCTTCCATGCCGTCAGTAATGCCCTCATATTTCATCCAGTTAAGCTTACCGACCATCATTTCCGACTGGTTAAGATCGTCTTCCTCTCCCAGCACGATCGTGTTGGTGTCTGGATGGATACCAGTAACATATACTGGTTTTCCAAAAGCAACGTTCAGGCCTCTGCGCTGTCCGATGGTGTAAAACGGGTAACCGCGGTGCTGGCCGAGTATTTTACCTGATTTGTCGACGAAATTTCCTCCTTCCACACTTTGTTCCAGGCCAGGAATGCGTCGCTTGAGAAACCCCCGGTAGTCGTTATCAGGGACAAAGCATATTTCATAGCTTTCGCTTTTTTTAGCGAGTTCGGGATAGCCATAGTCATGGGCCATCTGGCGGATCTGCGGCTTGTGATAGGCGCCCAAAGGCAGAATGGTTCTGCTCAGCAGGTCTTGCTGCAATCCCCAGAGCACGTAGCTCTGGTCCTTAAGATCATCGTTGCCCCGGCTAAGGAAGTAGCGCCCGTTGTGGTGCTGGTTGATTTTTGCGTAATGACCCGTTGCGATAAAGTCACAGCCCAGCGCGTCAGCTCTTTTAAGGAGCGCGCGCCATTTGATGTGGGTGTTGCACATCACACAAGGATTGGGTGTGCGCCCGGCTATATATTCTTCAACAAAATTTTCTATTACAAAACCACCGAATTCTTCCCTGATATCGAGCACATAATGGGGAAATCCGTGCTCTACGGCCGCCATACGGGCGTCGTTGAAGGAATCGATATTGCAGCAGCCGGTTTCCTTTTTGCCGGAACCGCTGGAAGCGTAGTCCCATGTTTTCATGGTGATTCCTACAACGTCGTACCCCTGATCATTCAGCATCAGGGCAGTGATCGTGCTATCGATCCCGCCACTCATCGCTACCAGCACTTTTCCATTTCTGCTCATGTCCCCAAAGGTAAGAATTTAGCATGCTTTGTAGCATTTGTCATTTAATCAGGCAGGCAAGCCTGTAAAGATTGGTTGCAATATAGATTTACCCCTTTTGATCCAATTTTATATTCCCGCATAAATTATACAACCCAACCCAATAATAAATAACAAAAACATATATGAAAGCAAGTTGTTGGTAGCCCTGGATGAGCTTTTAAATTCTTTCCATACGAATACGCCCCAGAGTGCCGCTACCATTGTAGCTCCCTGACCTAAGCCGTAAGAAATGGCAGCTCCTGCTTTGCCGGCCGCTATCAAATTAAATGAATTGCCGAGCCCCCATATTAAACCGCCCAGTATTCCTACAAGGTGTGTATTAAATTTACCTTTAAAATAGGCATTATACCCTGTCGGAAGTCCTTCGATAGGCTTTTTCATTAAGATGGTATTGAACAAAAAGTTGCTGATAAAAATACCACACGAAAAAACAAATACTGCTGTATATGGAGTCATTTTTCCGGGAGCGGGATTAACAAAATCATTAAGATCCATGGATACTGCAATAAAGCGGTAAAAGAACGACATGAGCAATCCTGCAGCCAGGGAAATAAAAATACCTTTTGATGAAACTTTACCTCCTTTTGTAACACTGCGGTGGTACGCTATTGCATTTAATATTATTGCTGCAACTACTAATCCTACTCCAATAAAAATAAATACAGGATTACCTTTCTGCGCTCCGGAATAATTAATCAAAACTCCTAAAACTAAGGCCAGGCCTATACCTACGGGAAATGCTACCGCCATGCCTGCAATTGCAATTGCAGCGGAAAAAAGAATATTGGCGGCGTTAAAAATTATGCCACCTAGAAAGGCACTGCCGGTATTTGCCATACCAGCCTGTTTCAGGTCTGTCAAAAAACTTCTTCCCTCATTACCAAAACTGCCTAATGTTAATGCAGATATAAGCGAGAAAATTAATATTCCAATTACATAATCCCAATAGAATAATTCGAACCTCCAGCTTTTGCTTGCTAATTTTTGGGTGTTTGCCCACGAGCCCCAGCATATCATAGTAACTATGCAAAACAAAATGGCCAGAGAGTAACTGTGTACAATAAACATAAGCAGTAGTTTTTAGCAGAATAAATGAAACATTATTTTGATATGCTGTATCCTCATTTTAAAGATTTAAAAAGTAATTTATTTACAGTAATTACTTATCCGTAACACACCTGAAACCAATGGTGCCAGACCTGTCAATGGAAGGAGCCATTAAAAGATATTTTCCGTACTTATTTAACTCATAAGCCCTTGGGAAATACCACATTGAAGTAAGTGGCCGATAATAGCCGCCGCCTTTTAAAATCGCCGACCGGGTGTGTTCGTCAGTATATTCATCTGTCCATTGCCAAACATTGCCAACCATATCAGCAACACCAAAAACACTTTCTCCTTTTGGATATGCATTCACATTAGTGGCAGGGCGCATTGTGTTACCGGAATCTGAGAAAGGCATACGCAAAGAATCTAAATTATTGCCCCATGGATACATCCGGTTATCATTGCCCTGCGCCGCATATTGCCATTCCCATTCGTGCGGCAACCTCTTGCCTGCCCACGTTGCATAGGCTCTGGCATCTTCTATTGCTATCCAGGTAACAGGTTTATTATCCCAACCACGGGGGTAAGCTTTATTTTTCCACACTTTTAAAAAGTTATGATCGTCTTTAGGCCAGTATCCTGATGCATCTATAAACTTTTTATATTGTTGATTGGTTACAGGATATTTATCCATATAAAATGAAGCAATATCCAACAAATGTTTTTGAGACCGTGATGGGTGCTGCTCCCATGGATGATGTATGCCAATCGCTTCGGGAAGTTCATTGCCTTCGATCATGACGCCAACAGATTCAAATGAATAATTTTTTATGGAAGGTATTAGTACCATTCCTTTGGGTGTTGTGGGTACGGGTTTTGTTTTACCTGCTTCAATTAATTGCTGGCTTAAAGGGTTCCATGCATCAGAAAAACTGTTTATCCTTGTTTGTGCAAGTGCATGTATAGCAGTGAGCTGCTGATAAAAAGAAGTATCCAATGAATATTCTTTAATTGCTGCAACAGCACCGAAGCCCCGGGCTTCGACAGTAAAAGCCAGTGTTATAAAATCATCCTTTTTTATGCCATTCAGTTCTTCCCCATTCCACAGATCAAAATATTTTGTTCCTTCCTGGTAAGGCAGTACCAATTGATTTCCCTGCTTATCTGTACTGTCGCGGTTTACAAAGGTGTATACTGTTTTATCAAGACCCGGAAAGCGGGAAGAGAAAATGCCTTTTTGCAAAACGGATATATGTGGTTCCCAGTCAACACTGCTCCATACCGTTGGAAATTGTCTGTAGATCAGAGCCATTCTTCGGATAATTTCTGAATAACGGTCGGGGATTTTGTTCCAGATACCCCAGATATTTTCCCAGCTATTATATCCAACACCATTAAAAAAAGAATTTTGCAGGTCATCTGTTTTGTCAACAGCCCAACGGTTGGTAACGTTCACCTGATGCCTTGGCTCAAGCCATTTATATACACTTACACCAGGAACGTTATTATAATCTCCAAAGTAGCCCCAGCTCAGTGTATTCCATTCAACCATTTTTAAATCAATTAAGCCTTCTTCAGGTTCAAGTGCCACCGGATACTTAATATCTCTGGAGGCTTTTAAAAAATCTTCCGTTACCCCCTCCATTGTATCGCCGTTCAAACCATCTGCACCAAGCAATTTCATTTCATTCATCAATGCCACAGGCATAGATAAAGATATCTTCCTGGTACCATGGTCCCACATCATAATGGGAAAGAAAACACGTACTCCTCTTTTCTTAAAGTCAATGATCATTTGTTTTACGGCAGCTAAGCCACCGGGCATGTCGGCAACCAGGTCATACTGGTTCCTGTCGTCAATGCCCATGTTAGGATAAGTAGGCCAGATAAGTACTGCATCCAAACCGCCATACCGTTTTTTCAAATCGTCCAGGTATCGGTCAACTGTATATTTGCGGGCAACTGCATCATAAAAATAGCGGTCATGCGCCATCATCTGTGCATAAATAAAGGTTTTGTGTATCCACCCAAGCTCAGGATTTAAATATTCAGCTCCACTATAGTTGGTTCTGGCTTTTTCTTTAATTCTCCATTCCTTCATGTGCCTAAGCCATTCAGTACGGCGGGTTGTATCCAAAGGTCCGGCAAATAATTCTTTTCTATAATCCTGGAATGAAGGTTCCTGGGCATAACCATAAACAATTGAAAATAATATAACGCATAAAATAAACAACCGCTTATTTGTCATAATAAATTTTTTTATAAATAGATATATCTAAAATCAATAACCTGAGTTTTGTTTTAATTGAGAGCTTACACTAAGTAACCGGTTTGGTAAGAGAAATATTTTTGAAAAAAAAGGCTTTCCATAATAATTTCTTTAAATTGTTCGTTAGGCTCAAAGTCTTTTGTTTTAAATGATGAAGTAAATATTTTTTTACTGTTTATTATTGATCATTATACATTCTTTTCAAATTCCATGTTCGCTGCAAGTATTTCATTTCTATAAGGTATAGAAGATTGTGCTCCAAGTCTGGTTACTGAAACAGCAGCAGCCAGGCATCCAAAATGAACTGCATCAATAAGCGTTTTTCCTTCTGACAGGGCCACAGCAAGCCCTCCGTTAAATACATCACCGGCAGCAGTAGTATCCACTGCTTTAACTTTAGGTGTTACAACGAGGTATATTTTTTCTTCACTGCATATTACTGCGCCAAGAGGCCCCATTGTTACCACCACATGTTTAACACCTTTGGCATGAATATCTCTGGCGGCTTTTTTAGCACTTTCAATATTGTGCACTTTAATGCCGCTTAACATTTCCGCTTCTGTTTGGTTCGGGGTAATAATATCTATGTGGCTTAACAATTCAGCAGACAAATCATTTGCAGGTGCGGGGTCTAAAATAACCGTTATATTTTTAGAGGCGGCGTATTTTGCGACAAAAGCTACTGTCTCCATTGGTATCTCCAGTTGCATCAATATAATATCGGCACTTGCAATTTCATCCATTGACTCCTTCAAATGTTTGGGATACAGGTTACCATTTGCACCGGGAGCAACTACTATGCTGTTTTCTCCTCTTTGATCTACTGTTATCAAGGCAACTCCGGATGGTAATTCATCATCAGATAAAAGATAACGGGTATTGATGCTTTCTTCATCAAATAACTGTGATGCCTGTTTTCCAAATACATCGTTTCCGACCTTCGAAATAAAACTGATATTGCCCCCGAGCCTTGCAGCAGCAACCGCCTGGTTAGCACCCTTTCCCCCTGGATTCATAAAAAATGACCCTGCAAGAACCGTTTCACCAGGTGCCGGAATATGCTTGGTTTTTACTACCATATCCATATTAGTACTTCCGATAATTAAAATCTTTTTTTGCTGCATAGTATCTGGTATGATTGTTAATTCTTTTAACGAATGTATTTAAGTGACCATCACTATTATTACCAGAATTTCCTCTAAATAATAATCCTATCAGATAAAATTTATGTTTATTTTTTCTAATTAAATGATAATCAATATATTGTGATAGTTGCTTTTAACTTTAACCTGAACTTCAACTTCACCATTACTGTATTAACATGTCTCAACTAGATGTAATAAAATTGATAAAGTCCATGTCGAAAGTTGAAAAAAGAAAATTTAAACTTTCAACTAAAAAACAAGCAGGTAACAAAGATTATTTGCTGTTGTTTGACTTAATTGACCGGAATAATACTATTGCATCTCCATCTTCTCTTAAAGAGAAATATAATAAGATGCAACCCCTGTCATCAATAGATAATACTGCCCGGTATCTTTTAAATATGCTGACAGATTCTTTGATACAGAGTAAAATAAAAGAAGATAATTTGTTCCGTTTATTTCACGGAATGCTTAAAGTAAAAATTCTTCATGAGCGGTCTTTAAATGAAGAGGGAATTAAAGAATTAAAAAAATTACATCAGGTAGCTGTTAAATCTCAAAACCAATTAATGGAATATTTTATTTCCAGGCAGGAGCTTAACTATGCCAGTGAATTAAATTTTAAAGGGCTTACAGAAAAAGACCTTATTCAAAAACAAGTGAAAGCAAGGGAGATTTTAAAAGATATGCTGAATACGCAGGAGCATTATTCTTTACACGAAATATTGAAATACCGGTTAATCTATACCGGTAAAATATCATCTGAAGAAAATAAGAAAAGATTGAATGATCTTGTTCTAAATGAATTAGGCCTTATAACAGGCAGAAACAAGAATAATTATGAATCTAAAAAATTGCACCTGCTCTTTCAATCTTTTTTCTTTATGGATTGCGGAGATTATAAATCTGCCTTAAAAACCTTTCATGAATTGAATAAATTATTTGAACAGAACACAGATCTATGGAACAGTCCACCCGATGATTATTTATCTTCTCTTGAAGGAATTATGGATAGCCTAAAGACAATTAAACGGGATGATGAAATGCCATTTTATATAGAAAAAACAGCCAGCCTTGATATACCGGTATATCCGGAATTCTTTCGCCTTCAGGTCAGAAAAACCATACTTATTTCCAAGTTGTATTTATTAATAGCTGCTAACCATAATGTTGAAGCAGTTAATTTTATAAAAACAATTGAACCTTCGTTATTAAGGGTAAATAATGGTATAAATGACGAAAAACAAATGGAATTGTTCTTTTATTGTGGATTATGTTATTACAAAATGGAAAAATTTAAAAGTGCAAACAGGTATTTAAATGAAGTGGTGTTAGTTGGGAAAATTAATTTTCGATCAGTAGTCTGCAAAGCTTCCCGGCTGCTGGCAATGGTGATCCAGTATGAAGATAATAATTTGGAATACCTTCAATATGCTGTGCGTTCTTATAAACGTTCACCAAACAATAAAGAAAAACTTCTTAAAACGGAAATTATTTTTTTTAAAATATTAAAATTTAATCCTGATAAAAACAGTAATATCAAAAATGAAATAATGTGGAATAGGATTTTACCAATTATCTCAGCTATTGAAAAAAGCAAATTTGAAATGCAACTTACAAAGTATTTCGATTTTACAGGTTGGATAAGAACTAAATTAAAAGTAAAAATCAAATAATTACTCATAAAAATTTGAATGCCGGTTCATCCTGATCACCAGGTTATTGGCTTGGTAATATTAAATTCATGGACAAAGATGGACAAGCAGTTTGACCTTTTTTTTTTATGAAGTAAATTCAACCAGCGAAACGATGTCATTTATTCCGACAGATTACGTTGACATTACTGATGTTCGTGATCTGAAAAAAATTGCAATGTATGCCCACAAAACACAGGACCCTGTTAATACATACAATTCATTTTTTCAGCAAATGGAAGATTTCAGAGGTCTGGAGGCAGGGATAAAAGCAGCCGAGGCGTTTATACACTATAAAAGAAAAGCATTAAGGGCGGCAATTGTAATGCCTTAGCTGTAAAATCTTTGCTTAACTTAATAATTAATAGCCCGGATATTTGTTTGAGATTCGAAAAGATAAATTAAAACCAAATCACTTGAAAATGCAGCAGCAAAATCTATTTTCTTATTTCAAACCACCGAACCTTACTCCAAAATGAAAGTCAACCTGTCTGGATCTGGAAACTAAAGCGCTCACAATGCTGCCTGATCCTATGAACACAGGACCAAACCTGAAAGATGCACCGGCATTGAATTTCGACAGGCTGTTATAATTAAGTGGCAGGTAAAAGCCGAATATTTTTGTTTCAAAGCGCGGGGTCAGTGTTACGCCCGAATAAGTTTGGTTGTTGTAGACCTTTGTTTTGTTATTGCTCAGAGACACCTGGCTTGCAAGACTCACGAAAAATCCTTTTTCCACATGATAATCCGCATCGATCTGCAGGGAGGTTGGAAGAGATACACTGTAATCCGTATTTATATTAGAAGAAGAAGGGGTGAAATACTGGGGCTTTGAGGAGAGAAACGTATTGTAGTCGTTAAGGGCAACCCCGTTCAGCTGGTTCATATAGAACCGTTCATTTCCTGTAATATTAATGTCATAATCACCGCTGCGCAGGGCATCTTTCTTATATTTTATTTTACCGATATCCAGCAATGAAAGGCCGAATTTAAACTTATAAGAAGGAGTTTTATTTTCTGTCCCTGCATCCGGGCGGTATTCATATATCACTCCGATGTCGCCGCCCATGCCTGAGCCATGTTTTTTAGTAAGATCCGCTGCCTGTATATTGGAAATATTAATACCCCCGAAACCTACGCTGATATGACCGGTAGTATTGGAGAGATAGGCATCCTGTGCCACCAGGTCCTTATCAAGCTTACCATTGAACTGGTTGATGTTTGCATAACCATTGCCGGCCCCGGAAAGGTATTTTAAGGTAATTCCTCCCTTGATCATGTGCGGTCCCTGGTCATATAATATTCTTCCTATGCTGGCTCCGAACTCTGACCACGCATTTATCGCTACACGCATATTCTGTGAAGAAGAAATGGTATAGGGCAGATTGGGATCACTGCTGTTGAAATCTTCGCTGATCTTATTAAATAGTTTTCCATCGACATCTACGACGCTGGCAAATACACGGGCCCTGGTGGTAAGGGCGAAAGAAGTTTTCTTTCCGGTATTGAACATTACGGACGGACCATGAAAATCAACGTTCATCGTGCCACTGGAAGGACCGGCATTTTTTCCGAAAAGCTGGCTCTTTGCACTGTCTCCTTTGAAAGTCTGGCTCATATCTTTCAGTTTATAGGAAAAATGATCATTTCCTTCGAGGGTGCTGACTGAAACCAGGTTAATATCAAAGCGGTAGCGGCTGCCGGAGATATTAGCCGGATTAAAGAACACACCGTTCACTCCGGTGTAATTTCCTGTTCTGTAGCCAGGGAAATCCTGGGCGAAAGTTTGTCCTAAAGAAATGGTGGCGAGGGCCAGCAATGAGATTTTTTTCATTGAAATCAATTGGATTAATGGTTCAGATTCAGGGCTTAAACGCACAATACGTAAGATTATTTGCCATAATGCGGTAAATTATGGGGAAAAAAAGGAAGAATTCGGTGAAAACACCGAGGCAACTGGTAGCCAAATAAAGTAAATTTGCTGCTTCACTATTTAAAAATATTTTTATGATAAAAATGCAGGTAATAGGAAATCTTGGAAAGGATTGCGTTACAAATACTGTAAATGGCAAAAGTGTAATGAATTTCAACGTTGCACACACTGAAAAGTTTAAGAACAATCAGGGTGTACAGCAGGATAAAACGATCTGGGTAGAGTGTGCTTACTGGAGCGACCGCACCGCAGTGGCGCCATATCTTAAAAAGGGCACACAGGTGTATGTAGAAGGATCTCCGGAAGTAAAAACCTACACCAAGAATGATGGAACATCAGGATTTTCATTATCCCTGCGCGTGTTAAGTGTGCAGTTGCTGGGTAATAAGGGCGATTCCAATAGCAGCAGTGGGGGCGGTTCTGATTACAATGCCGTAGGAAATAGCAATTACCAGCCAAACAGCAACACCAATAGCTACGGAGCCCAGGGTAACAGTAATGTAGCGGCCAGTAACGAAATATCAGAACCTGTAGATGACCTTCCATTTTAGATAATGGATGAGCAATTGTTTTCATATTCGAGGCTGCTGAAGTTTACCAGGGCAATATTTCGCCGTATCGGGTGTAATGAAGAGCATACGGAGACTGCCTCCATAGGCTTGTTGAGCGCAGATTTGCGCGGCATCGATTCTCATGGTATCGCAAGGCTTAGCGGTTATGTGAGGTTGTGGGAAGCTGGTCGTGCCAATACTTCACCATCACTTAAAATAATTCATGAAACGCCATCCACGGCAGTGGTGGACGGTGACAGCGGCCTTGGTCTTGTTGTGGCCCCATACGCCATGAAGGTTGCCATCAATAAAGCAAAAGCGGTGGGAACCGGTTGGGTGAGCGTGCAGGATTCCAACCATTTCGGAATCGCGGCGCACCATGCGATGCTGGCGCTGGAAGAGGATATGATCGGCATTGCCATGACAAATGCAAGCCCGCTGGTGGCGCCGACTTTTTCCCTTGAAAGATTACTGGGAACCAACCCGATCTGCGTGGCCATCCCTGCTGGCGGGGAACCTGCTTTTGTTGCGGATCTGGCCACCACCACGGCAGCGAATGGAAAGCTGGAAATACTGCAACGAAAAAATGAAAATGCGCCGTTTGGCTGGATACAAAATAAACATGGCGGTGCTTCCAACGATCCGCATGAATTAAAAGCAGGGGGCGCATTGCTTCCTTTGGGCGGCGATCGTGATCACGGAAGTCATAAAGGGTATGCACTGGGAGCCGTTGTTGATATATTTTCTGCAGTGCTTAGCGGCGCGAATTATGGTCCCTGGGTACCCCCATTTCCTGCATTTATGCCGATGCCGGAAAATATGCCCGGAAAAGGCTTAGGCCATTTCTTTGGGGCCATGCGGATAGACGCGTTTCGCCCGGCGATTGACTTTAAGCATCACATGGATAACTGGATCAGGAGATTCAGAGCGGCAAAGCCGGTAGAAGGGCAGGAGCGGGTGATAATACCCGGTGATCCTGAACGCGAAATGCAAACAGAGAGATTAAAAAAAGGAATGCCGTTACTTGATGCTGTAGTCAACGATTTAGAAGAATTAAGCAGGAAGTTTACAATCGAACTATAAAATTTTTTCAATGAAGATCATGAAGTTTGGCGGCACTTCTGTCGGCCGTCCGGAAAGGATGCAGCAGGTATCAGAACTCATTACCAGAACCGGGGAGCCCGTTATTACAGTATTAAGCGCGCTGAGCGGAACAACCAACGCGCTGGTCTCTATCGGGGATGCTATGGCCGCGGGCAACAGAACGCTGGCGAAAGAAAATATTGATAAGCTGGAGGCGCATTACCAGGCATTCATAAAAGACCTGTTGAAAAAAGAGCCCTCTTTAGCCAAAGCCAGGAGCATCATATCGGAACATTTCGAGTTCCTGAATATTATCCTTAAAATATCTTTCAGTGAAGCACTGAGCAAAGATATCCTGGCACAGGGTGAATTGCTGTCTACAAAATTATTTTCAACTTTTCTGGAAGAAAAAAATATTGACCATGTGCTGCTGCCGGCACTTGAATTTATGAGCATCGATTCAGATGACGAACCGCAGGTGCCAAATATTAAATCGAAAATTACCGCTTTGCTTAAAAAGCACAGCGATAAAAAATTATTTATCACCCAGGGATATATCTGCCGCAATGCGCGGGGCGAGGTAGATAACCTCAAACGGGGGGGGAGTGACTACAGTGCTTCATTGATCGCCGCTGCTGTGAACGCATCGGTTTGTGAAATTTGGACAGATATTGATGGCATGCATAATAATGATCCCCGCATTGTGAAAAAAACAAGGCCCATAGAACAGTTGAGTTTTGAAGAAGCTGCTGAACTTGCTTATTTCGGTGCGAAGATCCTTCACCCGGCCTCCATCTGGCCTGCACAGCATTATAAGATCCCGGTCAAATTGTTGAATACTATGGAACCGTCGGCTCCGGGAACGCTTATCGCAGAAGAAGCAGGCTCTGTAGGTGTAAAAGCGGTAGCGGCGAAAGATGGCATCATCTCTATCAATATAAAAAGCAGCAGAATGCTGCTGGCCTATGGATTTCTAAGAAAGATATTCGAGGTATTTGAAAAGTATAAAACATCTATAGACATGATCACCACTTCAGAAGTGGCCGTGTCTGTTACAATCGACAATAAAAACCATTTAAAAGAAATTTTGAAAGAGCTTGAGCCATTTGGCTTCATCAGCGTTGAAAGCGATCACAGTATTATTTCTGTAGTGGGCAACGAAATTGCCCGGACACCCGAAATTTTAAAGAACCTTTTCGACTCACTGGCAGACATAAATATCAGGATGGTAAGCTATGGAGGAAGTAAACATAATATTTCTTTACTGGTACCTTCCGAAGACAGGACAAGAACTTTGCAATTATTAAATAAAGGATTGTTCGGGTTGGACTAAATTGCTAATATGAAAGTCGGCATTGAGGCACAGCGTATATTCAGGGCAGGCAAGCACGGAATGGACGTGGTGGCCCTTGAACTGCTGCGCCGGCTGCAAAAGAAAGATACTGAAAATGAATATTATTTGTTTGCCGGAAAAGGGCCCGATACCAGTTGTTTTCAGGATTCCTTAAACTTTCATACAAAAATACTTCCTGCATGTACGTATGCAGATTGGGAGCAGGTATCACTTCCCGGGGCAGTAAAAAAATACGCACCCGGCATTCTTCATTGCACGGCCAATACGGCCCCGTTGCGCTGCACCGTGCCACTTATACTCACCCTGCACGATATCATTTATCTTGAAGGAACAAGTTTCAAGGGATCGGCTTACCAGAATATCGGAAATATTTACAAAAAGTGGATTGTGCCTCCATCTATAAAAAAAGCGGTAGCAATAATTACGGTTTCTGAATATGAACGGAATTTAATTGAAGAAAAATTTCCGGAAGCGGCAGATAAAATAACAGTGATATACAATGGTGTGGATGAAAGATTTCATGGTAGATACCGGGAAGAGGAAAAGATATTATTCAGAAAAAAATATGCCCTCCCGGAATCTTTTATATTGTTCCTGGGAAATACGGCCCCTAAAAAAAATACAGAAAATGTTATACGGGCATATGTTCATTACTGCTATATAGAAAAATATCCATTACCCATTGTCATAACTGATTACGATCAAAAGTATGTTGTAAAAATACTGGCTGAATTAAAAACGCCTGAACTTATACATTCGTTTATTTTTCCGGGCTATATACCAGTAAATAACATGCCTTTGCTATACAACTGCAGTGTACTGTTTTTATATCCTTCCCTGAGAGAGAGTTTTGGCCTGCCCATACTCGAAGCCATGGCCTGCGGGGTGCCGGTGATTACATCTGCTGCATCGGCCATGCCGGAGATAGCAGGAGATGCCGCCATGCTGGTCAGCCCGGGGAATTACGAAGACCTATCCATAAGCATTCAATCGCTGCTCGGGGATAAAAAATCCTGCAGTTTATACATAGAAAAAGGGCTGGCAAGAGCCAGGGAATTCAGTTGGGACTTAGCAGCAGATCAGCTGCATAAAATATATTTAGATCACCAGCATTGAGTCGCCATAGCTGAAGAACCGGTATTTGTCCTTTATTGCTTTTTTATAGGCTTCCATTGCCAGATCATATCCTGCAAATGCACATACCATGATCAGCAGGCTTGTTTTGGGAAGATGCAGGTTGGTGATAAGCGAATCCGCCAGGTTAAAATTATACGGGGGATGAATAAAAATATTCGTCCAGCCTTCAGATGGCTTTAATAATTTTTCTGCTGTGTAGGATGATTCAATGGCGCGCATGGTGGTGGTGCCTACAGAACAGATGCGGTGATTTCCATCGATCGCTTTATTAACAACTTTGCATGCAGTCTCATCGATCTGGTAATATTCGGCATCCATTTTATGTTTGCTGAGGTCTTCCACTTCGATGGGCCTGAATGTGCCCAGGCCAGTATGCAGGGTTACTTCTGCGAAACGGATACCCTTTATTTCCAGTCTTTTGATCAGTTCTTTGCTGAAATGCAAGCCGGCGGTAGGGGCTGCCACTGCACCTTCGTGCTTGGCATACACGGTCTGAAACCTTTCCTTATCTTCTTCGTCAGGCTTGCGTTTGATGTATTTAGGCAGTGGCGTTTCTCCGAGAAGTTCGAGCATCTGGCGAAATTCATCATCTGTGCCATCCCAGAGAAAACGGATGGTGCGTCCGCGGGAAGTTGTGTTGTCGATGACTTCAGCCACCAGCTCATCATTTTCCCCGAAATATAACTTATTTCCCACGCGGATCTTTCTGGCAGGATCAACGATCACATCCCAGAGCCTGTTCGGTTTGTTCAGTTCCCTTAACAGGAACACTTCGATCTTGGCTCCGGTCTTTTCCTTGCGGCCATACATACGCGCAGGAAACACCTTTGTATTGTTCACCACAAATACGTCCCTGTCGTCGAAATAGTCTATTACGTCACGGAAATGCTTATTCTCTATATTGCCAGTCCGCCTGTTGACTACCATCATACGGGCGTCTTCTCTTTTCTTGGTAGGATGCTGGGCAATAAGGTTTAGCGGGAGATCAAATTTAAATTGGGATAACTTCATGTAAGGGCAAATTTCAAGCGGGCGAAGGTAGTAAATTTTGGGGGATTGCCCCTAAAAGCTTTTTTGTGCAAGCCGACTTCGGCGTAAGGTACACATCTTCCACGAGCCCGGATTCTTCAATCCTGCCTTTGTTCATAACTATTACCCTGTCGCAAACGGACCGGATAACCGACAGGTCGTGTGAGATGAAAATGCTGGTGAATCCAAATTCGTGTTTCAGGCTGCTGAGCAGGTTCAGTACCTGCGCCCTTACGGTGAGGTCCAGGGCCGATACCGATTCATCACAGACAATAAAAGCCGGCTCCAGTGCCAATGCGCGGGCGATAACGATACGTTGCCGCTGACCCCCTGAAAATTCGTGCGGATACCGATGGTAGTGACCCGCTTCCAGGCTTACCTTTTCAAGCAGAGCAACGGTCTTCTGTTTTCGTTGTGCGGCGGTCAGACCTGGGAAATGAACCTTTAGCGGTTCCTCAATACAGGAACCGATGGTCAGCGAAGGATTTAAAGAAGAATAGGGATCCTGAAAGATGATCTGTATATTTTTTCTGAATTTTCTCAGCTCACCGGCAGAAAATGACATCAGGTCCTTCCCTTCGTAATATATTTTTCCCGCGTCAGGCTCTATCAGCCTTAGCAGGGTACGGCCCAACGTGGTTTTCCCGCAACCCGATTCACCCACCAGGCCCAGTGTTTCACCCTTGAATATTTCAAAGCTTACATTATCAACAGCCTTGGTAAAAGAAACAGGTCTGCCGAGAAAAGTTTTCCTGGCAGTAAACCAAACTGACAAATTTTCAACCTTTACCAGAATGCGGTCGTGTATTGTTTTAGGAAATATTGCGGGGCGTGAGGCCAGGAGTCTTTTCGTGTATTCATGGGCGGGAGTCAAAAAAACTTCTTTTAACGATCCCGTTTCTATGATCATTCCTTTATTCATGATAATAACCTTGCCGGCAATTTCGGATAATACGCCCAGGTCGTGGGTAATAAAAATAACACCCATGCCAGTTTCCGATTGCAGTTCTTTTATTAATTCGAGAATTGATTTTTGAACCGTCACATCCAGTGCTGTCGTTGGTTCATCGCAAATTAATAATGCTGGTCCGGCGCTCATGGCCATTGCTATCATAACCCGCTGTTTTTGCCCGCCACTAAGCTCGTGAGGGTACCTTCCGATAATAGTTTCCGGATCTGTCAGATTTACTTTTCTAAACAGCCCGATTGTTTTTTTTATTGCCAGTGATTTTGAAATGTTTTCATGCTGAAGTATAGCTTCTGTTACCTGTTCACCACAGGTAAATACAGGATTCAGTGACGTCATTGGTTCCTGAAATATCATCGCTATCTGTTTGCCGCGAATTGCCTGAAGCGCTTTTTCTTCAATAGTCAATAAATTAAATTGATTTACCCCATCAGGAGAAAATAATATTTCTCCGCGCATATATTTTGCCGGAGGGGATGATAGTAATTTTAAGATAGCCAGTGAGGTAACGGATTTACCGGAACCTGATTCTCCTGCAATTCCGGTAATCTCTTTTCGGTTTACTGTAAAGGTTATGTCACGAACAGCGTTCACCGTATCAAAATCGATTTGCAGGTTATTTATCTGAAGTAATGGATACATATTAAAATCTCAGGTGCCTGACGGTCATCCCATCATTAATTAATTGTTTCAAAGAATCGATGCCTATTTTAAGATGCCGGCCTACAAATTCTTCCGTTATCATTTTATCACTTTCTTCCGTTTTTACGCCTTCGGGAACCATCGGCTGATCACTCACCAGCAACAGCGCGCCAGTGGGTATTTTGTTAAAAAAGCCAACAGTAAAAATGGTTGCTGTTTCCATGTCTATAGCGTAGGCACGTATCTTTTGCAGGTATGCCCTGAATTCTTCGTCATGTTCCCACACCCTGCGATTGGTGGTGTACACCGTTCCTGTCCAATAATCCACTCCATGATCACGGATCGTGGTAGAAACCGCCTTTTGCATGGCAAAGGCGGGCAGTGCGGGCACTTCGGGAGGAAAGTAATCATCTGATGTCCCTTCGCCGCGGATGGCTGCTATTGGTAATATAAGATCACCCAGCTTGTTTCTTTTTTTCAACCCGCCGCACTTGCCTAAAAACAGTACCGCTTTGGGCTCGATAGCGGTGAGCAGATCCATTACTGTGGCCGCTGTAGGCGAGCCCATACCGAAATTGATAAGTGTTATATCTCCCGCTGTAACGCATTGCATGGGCTTGAAGAGATCTGCGGCTTTAACATTGTTCCATAAGGCAAACAATTGCACGTAATGACTGAAATTGGTGAGCAGGATATATTTACCAAAATTTTCCAGTTTTTCACCTGTGTACCTGGGGAGCCAGTTCTTCACGATCTCTTCTTTGGTTTTCATCGGCAGATAATTATTTTATTTGACCAGAAAGTACAAAATTTACAGTATATGATCAAAATCGACTTCCCGAACCACTCCTTTAAGATCAAAAACGACAACAATAAAGAATTAATATTTGATGAAATAAGAAAGACCTGGCTGATGCTTACCCCGGAAGAATGGGTGCGGCAGAATTTTGTTAATTATTTATTGCGGGTGAAAAAATATCCTCCAGCGCTGGTGGCGTTGGAAAAAAAGATAATGGTGGGAGAGATGCCCAAGCGTTTTGATATCCTTGTTTATAACAACGAGCACAAACCCTGGATGATGGTTGAATGCAAGTCGATCAATATTGCCCTAAAAGAAGAAGTACTGACTCAGGTTTTGCGGTATAATATCGCTGTGCCGGTAAATTACCTGGTAATAACAAATGGCACCAGTTGCATGGCTTTCAAAAAAGATAATGCTCAGCTGGTGCCATTGGATGAGTTTCCTGATTTTGGAATATGAAATATATTGTTACATGGAATTAAGTGGTATATATGCCAGTACATGTTTGGGGCATGCTTATGGGAAGATGCCGAGTTCTGCGTAGCTCGTACCTACCTTATTGATGGCAACGACATACGCTGCGGTACGCATATCAGGTATTGCGGGATTGCTGTTCCAGATATCCATGATCTCGCGCGTGGCGGCTATCATAGTTTCTTCCAGCCCACTTCTTACCAGGTCCACTTCGTCAGCACCATGCATGATCAGCGTTCTGTCTGTCGGGTTTATCTGTTTGCCTGTAAGGTTTTCGATTTGTCCCAGTATTTGTCCGTTAAGATTTTCCGTAAAGCGTTTTTCCATTCTTCCGTACCGCACGTGGCTAAGATTTTTCAGCCATTCAAAATAAGATACGGTAACACCACCTGCATTCAGATACATGTCCGGTACTACCAGCACACCTCTTTTGATAAATTCTTCATCTGCTTCCGGGGTCAGTGGTCCGTTGGCGGCCTCACCGATTATTTTTGCTTTAACCCTCGGTGCATTTTCTCCGTTGATCACGTTTTCCAGTGCAGCTGGAATTAATATGTCACATTCCATTTCCAATGCGTCTGAGCTTCCTGAGAAATTACTTGCACCGGGGAAATTCAGTATTGATTTTGTTTCTTTCCGGTGCTCAAAAACAGCATCCACATCGAGTCCTTCATTGCTCCAGACAGATCCTTCATACTCTGCCAGTCCGACGATCTTCGCACCGGCTTCCTGGAAGAATTTCGCAGTATGATAGCCTACATTTCCGAGTCCCTGAACCACCACCCGTTTGCCTTCCACGCCAATAGTGAGCCCCAGTTTTTTCATTACCGGAGCCATGTTGCACACTTCCCGAAGTCCAAAAAATACGCCAAGGCCCGTTGCTTCCCTGCGTCCGCGGACACCTCCCTGGGTTACCGGCTTTCCGGTCACGCAGCCAAGCGCATCGATCTCTCCGGGGCGCATGCTGCTATAGGTATCGAGTATCCAGGCCATTTCTCTTTCTCCCGTTCCGTAATCCGGGGCGGGAACGTCGATGCCGGGACCTATGAAATTCTTTTTAATTAATTCTGCCGTGTAGCGGCGTGTGATCTTTTCAAGATCGTAGACACTGTATTTGCGGGGATCAATGGTAATGCCGCCTTTTGCGCCACCAAAAGGAACGTTTACAATGGCGCATTTATAGGTCATGAGTGCCGCAAGGGCCATCACCTCATCCAGGTTAACGTTCGGTGCGAAACGGATACCGCCTTTGCAGGGTGTTTTGTGATGGGAATGCTGCACTCGGTAAGCCTTTATGACCTCTATTTTATCGCCCACTTTAACGGGAAAGTGCATACGATAAACTGCATTACATTGTTTGATCTGTTCAAGTACTCCCGGATCCCATGTGGTAAATGCGGCAGCTTTGTCGAAACTTTTTTCTACCGCTCCGAAGAAGCTATATTCCTGGTGTGATGGCATAATTTGTCTTTTGTGGGTTTAATATGAAGCAACGTTATAAGCGGAGGTAAGGTTGATTATTTTGAAAATGAACTTTTTTCCAGCCGGGTTATTTTTCTATCCAGCCGGATGATGTAAAAGAACAAACCGCAGAGTATGGTAAGGAGTACCGCGATGACTACATAGATCTTTCCATCGGCCCGGAGCCCTTTTGCGTTTCTATCTGCTTCGGCTACTACAGCACTCTGGCCAAAAATGGCAACTGAACAAACGAGAAAGGCTACAGAAAATAATATTTTTTTCATGATGCAAAACTGCTATATTTTTTTTCGGCCATCAACTGCAAACGCAGCCGCAGCGTAGTTATCCACACACCTAACAATGTCCATCCGAATACTGCCGGCCAGAATACCATTCTCATTACAGGATCCAGATCCTGACCACTGAGGCCCGGATTTCCCTCCACTCCTTTGCCACCAGGATGCAGGGATTCCACCAGCCGTGGCAACACCATGATCATCGGCACGTAAATAAAGTATGCGAAGATGTTGTAAACCGCAGATACACGGGCTTTTTTATCAATATCTGTCATGGAATTCCGCAAAACAAAATAAGCGAGGTAGATCAGTAGCGCAATTGACGCGCCCAGTTGTTTGGGATCATTGTTCCATGGCGCCCCCCAGGTATAATTGGCCCAGATCATGCCCGTACTTAATCCCAGCAATCCGAAAACAATGCCGGTCTTGGCAAATTCATTTGCATAGATATCATATTTTGTATCGGGCTTTCTTAAATATAATACGGAATAAACAAGTGAAACGGAGATGAGCGTCAGTTGCCCGAACCACATGGGGACGTGAAAAAAGAGGTTGCGGATGGTTTCATGAAGATTGCCTATATCGGGAACTTTAATCAGGAATCCCGCAGTAAAAGTATACAACAGCAAAGCAACGCATAGAATTTTCCACCAACGCATGACCGCAAAATTAGCATAAACCCCGTATGTTTAAAATTTTTTAATCCTTCCATAAAAAGGGAAAGAGAATCAGTGCCAGCGAGATAACCAGCACGTCAAGACCAGCCAGAAGCAGGCTCATCTGTCCGTAGCCACCTTGCAGCACATCCGCAAAAGCAGTGTTTGAAACGCGCATAAGCAGCAATATCTGGGGAATGATCAGCGGAAAACCCATAATAGCGATCAGCGCTGCATTTTGTCTGGCCCGGGCCGCAATGGCCGCTAAAAAGGTAAATACCAGGCTCAGGCTGGTGCCCCCAAGGCATACGGTCATTAAAAATTTCCACGGATGCGTCAGCGGATCGCCCATCAACAGCCTGAACAATAAAAGGCTGGTAATGCTCATGATGATCATCAAAACGGCATTGAAGATTAACTTTGAAATAATAAACTGCCTGGCCCCCGCAATGCTGTAATAATACAACATGCGGCCACTGTTTTCCTGTAAGAAACTCTTGGCCACAGCATTCACACAGATAAACAGCTGGATCATCCAGAATAATCCGTTCCACACAATGGCTTCAGGTTCGCCCATCGCCAGGTATAAAACAAATATCGTGGAGGCCACGTATAAAAGGATGCCGTAAAAAGTATATTGTTGCCGGATTTCCAGAAGAATATCTTTTTTAAGAAGCGCCGCGATATGGAGAATGCCCGATGTCAAATAAATAGGTACAAAAATTGTTAACTTTATAAAACTAATTTACTCATATTTTAAAACCATCCATTTACCATGGAGCGTTTATCCGAACTGATCAGCAAATTAAAAGAACAATTCGAACAAAAAGCAGATGCGTCGAAACTATTAGGCATAACGCTGCTGATAGAACGTGAGCTGATGAAGGAGGAACCTGTGAAAACTCCCTCTGGCAGCAGCTCTAAGGTGTCTGTAGTGATGCCCGCGCCCCGAAACGGGTACCAGCCTAAAATGGAAGAGACCATCGTGGAAGAACTGCCTGAATTGCCTTTTTTGCCCGAAGCAGAGGTTGAGGAACCGATTGAAACCAAACCGGTAAAAGATGCAATCAGGATCTTCAGGCAGGAATTTTTATTCGATCCGATGGAAGAAATTCCTACGCTTGCGCTCCAGAAAAATATAAAAGAGATCAACGAACTGATCGGTTTGCGCGATCCTTCCCTTAATGATAAGTTAAAAGAAAATCGGATCGAAGTGGGACATTTGCTTACTGAGCACCCGATCCGGGATCTTAAAAAGGCTATAGGGATCAACGACCGCCAGATATTTATCAATGAATTGTTCCGGGGAGATGAAGTGATGTATGAAAGAAGTTTGAAAACAATTAACAGTTTTAAGATATATGCTGAAGCGGAATACTGGATAGAAAGAGAATTAAAAGTAAAACTCGGCTGGGAAGAACACAAGGACACCACTAAGCATTTTCTTCAGTTGATCAGAAGGCGTTTTGCCTGAATATACTGCATGATATTATTGGTAGCCCCTTTGTTGTCATAAACATATTTTCCTGCAGCCGCGCTGGTTTCCCGGTAAAGATCATCGCTGCTGAATAAATCATTCAGGGTGCTTTCCAGACCAAGTGCATTATCAACCGTAAATGCACCACCTTCTTCTAAAAGACCGATTGCTTCCCTGAACTTATTAAACACCGGGCCGAATATTACCGGTTTTTTATGTACCGCCGCCTCAAGCACATTATGCACGCCATCGCTCCCAAATCCACCACCCACATAAGTGATAGTGGCATAATGGTAAAGTTTAGAAAGCATGCCAATGTTATCGATGATCAATGTATTAGCATTTGTTGGTAGGGCATTTTGCAGTTGAGAATACCGTATTGAGCTATTGAACAGCCTTTCAATATCTTTCAGGTGCTCTTCTCCGATTTCATGCGGGGCAATGATGAATTTAATATCCGGATGCGTGTTTGCGTAATGATCAAGTTCTTCTTCATCTTCCGGCCAGGTGCTTCCGGCAACAACAACAGGTGAAATGCCGCAATATTTTTCAATTAAAGGTAGTGGCGTGAAATTTTCTGCTATATCAACTACACGGTCAAAGCGTGTGTCTCCGTTTATAGAAACATTATTCACGAAACCTATGGATTCAAGCCGCTTTGCCGATTCCGGGGTTTGCACAAACAGCCAGGTAAAGCATTTCAGCATTTTTTTATAAAGGGTCCCATACCACCTGAAAAAAGGGTGGTGGCGGTGAAAAATGGCGGATACCAGCAGCAGCGGGGTATTCCGTTTTTTTAACCCGGTAAGATAATGATACCAGTAATCGTATTTGATCCAGAGCACCAGGGCCGGATTGACTAGGTTAATAAATCTTTTCGCATTTTTTTTGGTGGAAAGCGGTAAATAAAATATGTGGTCAGCGCCTTTATAGTTTTTTATTACTTCATATCCTGAGGGAGAAAAAAAAGTGATGATGATGCAGGCAGATGGATATTGACGGCGTATATTTTCCAGTAAGAACCTTCCCTGTTCAAATTCTCCGAGGGACGCGCTGTGCATCCATACAACTGGCCGGGTATTATTGTGAAGCGCCAGTTCAAGCTTTTTGAATATATGTTTTCTTCCCGAGATCCATAAGCGGGCTTTGGGATTCCAGAGAGAGGCAAGTTGTATTACCGCGCCGTAAATACGGATAATGAAGTTGTAAATCAAAAGAAACACATACAAATGTAGCAATTAGCTGAGTAAGTATGATTGACAGTAAGGAAGCCCATAGTATTATTCAACTGCGCGCGTTATTGCCGAACCGTTGTAGAAATCGATTTTCTTTGCTCCGGGAGGTCTGAGAATGAAATCTCCGGACTGTGACAAAAAGCTGTTGCCGCAATAGCGCTCAACTTTTTGAGTCTGTCCGTTTGCCAGATGAACCATGGCAGACTTTTCATTTCCCTTAAAAGCAATACATTCAGGTGCTTTCCTGCAGGAATATAATTTAAGCGGACCACGGTTCTGGGATACGGCGATCAGATACTTTTTATTTGCACCCCGAAGTTTTACAAGCGCCTTTGCGTCACCTGTTGCGGCAAATCCACTTTGCACCATCGAAAGGGACCTGAATTTTCCCCTTCCATTGCCCGTCAGCAACAAGCCATTCAACGCATCATACCTTCCATTGGTGACCTCTGTGCCATAATCATTACCGCATAAAAGTATGTCCAGATTGCCATCTCCATTAAAATCATCCGCCACTATCCCATAGACTGGTCCGAACTGTGCTTCTACAGGAAGAGAGATGGCCTTAAATTTTCCATTTCCATTATTCTGAATATACAATGATTTAAAATTTGTTGCTTTAAGTGACAGCGCTGAACGCAGATCATCAGGAGAAAATAATTGCCCAATGCCCGCTCCACCGAATGATTTGTATGTCAGGAACTTTTTCTTAAGCGAAGGCACCTGCTCAACAAGCTCATCCCTGTTTGAAGAAGGGAATTCCTTTAATTGCCCATTAATGTCTTTTATGTACACCGTTGTAATTATATCAGTGCTTCCTTTTCCGTCAAAATCTTTTGCATATATGCTGATGGGATGTACCTCTGACGGCTGGTAAAAAGAATTTTCACCGGTATTGCCTGCGATATAATCAATGTCCCCGTCATTGTCGAAATCCCCTGCGGTAATGCTGTTATACCAGCCACTGTTGTGCCCTATACCTGTTGATGTGCTTATATCCTCGAATGTTCCGTCACCCTTGTTTTTTAGAAACTCCACCGGCATCCATTCCCCGGTAACAACAAGATCAATAAAGTTGTCATTATCAAAGTCTGTCCAGACCGCGTCGCAGACCATTCCTGCATTGACGAGGGATTTTGCAGCTGTGGTTGTGACATCAGTAAATTTAATGATGCCGTTTTTAGTGTCATTTCTGTATAAGAATGAACTAACGGGCGCAGGATATTTGCCCGGCTCTACTCTTCCGCCTATAAACAGATCAAGGTCACCATCGTTGTCATAATCAGCTGCTTTAATACAGCTTTTGCTGGTAAGATTTCGTGGTATGGCCGAAGTGTCGATTGTAAAATTTCCCTTGCCATCATTGCGGTAAAACTTATCCTGGTAGTTGTCCGACCCTGCTGCGAATTCATTACTGCCGCTTGTACAATACAGATCGGGATCCCCATCATTATCAGCGTCGAAAAGTAACACCCCCATGTTTTCTGAAATACTGCCTTTAATAACAGGCATGGGCTTTTCTATAAATTTTCCCGAAGCAGTTTGTAATAAAAACTGGCCGGGCGCAATGCTGTTGCCCCCAATAAAAATATCATCCAACCCGTCCCGGTTAATATCGCCTATGGCAAGCGCCGGTCCATATTGCGAAAGCTTATGCGGCAAAAGCCTTTCTTTATTAAAATCTATAAAGTCTTCTTCCCGGTGCACGTATTTGATGTTCGCGTCATTGGTGATTTCCGAAAAGACGGCGGTTTTATTTGTTGCAACAACCGGCCAGCTGTCAGGTTCGTCTGCCTGGGAAATACTGGCGATTAAATTTCCGGCCATTATGTTTTTAAGTATCTGTTTTTTATTTATCCAGGGCCAGCGAATTACCACAGAATCGAGTACATGAATTGTATCCAGCCCGAAATGCAGGGTTAAATCTGTACAGGACAGGTAGCCGTGCGTTCCCGAATTTTCCATTACCTGCATGTGCCCTTTGTTATAATATATTTCCGCGTAGACTCCTACGCCATTCCTATTGGCGCTGTCGCCTTTGAATGAAATATTCAGAAAGCCGGGATGTTTCTCTTTACTATTGTTAAGCGTGTTCTCGTAAATAAAAGCTTCCTGGTTTATATTATTGACAACGTAATCCAGGTCACCGTCCCGGTCAAGGTCCACATACACGGCGCCGTTCGAAAATGAGGGAATAGTCATGCCCCATTCTGCTGTTGTATTCCGGAATTTCAGGTCACCGGTATTGCGAAATGCATAGTTAGGTATTTTGATTTCAGGGATCTGTTGGAGCAGCTGTTTTTTGCTGGCAATTCCACTGCTCTGATTGCGAAATGCCGCAAAATCATGATCCGTTACGTCCCGGGGATATCCATTGGTGATCAGGATGTCCCGGTTTCCATCGTTATCAAAATCCGCAATTAATGGGCTCCAGCTCCAGTCTGTCTGTGATATGCCTGCAAGAAAGCCAATTTCAGCAAACAACGGATCGCCAACGCTGTCGTTATTATTCATCCTGGGGCCCTGATTGATCTGCAGAGTATTACGAACATACTGCAAAATAATATTTTCAGACATCATGCTCTGGTAAGCATAATAATTTGCGCTATTCATGTTTTTTTTCTTGCGAAAGTTATCTTCAGGATTCATGTCCACACTAATGATATCAGCAAGTCCGTCATTGTTGATGTCGCCGATATCACTGCCCATGGCATTCTGTGATGTATGTTTAAAGCAGGTTTTTGCTTTGTTGGTAAATGTGCCGTTGCGGTTATTGATATATAAAGCATCACTTCCGTAGAAGTCATTCGCTACGTAAATATCTTTCCATCCATCGTTATTGATATCCGCAACAGATACCGACAAACCATATCCTTTTTCAACTATTCCAGACAGTGCAGAAACGTCTGTGAATACCGGATGTTGCAATGAATCGCTCCAGTTGTTTTTAAATAATTTATCAACATCTATTCTGCTGTTGTCCCTGTTATTGATAATGCGTACGCCCTGCCTTCTTGCGAGGTTAGTAGTAACAAGATACATGTCCAGGTCCCCGTCGTTATCAAAATCAGCGAATGCTGCCTGGACCGAATAGCTGGTATCAGCGAGTCCATACTCGGCAGCACTTTCTTTGAATACAGGAATGCCATCTACCCCGTTTCCCATATTAATATATAAAAGATTGCGGCGTTTTAACTGGTCCTGGTAGAAACTGGTACAAACATAAATATCCTGCCATCCGTCATTGTTAATATCCACAACCGTTGCCGCATTGCTCCATTCGCCGTTACCGGTAACAGCCGCTTTGTCTGTGATATCCTTGAATTGAAGGCCACCCTGGTTAAGATATAATTTGTTAGACGTCATGCTTGCGGTAAAATACAGATCAGGAAGACTGTCGTTGTTAAAGTCGCCTACTGCTACACCACCCCCGTTGTATAATATTTCCATATCGATAGGATTAAGTGAATCATTTTCGACTATGGTATTATTAAAATGTATTTGCGTGCTGGAATTTTCTAATAATTTAAAAAGTGTGCCGGGATGTTTACTGCCGCAGGATAATAAACAGACAATACAGGCAGAAAACAAATTCCTTTTCATAATGATGGTTTAATTGTTCTTGCAGGAGATGGCTGAATAAAAAGGTCAACGTTGTTCTTATCGATTTCGACAGAACCGGTGATAATTGTGGTGGGAACCGGAATTACTCCAGCCATGGCGTCATTTCCTGAAATCTGCAAGGTTTTATGACGCATATCAAAAAGGTATTGTGCCCCTAACCAGGTAAATAGTTCTCTTTTCTGTCCCACCAGATAATCGATCACTCCCTCTTTCACCAGCCTCAGGTGTTCCGGTTCTGCATCTACTGTTGTAAGGTGTATTTTTCCTGCCTTTCCTGCCTCTTTCACGGAGAGTGCCATTCCGGGACCGGAATTGGAGTCAAAGCCGGCGATCCCTGCCAGGTCAGGGTTTCCCGCCAGCAGGTCCGCTGTAAGTTTAGCGGCTGTTTCCACATTTGCTTTATCGTCGTATTTGCCAATGAATTCAATAGAGGGAAATTGTTTCAGCGCATCCTGGAACCCCCGGAAGCCTGCCTCCATATTTTCCATTCCGAGTATTCCCATGCAGGCCACTTTTCCTTTTTTATGGATTAAAACTGCCATCTTTTCCCCCTGCAGCTGCCCCATTTCATACCAGTCGCTGCCAATGAAACAATGCCTGCCGCTGTTTGGGATTTCCGAATCATATACAATGGTGGGTATGCCTGCGCTTACCGCTTTGTGAATGGCTTGCGCGAGACCGGGATCCGTTCCGTTTATTAATAATCCCGCCGGCCTTCCTGTGATAATCTGTTCCAGGGTAGCTATCTGAGAAGGCACATCCCATTCGGCAGGGCCAACAATAGAGGTGCGGACACCCATTTTTATACCCCATTTTTTAAATGCGGCCTGGTCATGGCTGACATACATAGGAAGGTTGATAGCGGTGGTTACCATCACATATTCTTCTTCAGGGGAGACCTCGTTGCTGGTGATGTATTTTTCTTTGCCCTGATTGGCCGTTAATGCATTTTCCTGTGGGTGCGGAGGTAGTTCACAGGCTCCTGTCAGCGTTAATAAAAGTATGCAGTAATATCTTTTTATCATGAAGATCAATATTTGTTATTTACCTGTTTTTTTCTGCAGCAACTGATCCAGTCCAACGGCAACTATTAATACGATACCCAGGATTATTTCCTGCCAGTACCCGGACACGCGTCCTATAATAAGCATATTATTGACCAGTGCCATAAACAATGCGCCAAGAAAAGCTCCGACTATTTTTCCATGTCCTCCCGATAAACTTGCGCCTCCCAGTATAACCGCCGTAATGACCCGTAGTTCCAGGCCTCTTCCTGATGTGGAAAGTGCGGCGCCTAACCGAGAACTTAACAATATGCCAGCAATCCCTGCCAGCAATGATGAAAATACGAAAGCCCATATTTTCATTTTTTCTACCGGGATGCCAGACAATCTTGCGGCTCTTTCGTTACCACCTATAAAATAAAAACGACGAAAGAATGTAGTGTATTTCACTAAAAAACTGAACAGAGCAACAATAAATACCATATACCAGACAGGAGTCTGGAGCCCCAGTAATTTTGATTGGCCTATTATTATGAACTGGTAAGGAAAATTCTGAATACCCGCACCACTAAGCATCAGGGCCGCGCCTCTCACGATCCCCATCATTGCTAATGTCTGGATCATCGGATTGATGCCAGCTCTTGCAATCAGCAGACCATTCAGCAGTCCTATAAGAACAGAACCGCTTATACCAGCAGTTACAGCTACCAGGAAATTCACATCGTGATAATACATTAAATACCCTGCTAGTCCTCCCGAAAAGGCTACCACTGATCCCACTGACAGATCAAACATTCCGCCGATCATCAGGATCATCATTCCTACCGCAACTATGGTATCTATTGAAAGATTAAGCAGTAGTTGAGAAAAATTGGCAACCGTTCCAAATTGTCCGGGAAAGCTTACCGACATTAGTATGCACAGCAAAATTATTCCTATGCTGAGTGTCGCTATCCTGTCCTGAAAATGTTTTTTTACATCCATAAACGCTGTTTACATACCGGTAGCTAACCGGGCAATTAATTCTTCCGTAGCATCTTCATGATTGACAATATCTTTTATAGATCCATTGTACATAACGGCAATACGGTCACTCAGCAAAAGTAATTCTGTCAGTTCACTGGATACTAATAAAATACTTTTTCCCGCAGCGGTCAACTTCTTTAATTCTTTGTACAGGTCTTCCTTTGCGCCCGCATCCACGCCGTGAGTAGGTTCGTTAATAATTAATATCTCCGGATCTGTCTGCAGCCATTTTGCCATCACCACCTTCTGCTGGTTTCCGCCGCTCAGTTTATCTACGGTTTGCCTTACTGAAGTAGCACGAATATCCAGCTTTAATTTTGCTGCTTCGCCAACCGCATCATTTTTTTGTCTGCTGAAAAAACCGGATCGTTTATCCGCCGAGGTGATATTATCAGAAATACTTTTCTCCATAAACAATCCAAGCGCTTTTCGCTCATCAGGAATATAAGCAATTTTGTTTTTTATAGCTGATGATGGGTCAGCGGCTTCAAACGGTTTTCCATTAATATATAATTCTCCTGAGCGTTTTAGCCGGTCTCCAAAAATAGTGAGTGCCAGCAATGTTCTTCCGGAACCTGCTAATCCGGCAAATCCAAGTATCTCTCCTTCATGCAGAGAAAAGCTGATCTGTTGAAATCCTTTGCCACTGAAATTTTTTGCCTCAAGTACTACACGATTTGATTTATGAGAATGATATTCCAGTTGCCGGACTGCTCTTCCAACCATACGGTTAATAATCTCTTCGGTAGAAATCGTCCCCGAATTAAAGCTGCCTTGTAAGCCGCCATCTTTAAGTATGGAAACCACGTCTGCAATTTCTTTTATTTCATCCATCCGGTGTGAAATATATATAACGGCTACCTTCTTGGTTTTCAGCCTTTGGATTATATTGAAAAGTACAGCAGTATCCTCATGAGTGAGTGATGCGGTAGGTTCGTCCAATATAAGTAAAGAAGGGTTTTGTGCAAGTGCCCGCGCAATCTCAACAAGTTGTTTTTGCGCAGCAGTTAATTTATCAACCACCATTTCCGGTGAGATGGAGGTTAGCCGAAGCTCATCCAGCAAATGCTGCGTTTGCATATACAATAGTGAATAGGAAATCAATCCAAACTTTGAAAGCGGGGGATTAATAAATATATTTTCTGCAACCGACAAAGATCCCACCAGCGTTCGTTCCTGGTATACGATCCCAATTCCGAGGTTTCTGGCATGAGCAACACTTTTTACGATCGTGCTGCTATTGTTCCAAAGGATTTCTCCCTTATCTGGCTGAATATTTCCGGTGATAATATTCATGAGTGTGCTCTTCCCTGCACCATTTTCCCCGCACAATGCATGCACTTCTCCCGCCCTGAATTCCAGCGAGACACCTGAAAGTGCCTGCACACCGGGAAATGACTTCGATATGTGATTGAGCTGAAGCATTACAACTGGATAACTTTTCCTGAAGCCGCAGATTCATAAGCAGCCCATACCAATGCTACGGTTTTTAAATTGTCTTCTCCCGTGGTCTCCGCAACTCCTCCATTTAACCCCTTTAAAATATCATCGTTGCAGGCAACGATACTGGAATGTACGACCGCATATTCAGGATCGGCCCAACCGTAGTGCGCAGGTTGTACGACAAATTTTTGTGTACCCTGTCTGGTGGTGATCTTTAGCTCGAAGTCGTGCGTAAGCTGTATGGATCCTTTGTCACCTTCTACCAGCAGGAGGGTTTGAGGAAAACTTTCTTTTTCCAGCAGAGAAGCGTATGACATATCAGCAAAGCACTGGACATTGCCATCCATTTCCATAAACACACCGGCTACATCTTCTCCCTTAATGGCAGGATTTATTTTTTTGGTCAGGCAATACAATTGTTTTGCTTCTCCAAATAAATACCGGCAGATATCCAGGACATGTGAACCAATATCTGTTAAAATAAAATGATCGAGCTCTGCGAGAAAGGGTTGGTTGTCAAAAACAGGAAATGCCGAACAGAAATCCACCTTAGCTTTAAAAGGCTTACCGATGATACCGGAATTCATCCATTTTTTAACCGCTCTTACCGGCGCCTGCCACCGGAAATTTTCATGAATAAATAATTTTACTCCTGCCGTCTGACAGCATTCCAGCATCAGTTTTGCGGAGGAGAGCGTGTCCGACATTGGCTTCTGGCAGATCACATGTATTCCCTTACTTGCCGCAAGCTGTGTAAATTTAAGATGCGTGCCGGCATCCGTGATGATATCAACAAAATCGGGTTTTTCTCTTTCCAGCATTAATGCTGCATCATCGTACACTTCCGAAAGTTGAAATTTTTCAGCAAAGCTCTTTGCTGTTGAGATGGTTCTGTTGTAAGCAGCTGTTATAGTTACCCCTTCGAGTTCTTTCCATGCACTGATTTGATAATGTGACCAGAACCCAGTTCCTATAATTGCACCTTTAATCATATTCAGTCAACCTCCGGGTTGGGATAATTTTTAGCGGTATCCTCCAGCACCAAAACCCAATCGCTTCCTCGTCCTGCCGAACTTGGATTAAATTCAGTAATGACGCTATTTTTAAAGATACCAATAGAAATTGTTTTTCCATCACGGGGATTAAACCACCACCCTTTTAGTTGCCTTGCAGAGAGAGCAGCTGTGTTGATAGTTGTTTTTGTTCCAAAGGGTATATACACCAGCATCAAATCTTTATCTGCCGAAATGGCTGCCACTTTGTACTGAAGGCCTTCCGGATTTTCATCAGCAATAAGCGACTGATCATTGCGTAATTTTTGCCAGTTCAGTTTCTCCAGCATTTTTTTCATCCAGCCCATCTGATACGCACCTGGATGATTCATTGCCACCTGCCAGGTTGTTCGTGCATTGTTAACGGGGGTTCTTTTTTCCGTATACATCTGCCAGATATTATGGTTTCCGTAAGTATGTCCTGCCGCACCGGTCAACAAACTCCAGTAAGCCGCTTCTCTGGTATCAAAATCATCCAGCCAACCATTTTCCATGGGTTTGAAGTCATTAGGATGATCTTCATAATTCGGCTCCCCATTGATATGCGGTTTTAAAACGGGCAAAGCATATACTTCCGCATTTCTTTTATAATCAGGATTGCCGGCCTTATGTCCTGTTTGGGACATATGAAAATCAAGCCATTTTTCATCCGCAAAAAATTCAAACGAACTGCGCGAACCCTGGGGATGAAACGTAAACAAATGACTGCTGTCTGCTTTTTTTATTCCCTTCACCATGTTTCTGATAACCGCAAAATGTTCTTCGCTCTCCAGATCGCGATCGCCTCCCATCACCCATACGAGCGATTTATTCTTGTACCTTTCCCCTATCCATTGGCCAAAAACCGCCGCATTTGCCGGCGTAAATATTTTCGGTCCTGTACCCCACTTCACACTCCATTTATCTCCCCAGGCAGGAAGCAGTGCTATAACTAATCCTCTGTTATTGGCTTCATTAATAATAAAATCTACATGTTTAAAATAAGCTTCGACCGGCTTTTCAGGATCGTTATTATAAAGAGGTTTGTCGCCATATGCATTGGGTGTATTCAAACCATCCATTTCCGCAAGCACTACCGCCTGTATCACAGTAAATCCTTTATCTGCCCTGTTTTGAAGATACTGCACTGCTTCTTCCCTATTGAGCCGGTGAAATAATTCCCATGCGGTGTCACCCAGCCAAAAAAAAGGCTGTCCATTTTTCTTTAACAGGTAATGCTGGTCTGAAGACACTTTTAATTGTGCATGGACTTCAGAACACAACAACGCAATAAAAATCAACAAGATCAATCGGCGCATACTCCGGAATTAATGATTATTGCTAATATCCGGGATTTTGCGTCAGCGTTGCAGCACCATTCACCTGACTTTGATCAATTTCAGCCTGGGGAATAGGGAAATATTCATTTTTGCCTTCGATAAAAACTGCACTCTGTAAGTAATTCCGAAGCGTTTTTTCTTTAGCGAGGTATGCGTTCAGCACCGGTGCTGCGATATTCCAACGGACAAGATCAAAAAACCGGTGTCCTTCCATTGCCAGCTCCAGCCTTCTTTCAAACTGTACCGCAGCCCTTGCATATTCCTGCGACGGAAAAGAAGTGTATAATCCTATTTTATAATTGGCAGGTGATCCCTGAACCCATCCCGCAGGATTTGCAGCCCTCGTTCTCACCATATTGACAAGATCTTTTGCATTTGCAGGGGTTCCTATTTCTGCTTCACATTCTGCAGACCATAATATCACATCCGCAAATCGTATTACATTATAGTTATTGGCAGTAATACCGGTAGACCAGAAATTTTTATCGGTCAGCGTTCCTTCCTGCCTATGGTAATACGAATTTTTGATGGGGGTATATGGTCCGCCATATGCCTGATCCCTGATCCAGTCCTGTCCGGGATGAGGACCCCAATCCAGATATGGAATCCCTCTTCTGCCTACTGTCCAGTCGAGACGCGGATCCAGAAATGCAGATTCCGGCGTAAAGGCATCGGATGATTTTAATCCCTGATCATTTTTTACGTCCGTGTTATTAAAAGTTGTAAATAAAGGAAGCCCGGCGGCATCCACTCTGTATGCGTTTACCAGATTTTGTGTAGGCTGGTAAAAACCACAACATCCACCAGGTCCGGCATACGGGAAATTAAGAACGTCCCCTTTTGCACCATTCTCTCCTGAGCTCCCGTCATTAACAGAATATTGAATCTGGAAAACTGATTCTGAATTGTTTTCAGTTTCAGCATTAAAATTGTCATTAAAATGATCTACAAGCGCATACTTGATACCGGTAGTAGTAGTTCCATTTGCTATAATATCTTCCAGCAACGGTTTAGCTTCGGCATATTTTTTCTGAAACATATATGCTTTGGCAAGAAAGGCTTTTGCTGCCCAGCTATTTGCCCGCCCGGCCTGTTCCTGTGTAGCGGGGAGATTGTCTGCCGCATATTGAAAATCTGCTTCGATATTGGGCCAGATGTCTTTGTTATTGGGAACATTATAATTTCCGGCAGAATAAGAAACTGTTTCATCGATGTAAGGCACCATATTAAACACCTTCTTTAATTCAAAATGATACAATCCACGGAGAAAACGCGCCTGCCCTATAAGATTATTAATTTCATCTGCAGGAATATCAGTAGCCTTCGGAATAAACTGCAAAACGATATTGCATTTTCCTACTCCATCGAATGAAGCGCCCCATTTCTGGGCCACCGCTACATTACTTGAAGTGACAGTGTGATTCTCAAGAACGCCAACATCGAGGGTTCCATCGCTGGCATCCGATCCTTTATATGCATCATCAGAGGATACTCCTCCGAAAGCCCAGTTGGAAGGAGTGGCAAACCATCCTTCAAAAGCGCCATGAAATCCATTAAGCTGTGAGTATGCGCCAATTAATAATCCTTCAACACCTTCTTTATTGGCAAGTGTGGATTCATCCAGCGTTCCTAAAGAATCTTTCTTGAGGAAACTTTTACTGCAGGCATTTATCAGAGCTAAAGTCGCCAACCCTACGACAACCAGCATTGCAAAATTTAATTTTTTCATATTGTTTGTTTGATTGTATTCTTAAAATGAAACGCTGACCCCTATGTTGTAATTTTTTTGATTATTCGGATAATTACCGAAATCCATCCCGAATGCCGAGTTTGAACCACTTAATTCTGGATCGAGTCCGGAATATTTGGTAATGGTGAACAGATTGGCTACCTGTGCATACACCCTTAGCCTGTCTATTCCAAAACGATTCAAATTTCCTGTTGGAAAGGTGTATCCCAAAATAACTGATTTGCACCTCAGATACGATCCGTCTTCCAGATAATAACTGTTCTGTACAGCATTGTTACTGAAATTACTTTGTGTTTCTGCCTTAGGCGTGGTACCCCCTGTATTGGTGGGCGACCATGAATTGTACAGAGCTGCCTGACTTTTTGCACTCGGAGAGGATTGAAAGAAATCTGTCCACCAGCGAACAAGGTTCAGCACATCATTTCCCTGAGATCCATAAAAGAACGCGCTAAAATCAAATCTTTTAAAGGATGCGCCAAGATTTAATCCGTAGGTAAAATCAGGATTGGGATTACCGAAGAACGTTCTGTCTGCATCCGTTATCGTATTATCACCGTTTATATCTGCATATTTGAATCTGCCTGGGGCTGCAGCCTCCTGAGTGGGAGATTTGGAGACCTCATCATCCGTTTGGAATATTCCGAGCACTTTATATCCGAAGAAAGATCCGATTGGATGTCCGGTCTGATTCCTTACAAATTTTCCGATCCGGGACTCTGCTCCGGCATTAAAGTATCCGCCGGGCACACTGGTAATATTACTGTTGTACGAAGTAAAGATCACTCCGACATCGTAAGAGAAATCTTTATTTACCTTTCCTCTGTAAGTGATATTAAGATCGATTCCGGAGTTGGTGATATTTCCAATGTTCACATAAGGTCTGTCGGACCCGCCGGCAGTAGAAGGAAGTGGTTGTTGAAATAATAATCCTTTAATTGATTTTTTATACCATTCAACAGAAAAATCAATTTTATTATTAAACAAGGTTGCATCAACACCAATGTTTGTTATTTTATCTTCTTCCCAACCGGTATTTTTATTACCTAAAGAGGATGCAAGAAACCCTCTTACGGCACTATTGTTTGATCCTGTGATATCGTAATTCGCTACATCACCACCCTGTCTGAAAAGGGTGTATGCATTCGTTGGACTTACATTGGCCTGGCTACCAAGGATACCGTACCCACCTCTGATTTTCAGATCATTGATCCAGCTGACATTCTTCATAAATTCTTCAGAAGATATTCTCCAGCCTGCAGTTACAGAAGGAAAAACACCGTATCGTTTTTCCGGACCAAAGACAGAAGAGCCGTCCCGTCTGACGGTAGCACTCAAAAGATATTTTTCGTTGTAGGAATAATCAACCCTGCCGATCAGAGAAAATATAGAATTCTGATATGCTCCGCTGTACAAATTACCTCCGGGACTGACGTTCGATAAATTTCTGTAATTGGGATCATTGCTAAACAGGTTTACCCCATTTCCTCCCAGGTTACGTCCATAATTTTCTATTCCTTCGGTAGCAGCAAATATTTTTACATTGTGCTTTTCGGCAAATACATTAGAATAGGTAATGCTGTTCGTCCAGGTCCAGCTTCTGTTGTAGTAAGCACTTTCACTGTAACTGTTCTGTCCGTTATTTTCTGCCTGCTCATACGTACGGTATAGAAAATTGGAAGCATACCCAAGATTCAGTGTTCCACCAAAACTGGTCCGGGCAGTAAAATGTTTTAAGAAATCTACTTCTGCAAATACATTTCCCTGAACATCCCATTGATTGCCGCGGTCATCTTTTGCACGCATCCGCATTGCTACCGGATTTCCACCCACTCCTAATCTCGATCCCGCTGTTCCACCATAATTTCCTGCAATATCATATACCGGAACAATTGGTTGGATGTAATATGCATTCGCGATCTCGCTGTTGTCGCCAAGATTGGTGATCTGAGGATTATTGCGGTAAAAGAAATACGCATTTTCTCCTATGCGGATATTGTCCTTGACATTGAACATCGTGTTCATTCTGGCAGAATATCTTTTCAGATACGTTTCAATCACGGTTCCCTGCTGGTCAAGGTATCCCAGAGAAAACAAATACGTTGACTTATTACTACCACCACTTGCCGTAATGGTATGGCTTTGCGTTGGAGCCGGTTTAAAAATCTCATGAAACCAATCGGTGCCTTGTTTATTTGCTTTTACAATCTGATAATAAGGTCTTCCAAAATCGATATTGTATAAAGCCGGATTCACGGCAGGATCCCCTTCGAAGGCACCGCTTGGCAGAATATAGTCCGGAAGAATCGGAGTGGCACCAGATCCATATTGCGGATGAACCGGATTTCCGGTAACAGAATCCACCTCACCGGAATTGCGATAAGCCAGCCAGGTAAGATCAGCCGTTTGTTGCGGATTCAATAAATCAAAACCCTTTTTTGAGGGCCTTTGGGTACCATAGTATCCATCGTAGGTTATCGTTGCCTTTCCTGATTTGCCTTTTTTAGTGGTCACCACGATAACTCCATTGGAACCGCGCACACCATATATAGAAGCTGCACCTGCATCTTTCAATACCTGAACAGATTCGATATCATTGACATTAATATTTGTCAGACTTCCCTGAACCCCATCTATGATCACCAGCGGATCAGAGTTTCCAAAAGAGGTAATACCCCTGATCCGGATATTGCTGGATGATCCGGGTTGGCCGGAAGTAATAATATTTAAGCCCGATGCACGGCCCTGCAACATCTGTTCAGGACTTCCTGCAGGCACTGCTTTGAGATCTTTAACATTTACCACCGCTACCGATCCGGTAATATCTTTTCTTCTTTGGGTGGAGTATCCCGTCACCAGCACTTCATCCAGGTTGGAGGTGGCGGTCTGCAATACCAGAGAAATGGATGATTGATTGCCCACGTTCACATCCCGTGTCTGGTATCCTACAGAAGAAATAGTAAGGATACTGTTTGCATTGGAAACCGGAATGGAAAAAGCACCGGTAGCATCCGACTGAACGGCAATATTGGTCCCCTTAATAGAAATAGTTGCCCCGTTTACAGGCTGGTTATTAACGTTCGACAGTATTCCCGTAATTCTATTCTGGGCATGCAGCAGCTGAGAAAACAGCAACATACAGATCATTAATAAATATTTGAATTTCTTTTTCTCCAGCATGGCAATTGATTTACAGGTTTAAAATTATTGTTAGTTTTTATATATCCGTTTGGTGCGGTAGTATTAATTAGAGTTCCCGGTAATATCTTTTACCTGCTCTCTTATGTCTTCCATTTCAAATATTCTTTTCCAGTTTTCTTTAAATAATAATGGTTTAGCCCGTTTACTGATTTTATACGCGGCATCGGAAAAACTACCGTTTACTTCTTTAAACAATACGGCAATCTGAATCCGGAGATGACCCAGCACAAAATCGCGGGCTGCTTTTTCCGGTACACCTTTTTTCACAATATGATCATAGCCCTCGCGGACTACTTCAATGCAGGTCTGCGCCAGTGTTTCTACCATCGCCGGTTCCAGAATAGCCATCTGCTCCAGCGTTATCCGGTAAGTACTGTCAATCGGACCATACATATCCTTTGAAATTTGTTCTCCCAGGTGATAGTGTGCTTCTTCGCCGTGCATAAGTGCTACAACAATAGACTGTTTAGCAGTTACCCCTCCGTAAAAGTCCCGGAAAGCGGCTTCTGTAGGTTCCCAGTTGAATACCGTTGGATGGCATGGATGAGCAATTACATATCCCAGATCCTCCCGATGATGGATTACGCCATCCAGTGGAGCCGCCGGATCAAGCGTCATTAACAACGCACCTTTTTTCATGGCAGGAACGATGTCACATGAAATTTTTCCGATAGTAATATCCGGTACAGCGAGAATGACCACGTCGGCCAATGCAATGGCTTCAGGATTTGCTGATACCAGAACATTTCTTTCCGCTAAATTTTTAATGCCCTGCTCACTCACTTCCAGGTAATCTAAAACATACTGATCACACCTGATAAAATTATCCGTCAGCCTGCATCCCATTTTTCCTCCGGCTCCTACTAAAACTATTGTTGTCATGAAAGTATTTTTTTTAAATATTGAATACTTGTCTCGACGCCCTGATGCTCTTTATCTACTGTACCCTGAAAAGAATCACTTTTAACAGACCAGGATTCCAATGTTGCAGTAGCACATCTTCCTGTCTTTTTCAGCTCGTTCACAATCCAGGGAATATCCAGTATTCCCTGGCCTGCTGCGGCTCCCTCAATGGCAAAACCCATTTTGCTGGAAACTCTCTTTATAATAATATCTTTAATATGCAGATTAACGGCGTAAGGAGCAAGTGTTTCCACCACCTCATGAATCCCTTCGCCCGCGCCTAAGGAATTCGCAGTATCCAGGCAGATCCCGATTGATTCTGCTGAAGTCTCCTCAATGATCTGCGTAAGCACAGCCGAAGAAAACCGGTCGTGATTTTCAATTGCGAGGATAATATTGTTTTCTTTTAAAGAAGGTAAAGCCTTTTTAATCATCGATATTATTTCTTCTATTTCGGGATGATATCCCTGATCATCGATTACCATTCTGATAAATGGTGATTTAAACTGGACAGCTATACTAATATACCTGTCCAGGTTATCCGAGGTCAATCGTTTTGTACCTGCCTGGATAACGATATGGTTTTCATCTGCGGTTCTCTTTAACATATCCCGCTCCTGAGCAGTGAGTTCATGAAGTGGGAGATTATCACAAAGCTGTACAAAGTGAATATCATGCAGTGCTGCCTGCTTCAGGATTTTTAAAATATAGATCATCCCCTGCTTTTGCTGCTGATATGATTCAACAGCCCACGGCCAGGTATATGATCCAATTCCTAAAAACAAAATGTTAAATTATTTGATTGTAAAAATGAATAATTGTTTTATTTATCATTTTAAAAAATCTGTCCTCTGTTTGGATTATTTTATCTACTTTAATGTAGCATGAACTTAAAACAGAAAAACTAGCAACGATGATCGCTCCATCATACCGGTTAATTAACCCGCAGGCCAATCGCTCTTTTGTTTTCAAATGGGAAGCTTTTGATCTTACAACAAGATGGCATTATCATCCGGAAGTGGAAATGATCTATTTTATAAAGGGAACGACAAATGGCGTTATAGGTGATGGTTTCAGGCAGTTCAATACCGGAGACCTCGTGCTTCTCGGACCAAATTTTCCACATGTACTACAGGAGAACCGTGAATTTGTAAAAGAGAAACCAGGCTGCAAGCCTTTCGGACTGATCATTCAGTTTACCGAAGATTTTCTGGGATCAGAATTCATGAATAAGCCTGAGTTGCTGGGAGTTAATACATTATTGAAAAAAGCCAAGCGCGGATTATTTTTCAGAAAAACGGCTACCCAGAAAGTGAAGGATAAATTACTGGAAATGCATAACCTTAATGAAACCCGCAAACTTTTCAGCCTGCTTGATGTAATGGCTACCCTAGCCGACACTAAAGCTTATGATTATATGACCAACAAAAATTACGGATATGATCATACGCAGGATGAGGAAAGGATGCGCAGCATACACCAATATATTTATGATCATTTCACAGAGAAAATAACGGTGAAAGACATTTCAGGTATTGCAAATATGACAGAAACATCCTTCTGCAGGTATTTTAAAACAAGAACGCTTAAGAATTTTACTAAATTTTTAACAGAGGTCAGGATTTCTTATGCATGCCAGCTGCTCAGCAATACCAATTATTCGGTTACCAATGTATGTTTTGAATCCGGTTTTAATGAGCTGCCTTATTTTACCCGGCAGTTTAAAAAAGTAATGAATCTTTCTCCACAGGAATATCAGAAGTGGAAAAAAGCTTTGTAGATTAAAACTGTTCGAGGAATATTTCTTTAAAAGATATTTTAGTATATCCTTTAGAATGAATCTGCACAGCGATTTTTCCGAAGGCAGGGTATTGATTTTCAGGTTCGGTATAATCCACCGCCTGTACTCCATTGACGATAATAACAATGCGGCGGCCCAGGCAACGTATCTCATATTCATTCCAGTCTCCAGGATGAATTGCTTTTTCCATTGTGTCGTGATCTGCTCTGCTTACATAGTCTTTTCTTCGTGATTCATCATAAATGCAACCCCAGCAGGAGCTGGCCATTTCGGCCTGAAAACCAGACATTTCGTATAGCGGCTCAACTTTGTTGCGCTGGGAATGCAATTGCACACCAGAATTCACCCATCCTCTTGATCCTTCCAGTTTAAATTTTAGCTTTAGTATATAATTTTTATAATCTTTTTTTGTGCTTAAAAAATCATTTTCAGGTTGCTCAACCGTTGTATCTCCCGCTACAAAGGCATTGCCTTCTATATGCCATAATTTTTTATCACCTTCCCATTTATTGAGATTTTTGCCATTAAAGAGAATTATTATTTTTCCTTTCTTTTGCGATGGATCGTGCTGGGCACGCAATTGCAGCGAGCAGACCATTGATAATAGGAAAAAATAGTATCTGATCATTATATTATTATTTAATTCCCTTTCAGGAAAGCTATAAGATTAACCATATCCTGTTTATTTACCTGGTTTTCCAGGCCTGCAGGCATGGCAGAAAGATACATGACATGCAGATATTTAATATCGAGGCGGTTAATTGTTTTATCCGGCGCTCCAAAATTACTGAGCGTTATGGCAGCCGGTGATTCGGAAGAAATAATTCCCTGGAGCTTATCGCCATTAATGAGTTCCACCCGCCACATGTCAAATCCGCTCGACCTGGAGTTATTGGGCTGAATTATATTAGTCAGGATAGCCTCAGGCTCCCAGTTATGTATCATTCCCAGGTCAGGGCCAAACTTTACACCGATCTTTCCTTTAAACTGATGGCACCTGGAGCAATTCTGTACATAGACTGTTTTGCCTTTCAAAGCATCTGCCGGTAACGTTAGGGCCTGCTGATATTCTTTGGTAATCTGCAATGCTTTTTCGTGGTTCTTTGCCAGCATTGCTTCTACCCTCGGCTTAAGTTTTTCATCGGACCATGCCTCCACTCTAACAGCCCTAATTGATCCTTCACTGACATGATTGATTTTTCCGGCATCTATAGCGTCAAGTAAAAGGGTTATCCTTTCAGGTGAGGGAAGGAATGTTTCGATAGAGGCTTCCCGGACAGCCGGATCCAGAGTATTCCATTGCTGTAGTACATAATCGCTCACGGTATTACCTGGAATAAGGCTGAGTGTTTTTAATGCCGCCAGCTGAATGGAGATATCTTCTGAAGGAACGATCCATTTTTTCAACAGCGCCTCGTAAGGCGCAGGATTGCGGATTGACATGAATTGAATGGCATCTTCCCTTTTATCCTTTGGCTGGTTTTTATCTGAGGCAATGGATACCGCTTTCGCAATGGCGGTCCCGGCTACCGCTGCATTATTAATTCCAATTACTTTAAGCAACTGAAGTGATGCCTTTCTTACAGCATGTGAAGAATGTTCAAAGAAAGTATTGATAAGTTTTACCTGTGAGGGTCCCAGTGTGGTAAAATTATTTTTTTTTCTTTCTAATCCCTGTGTCAGACCTTCCAGCACCGCTACCTGCCATCCAAGTTCCTTTTTCGGATCTGAACTTGTGACCAGATTGATCAGGCCACTGGCCTGTGCTTCATCACCGCCTGACCCTATTATATTGGTCAGCCGCTGAACCAGGGAAACATATGCAGGAACGCCCTCTTTAAAATTGTTCAGTGTTACTTTGAGCAGCGGCCCGGTTTGGGCATAAGGGGCAGACAGCGCCGCAACCTGGAACCACTTATCATTGATCTCACTGAAAAGCATTTTATTCCTGGTTGTTACTGCGGATTCAGCATTTAACGATCCCAATGTACAAAGCAACTGGTATCTGACTTTTGGGTCGGAATCATCTGCAAGGGCTAAAAGGGCATCGCCAAGAGCTGGTGAAGAATTTAAATGTAATTCAGCAAGTTTGATCGCATTTTCGCGGATTCCCTTATCTGTATCTTTTAACGCAACCTGGATAACTTGTGGCCGCAGTGCCTCCATACCCTCCAGTGTCCATAATGCATGGAGACGTCCCATGGCTGAATTTTTATTCACGGCCATTTGCTCCAGCGCAGGGATTGCCTTTTTATCCGCACGGTCTACCAGCATACGCTGGGCATTCATTCTCCACCAGATATTCGGCTCGGCGAGTTTCTCAACAAGCTGCAATGCCGTAGCATCGCCAAGTTTCAATCCCTTTGTCCATTCTGCGGTATTTCCTCCGGAAGCGGTCACCCTGTAGATACGTCCGCGGTCCGAACCATTGTACAGTTGACCCGACTTCACCAGTTCTTCTCCCAGCCATTCGGGATGTTCAATAATTCTACGGTACATATCAACTATATACAGCGATCCGTCCGGGCCGATATAATGATTTACGGGTGTGAACCATGGATCTGTCGATGCCAGGAATTCTTTATCATCATGCAACCGGCTGGCAGTAAAGGTTACACCGCGGTTGGTGAGCCGGTCGACATGAACAATATGATTTGCCGGATCAGCAATAAAGGTCGTACTGTCGAACAATTTGGGAAAAGCGCCGCCCAGGTAAGTGGTGATGCCGCATACTGAGGTCATTTCCACACTTGCCGGTTTGCGGGTTCCCGTTTGTTGTGTGATGGCAAAAATTTCAGAAATATCCAGGTGATCGGAGATTGGCTCGGTAGCGTCTGAAAGTAGCAGTGCCGGATTGCGGTCGAGGTACTTTGCTGCTAGTATCTCCTGGTAAATATGGTTAAAATAAAGTTGTTCGAAATGGTGACCATAAGCATCGAAGGTGTGGCCGAACTGAGTGGCGCTGGAAGTGGTTTCCAATGTATGCTTTCCGGGTTGAAAACGTACCGTGCGGCCGAATCCGTTTTTGGCGAGGCGGGGAGAATCCGGAGCCGCAGGATAATATATTTCCCCTCCCGGGTCGCCGAATTCTTTTTCGAACCTATGCGTGGTAATAGCGCCTTCATGACCGAGGTAAATCCAGTTGTCCAGGCCATATAGCGGATTGCTTACATTGTGCTGGGGATTAGAGAGGGCAAATCCGGTAAGAACGGTATCACGGATATCGGCCCGGCCATCATTGTTGCTGTCCTCGAGGTACAATACATAAGGCGCATCTGTAACCAATATTCCTTTTTTCCATCTCATTACGCTATTAGGAAGGGTAAGACCGTCAGCAAATACTACCATTGAATCCATTTTGCCATCTCCATCTGTATCACTCAGGAGTTTTATTTTTCCTGTTCCGCTGATATCGAGTGGATAGCCGTGCATTTCAGCTACATATAAACGACCATATTCATCTATCTCCATGTCCACCGGGTCAGATACCAATGGTTCACTTGCGATCATTTCTATTTTAAAGCCGGGCTCCAGCTCAAAGGTAGCAAGGGCATTTTCTGGTTCCACGGGACGAAGTCCGGTATCGGCTTTTATTTGTTTAGCTGTTTTATTCTGGCAACCTGAAAGGGTTACGGTAAAGGCAAGCAGGCAGAAAGAGAAATGTATGAATCGCATTGTAATATATTTACCTTATCAGGTTGCATATATATGAACTTCCTGACAATGTAAAAATGAAAATATGTTTCGAAAGTGATTTACATAAAGTTGCCTGCTATTTGGACTATTCTATCTATTAATGGATAGTAATGCATATATAGCGATAAGATTAATTATTTTTTGGTGTGAATTGATTGATGAAGAAAAGTTTGTCAGGCGATCCTGATAGATATAACTATTATATCACATACATACTGTATGCCGTCAACCTTGTCAAAATCACATTTTTACAGTAGGTTTGTGCCCATTTTAAAGGGTATATTTCTATGAGGGCAATTCAAATGGTGGACCTTAAGCAGCAGTATGCTAAAATCAAGGATGAAGTGGACGCTGCCATTCATGAAGTGCTGGACACAGCCGCTTTTATCAACGGCAGGGCAGTGACAGAATTTGCCGGTCACCTCGCCCGTTACCTCAATGTAAAGCACGTCATTACCTGCGCAAATGGTACTGATGCGCTCCAGATCGCTCTCATGGCGCTGGACCTTCAGCCCGGTGATGAAGTGATCACTCCCTCGTTTACCTATGTGGCCACCACAGAGGTGATCGCGCTCCTCAGGTTGCAGCCTGTATTCGTAGAAGTGGATCCCAAGACCTTCAACGTGGATCCCGCCTCTGTAGAAAAGGCCATTACCGCCAAAACAAGGGCCATCGTGCCGGTACATCTTTACGGACAATCCGCTGACATGGCCGCCATTATGGACATCGCCCGCCGCAATAACGTATTTGTTATAGAAGACAATGCCCAGGCCATTGGCGCAGAGTATTCTTTTCCCGACGGAAAACCCCAAAAGGCGGGCACTATCGGTACCATTGGCACCACTTCTTTCTTTCCCAGCAAGAATTTAGGAGGATATGGAGATGGCGGCGCCATGTTTACCAATGATGACGCCCTTGCGGAAAAACTGAGAATGATCGCCAACCACGGACAGAGCAGGAAATATTACCACGACATAGTAGGATGTAACAGCCGCCTGGATTCTTTGCAGGCCGCTATTCTGAACGTGAAACTTAAAAATCTTGACAATTATATAAAGGCAAGGATCACCGTTGCCGATTATTATGACCGTGCCTTCGCCAATCATCCCAAAATCACCACGCCTTTTCGGGCGCCATTCACCAGCCACGTTTTTCATCAGTATACAATAGTGCTCAACGGCGTTGACCGCGATGGCCTTAATGCCTGGCTCGCCACACAGGATGTTCCATCGATGATCTATTACCCGGTGCCCGCACACCGTCAAAAAATGTTCGGGGCCTTCGGTGGCAGAGGATTTCATTTAAAGACCACGGACTGGCTCACCGAAAGAGTGATCTCTCTCCCTATTCATACCGAAATGGATAGTGAGCAGTTAAAATATATCACAGATAAAGTATTGGAATATATAAATAAATAATTTAGATGAAAATTGCTGTAGTAGGAACCGGGTATGTAGGATTGGTAACAGGAACTTGTTTTGCCGAAACCGGCAATGATGTGATCTGCGTTGATATTGACAAGGCGAAGGTCGATAAATTATCCAATGGCCAGATCACGATCTATGAACCAGGACTTGAAAAATTATTTTTAAGGAACCTTCGTGAAGAGCGCCTGTTATTTACTACATCACTTGAAGATGGTGTTAAAGACGCGGCGATTATTTTCCTGGCCCTGCCCACCCCTCAGGGCGAAGATGGATCAGCGGACCTTAAATATGTATTGGGCGTTGCTGATCATCTCGGCAGGTTATTGAAATCATATAAAATAATTATCGATAAAAGCACGGTTCCTGTCGGCACCTCGGATAAAGTGCATAAGGCCATTTCGGCCAATTACAAAGGGGAATTTGATGTGGTATCCAATCCTGAATTCTTAAGGGAAGGCGTAGCAGTTGATGATTTTATGAAGCCCGACCGTGTTGTGATCGGAACAGATTCCGACAGGGCGAGAAAGATATTAAATGATCTTTATTCTCCATTTGTGCGCCAGGGTAATCCTATCATTTTTATGGATGAAAAATCTGCCGAGCTTACCAAATATGCGGCCAATTCATTTCTTGCTACCAAGATATCCTTCATGAATGAAATAGCCCAGTTGTGCGAAAGGATGGGCGCAGACGTGGATATGGTGCGAAAAGGGATTGGCGGAGATGAAAGGATAGGAAGAAGGTTCTTGTTTCCAGGCATCGGTTACGGCGGCAGCTGCTTTCCAAAAGACGTGAAGGCACTGGCCAGATCATCTAAAGAAGCTGGTTACAATTTTCGAATACTTGATGCCGTTATGGACGTGAACGAAAATCAAAAATTGCATCTTCTTCCTAAAATAAAAAAGTACTTCAATGGAGATATAAAGGGAAAGAAATTCGCCTTATGGGGGCTGGCCTTTAAACCTAACACAGACGACATCCGCGAAGCGCCGGCATTGTACATGATTGATGCTTTATTGGCAGAAGGAGCCACTGTGCACGCTTTCGATCCGGAAGCGATGAATAATGCAAAGATGCAGATCGGCGATAAAATATTGTACGGAGAGAATCAGTATGAATGCCTGGATGGAGCGGATGCCCTGATCATATCGACAGAATGGAACGAATTCCGCACGCCTAATTTTTTAAAAATAGTAACTGCTTTAAAACATAAAGTAATCTTTGACGGAAGAAATCTTTTTGAAAATGCAGCCATTCGTGAGCTGGGTTTTTATTATGAAAGCATCGGAAGGTCTCCGGCAATTCCGGCACATTCAAAATAATCAATTATGCCCTCAAAAAGAATATTAATCACCGGGGCAGCCGGATTCCTGGGATCGCATCTTTGCGACCGTTTTATTAAAGACAGCTACAACGTGATCGGAATGGATAACCTGATAACCGGTGACCTGAAAAACATAGAACATTTATTCAAGCTGGAAAAATTCGAATTCTATCACCAGGATGTGTCAAGATTTATTCATGTTGCAGGAGACCTGGATTACATCCTTCACTTTGCTTCTCCGGCCAGCCCGATAGATTATCTGAAAATTCCGATACAGACACTGAAAGTGGGATCGTTGGGCACTCACAATTGTTTGGGTCTTGCCAAATCCAAGAGCGCCAGGATACTGGTGGCATCCACCTCAGAAGTATATGGTGATCCGCTGGTGCATCCGCAAACAGAAGAATACTGGGGCAACGTAAACCCGGTAGGTCCAAGGGGGGTGTATGATGAAGCAAAACGGTTCCAGGAAGCCATCACTATGGCATATCACAATTTTCACGGGCTCGAAACCAGAATCATCAGGATTTTTAATACTTACGGACCACGCATGAGGCTGAACGATGGCCGCGCCCTGCCGGCATTTATAGGACAGGCGCTCCGGGGAGAGGACCTTACTGTATTCGGCGATGGCAGCCAGACGAGGTCTTTCTGTTATGTAGACGATCTGGTTGAAGGCATCGTGCGATTATTGATGAGCGATTACCATCTGCCTGTAAATGTGGGCAATCCTGATGAGATCAGCTTAAAGGCTTTTGCCGAAGAGATCATCGTTCTGACGGGAACAAAGCAGAAAATAATCTATAAAACCCTGCCGATGGACGACCCGAAACAACGGCAGCCAGATATTACAAGGGCTAAAGCGTTGCTGGGGTGGGAGCCTAAAGTTGGGCGCAGCGAGGGTTTGAAGACCACTTATGATTATTTTAAATCCCTTCCGAAGAGTGACTTACACAAGCTGCCTAAAGAATTTATTAGCAGGATGTAAAATTAGATGGCGGTAATTGCGTTGTAAGAAGAGCATTTAACATAACATAATTATGTCAGGAGATAAGAAACGTAGCGCATACCGTGCTTGAACCGAAGGATAATCTTAGAAAGAAGCATGCCATGCTTAAACCTGAAATGAGATAATGGAAGCATGCCGTGCTTAAACCTGGAAATAACATAATAATAGCATGCCGTAGTCATGCAATGTCTGTAGACATGATGAGCACAAAAAACAAATACATTCAATAATTTTGCTTTAGATAATTAAAAAACAAAAGATGTACAAGGAACTGGTTGAAAAAAAGGCAAAACTTGCGGTTATCGGACTGGGGTATGTGGGCTTGCCTATCGCCCTGGAATTTGCCAAGGAAATAGCCGTTATTGGCTTTGATATCAATACCAAACGCATCAATATGATGCGTAACAACCAGGATCCCAGTAAGGAAGTGGCTGCCCAGGAATTTGCCGGACGCGACATCGTGTTTACTGACGATCTGGAAGTATTAAGAGAAGCTAATTTTTTTATAGTGGCCGTGCCTACGCCAGTGGATAAATACAATGTGCCCGACCTGAAACCGCTGATAGGTGCCTCTGCCACCGTGGGCAAGGTGCTCAAAAAGGGAGATTACGTAGTATACGAATCCACCACTTACCCCGGCTGCACAGAAGAGGATTGCCTGCCGGTACTGGAAAAACTGTCCGGTCTGAAAATGGGCATTGATTTTAAACTTGGCTATTCACCGGAACGCATCAATCCGGGTGATAAGAAGAACACATTAAAAACCGTGGTGAAAGTGGTGTCAGGATGTGATGAAGAATCACTGGAAGAGATCGCCAAAACATATGAAATGGTTGTGGACGCAGGCGTACATCGCGCCAGTTCAATCAAAGTGGCGGAAGCAAGCAAGATAGTTGAAAACACACAGCGTGATCTTAATATTTCATTAATGAATGAGCTGTCGCTGATCTTCGACCGCATGGGTATAAATACATTCGATGTGATTGAAGCAGCAGGCACCAAATGGAACTTTTTAAAATTCCAGCCCGGACTTGTAGGAGGGCATTGCATCGGTGTCGATCCGTATTATCTTACTTACAAAGCGGCTGCGCTGGGATATGACTCTAAAGTAATTTCTTCCAGCCGGTATATTAATGATGACATGGCTAAATACGTAGCCAGAAAAATAATTACGCACGTGCTGAAAAATTCTAATGAACCACGCGTGTTAGTTAAAGGAGTTACTTTCAAAGAAAATGTAAGTGACATACGCAATTCCAAGATTGTTGATACGGTAAAAGAATTATTATTATTTAATATAATCGTTGACGTGGAAGATCCGTATGCGCAGGGGGATGAAGTGCATGAAGAATACGGGCTGAAATTAGTTGAAAAAGAAGGCGTAAACTATGATGCCGTGATCGTAACAGTACCTCACAAAACCTACACGGACCTGGATGACGCCTATTTTACCAGTATTACCAAGCCTACAGCCATGATAGCGGATCTGAAAGGTATTTACAAAGGAAAAATCAAGAACAGAAAATACTGGAGTTTATAATGGATAATTACGAAAAGACAATAGCTATAACAGGGGGAGCAGGATTTATCGGCTCCCATGCAGTGAAGCTTTTTGTAAACAAATATCCTGATTATAAGATTATTTGTCTTGATGCGCTGACCTATGCGGGAAATCTTGAAAACCTTAAGGAAGTTGAGCATGCACCGAATTATTTTTTTCTTCGTGCCGATATCAACAATGAAAAAGAAATAGAGGCTGCTTTTGAAGAACATGGTTTTTCACATGTGATTCACCTTGCGGCAGAGAGCCATGTAGACCGTTCCATCATTGACCCGCTGGCCTTTTTAAGAACCAATGTTCTCGGCACGGCGATCCTGTTAAATGCCTGCCGCAAATGGTGGAAAAACAATACCGGCAATACATTATTCTACCACGTTTCTACTGATGAAGTGTATGGATCACTGGGTGCCGAAGGATTATTTACGGAAAAGACCGCTTATAATCCACGCTCGCCATACTCCGCGTCCAAAGCGGCTTCTGATCATTTCGTGATGGCATACCACCACACTTATGGCCTGCCTGTGATATTGTCTAACTGCTCCAATAATTACGGATCTAATCATTTCCCGGAAAAATTAATTCCGCTGATGATTAATAATATACGCAACAACAAACCGTTGCCTGTCTATGGAAGGGGAGAAAACGTGCGTGACTGGTTATGGGTGGAAGATCACGTACGTGCCATCGATACTATTTTTCATAACGGAAAAGTAGGAGAGAAGTATAATATAGGAGGATTAAACGAATGGAAAAATATCGACCTGGTATATTTACTGTGCAGTATAATGGATAGCAAACTCGGTCGTGAAACAGGAACCTCTGCTAAACTCATCCATTTCGTTTCTGACAGGCCCGGTCACGACCTGCGATATGCGATCGATGCCACCAAGCTAATGGGCGAACTGGGCTGGAGACCATCGGTAAACTTCGAGACAGGCCTTGAGAAAACCGTCGACTGGTATCTCGCTAACGAAGATTGGGTGAACCATGTCACTTCCGGAGACTATCAGCAGTATTATGAAGAACAATACCTCAAGCGCAACTAATGCCTTTTATACCTACCATTTTTCCCGGATTGATAATTATCGAACCTGCTGTGTTTGAAGACGCAAGAGGATATTTTTTTGAATCATATAATGAAAGATCTTTCACGAACGGTGGTATTGATATAAAGTTTGTTCAGGACAACCAGTCAAGGTCGTGCTATGGCGCGATCAGGGGATTACATTACCAGGCACCACCTTATGCACAAACCAAACTGATAAGAGTGTTGAATGGTACAATCATAGATTCAGTGCTCGACCTTCGGCAGGGTTCCCCAACCTTCGGTGAAAGTTTTTCCCTCGAATTGTCTGCGGAAAACAAAAAACAGTTGCTGGTTCCAAGAGGTTTTGCGCATGGATTTTCTGTTATCAGTAAAATCGCGGACGTTATGTACAAGTGCGATGCTTACTATAACAAGGAAAGTGAACGGGGAATTCTGTACAATGATGCTGCTTTGAAAATTGACTGGCAGATACCTCCTGATAAAGCCGTAGTTTCAGATAAGGATTTGTTACTTCCTTTATTTAATGCTTATGCAGGTGAGTTCCTCTTTGTTTCATGATATAGATATTATTTGTTTTTCGCTTTCGAGGTGGGATGCCCCCGTTTCTTCGCCCGCGGTTTCCATTGCAAAAGAATTTTCCAGATCTCACAGGGTATTTTTCATTGAGCATCCATACTCCTATAAGGATTATATCAAAGAAAAAAAGGGCGCAGCAGAGTATAAAGACAATGGGATTACTATCATCACGCCACCATTGATCTACCCGATAAATTTTCTTCCGGAAGGAAAGTTATACAGCTTCTTTTCCAACCTTAACAATAAGATTTTATTCCGATCACTTCAGAAAGTAATCACGAAAAATAATATTACCAGGTATATATTCATTAATTTCTTCGATCCATTTTTTTTAAGAAAAATACTTGAAGGTATCGAACCGGTAAAGTTTATTTACCAATGCATGGATGACATTTCCCAGGAATCTTACACCAGCAAACACGGTGTGCGGCTTGAGGAAGAAATCATCCGTAATGCAGATTACACGCTGTGCACCTCTCTGGAATTGACGAGAATAAAAAAGCTTTTGTCAGGCAATGTTTTTTTATATCCCAACGCGGCTGATACGAAGCTGTTTAATAAGGCGTTTCTGCAATTGCTTAAAAGGCCAGCCGACATGGATTTCGCGGGGAAAAAGATAATCGGTTTTATGGGCAGTATAGAATACCGCACAGATTTCGCACTACTTAAAGCTGTTGCTGAAAGGCATTCAGATAAAATAATTTACCTGGTGGGTCCGGTGACTGGGGAAGAGCAAAAGGATTTAAATAATTTATCTAATATCATTTTTGCAGGTCCGAGAAATATTAATGAACTGCCCGCTTACCTGCAGTATTTCGATTGTGCGATCATACCATACAAAAAGAATGTTCTTACCAAAAGTATTTACCCCTTAAAAATAAATGAATACCTCGCCGCAGGAAAACCCGTGGTGGCCACAAATTTTTCTGAAGACATTTATTCATTTCATGAAAATGCCTATATCACAGATAGCCACGAAGAATTTATTAATGCAATTGATATTGCCATTGGTGAGGACAGCCCACAAAAAAAGCAGCAACGGGTGAATGTTGCCGCTTCAAATAGCTGGACCAAAAGAGCGGAACAGTTCTGGGAAATTATTTCACATTGATAATTTTGTTTCGTTCCTGAGGAACGACGGTGGTGGTGAGCGGTTTTCTACACACATTGCATGCCTGCGGCATGCAGGTTAATGTTTTAGTGGTATGATAATGAGTTTTTTAAAGAGATGCTGACAAGTTTTTCAGGCATGCTGCTGTTACTTCACAGAGGTGATCTCTGTCCTTCCATGCTTGCTTTCTGATTTCACAATCCCAAATCCCGGAGCGAACCATTCTGTTCCATCAATATTTACCGGAATCCCGATGCCCATGGTCTTTATTTTCATCTTGCTCTTAAATGATATTTTAAAACAATCCCACGTGCCGGCGCTCGTGGTTATTTTTTCTTTGGCTTCTACTTTCCGGTTATTCAATTCCATGCTAACGCTCTGTTTCATGCCATTCTTGTTATCCATGTCCATGGCCATCGAGGCATCTTTCAGGTTATCCCCCACATTCATGTTCGAAGGATATTCCACATAAACTTTATCCATTTTCACATCCGTTTCTCCTACAGGGCCTGGGTCGCCATTGGGATTGGGTGGCATGTTCATCTTCATATCTATTTTCATTATCCCTCCATCGCACTGAACAATAGCGGAACTTTTCGCGATCAACTTTCCTTTTTCATCAGACATTTCTGAATTAAGATGACCGGTGGTAACACCTCCCGATTTTTTTACGTCGCGGACAGTATACACCTGCCTGGCGGTAACATTTCCTTTTTTACCAAAGATCGTCATCTCAATGGTTTTGTTATTCTGCAGAAAATAATATCCTGCACAATCCTGGCAATACCCTGCCGAAGTGAACACCATTGCAGTCAGAAATAAAAATAATTTCATAAAAGAAACTTATAAATTCAAATGTAATTAAAGCATTCCGGAGTTACATTGTTTCGAAAACATTTTCCACGTTCGTGGTATCATCCGGGGTTATCAGTTTCCTTTACCAAACTTCTTAAGCATGTTGTCAACAGTCATGTTTCCTTCATTGGTGGTGATCATTTTACCTTGTTTGTCGTAAAAGGCAATAAATGGAAAATTATGGATCTGGTAAAAAGGAGGGAAGAAATAATTGGTGTCCCGGCCTATAACAAAGTTGGGATACTTTGCCAGCTGGTATTTCTTATTAAAATCCGCCAGTTCTTCAATAGGCTGGTAGGTGGCCATGACGAACTGGTATTTTTTCAGGTCGTTTATCCGCTTGATCATCCATTCCATCTGGTGCTGGCAATGCTCACAGGAAGGACTAAAAAAGATGATTATTGTTGGAACATTCTTTCTTAACCTGGCCGAACTGAAAATGGATTTATCAATCTTCTGCAAGGTAAAGGAAGGGAAGTCTTTAGACTGCCTGAATGCAGGTGGTTGATCTTGTGAATAGCTTTGCCTGTAACAGAAAACAGCGAGAAATAGGAATAGCCGGAAATTCATGAGCCTGTGTTTTATGGGTACAAATGTATTGATACTTCCCCTTACCTTTGCCGTCCGCCGGTAAAAACGGTTTCAATTATAACAAAAGACTAATAATTATGGCAACTACAGCCGATATCAGCAGGGGAATGATCTTGAAATTGGACGGTAGTCTTTATTCCGTTGTAGAATTCGGACAAAATAAAACCGCGCGTTCGGCTGCAAAGGTCTGGGCAAAACTCAAGGGTGTTGACAATGGCCGGTCCATTGAGCACACGTGGAACTCCGGCGAAACGGTGTTCCCGGTGCGAGTAGAAAGAAAGGCATACCAGTTTCTATATAAAGACGATTCGGGTTATACATTCATGGATGTTGAAACCTTCGAACAGGTGACCGTATCCGAAAGTTTTGTGGATGCTCCACAGTTTCTGAAAGACGGACAGGAAGTATCAGTGTTAATGAATACGGAGACCGATCTGCCAATGAGCGTGGAACTGCCTGATAAAATCGTATTGCTGGTTACCTATTCTGAACCGGGATTAAAAGGCGACACCGCCACACGAACATTGAAGCCTGCAAAGGTGGAAACGGGCGCGACGGTGAATGTTCCCTTGTTTGTAAATGAAGGCGAGATGATCCGGGTAAATGCCAAAACCGGTGAGTATGTAGAAAGAGTGAAATAATAAGATTACTCTAAATCCTTATCTTAGCCGCTGTTTTCACGAAATCATTACCAAAAACCATTGCAGATGGATTTCAAACAAATTCAGGAGTTGATTAAAATGATCAACAAGTCCAATATTGGAGAAGTGTCTATTGAGGAGAAAGGATTTAAACTGACCATCAAACAAAAAGAAGAAGCGGTACAGAACGTATTTGCCGCGCCGGCTTCGGCCCCACAGCTATACGCCCCGCAATTGGCACAGCCTCAGGTTGAAGGGCCTTCAGCCGAAAAAACCAAGACCACTGCAGAAGCGGCCGCCGATAACCTTATTACGATCAAAAGCCCGATGATAGGAACGTTTTACCGCAGTTCTACGCCGGGCAAACCTGCTTTCGTTGAAGTAGGCGATGATGTGATCACTGGTAAAGTGGTATGTATTATCGAGGCGATGAAATTATTCAATGAAATTGAAAGTGAGGTAAAAGGCAGGATTGTGAAGGTGCTGGTGGATGACGCTTCACCTGTTGAATATGATCAGCCGTTGTTCCTTGTAGATCCTTCTTAGGAACAAATCCGAGAACCAAACGATTTAAGAAAGATGTTTAAAAAAGTATTGATTGCCAATAGGGGAGAAATAGCGTTGCGTGTAATTCGTACCTGCAAGGAAATGGGAATTAAAACGGTCGCAGTTTATTCCACGGCAGATAAGGACAGCCTGCATGTAAAGTTTGCAGACGAAGCAGTCTGTATCGGTAAGCCCTCCAGCGCCGATTCTTATTTAAACATTCCACATATAATGGCGGCGGCAGAGATCACCAACGCCGATTCTATACATCCCGGATATGGATTTTTAGCAGAAAACGCAAAATTCGCAGAGATCTGCGGCGAACACAATATAAAATTCATTGGACCCACTCCCGCCCAGATCAGGTCTATGGGAGATAAAATGACTGCTAAAGAAACGATGATAAAAGCCGGGGTGCCCATTGTGCCCGGTGGTGATTCCCTGCTGCGGAGCGCCGAAGAGGCCCGTTTGGTGGCGAAAGAAGTGGGCTACCCGGTAATCCTAAAAGCCACGGCGGGTGGCGGAGGAAAGGGAATGAGGGTAGTATGGGAAGAATCGGAGATGGAAAAAAAATTTGAAACTGCCAGGAACGAAGCGGCCGCATCTTTCAAAAACGATGGTATCTACATGGAGAAATTCATAGAAGAACCAAGGCACATTGAAATACAGATAGCGGGCGACAGGTATGGCAAGGTTTGTCATCTGAGTGAGAGGGATTGTTCTATTCAGCGCCGCCATCAGAAACTGGTGGAGGAGTCGCCATCACCATTCATGACACCTGAGCTGCGACAACGAATGGGAGAAGCGGCGAAAAAAGCGGCCGGTGCGATCGGATATGAAAGTGTGGGCACGATAGAATTTTTAGTGGATAAGCACCGCAATTTCTATTTCATGGAAATGAATACCCGTATCCAGGTAGAGCATTGTGTGACGGAAGAGGTTACTAATTTTGATCTGATAAAAGAACAGATAAAGATCGCTGCGGGCGAAGCAATCAGCGGTCAGGACTATGAACCACAGGGTCATGCGATAGAGTGCCGGATCAATGCGGAAGATCCGTATAATGATTTTCGTCCTTCCCCGGGGCGGATCACAGTGTTGCACCAGCCCGGCGGGCATGGGATAAGGGTAGACAGCCATGTGTACGCTGGCTATACCGTTCCACCCTATTACGACTCGATGATTGCGAAGATCATAGCGGTTGCCCGTACCCGTGAGGAGGCCATCAACACGATGAGCAGGGCGTTGAGCGAGTATGTTATAGAAGGCGTAAAAACCACCATACCCTTTCATCAGCAGCTGATGAAAAATGAAGCGTTCATCAGCGGAGACTTCAATACACAGTTTTTGGAAGGATTTAAGATGGTGTAGCTTTTTAGCGGGCTATTGTGACCTGGCTTGTTTGTTTTATGCCGTTTTCAGAAAATGCTTAAAAGAATAATTAAGATACGCTGGTAATTTCCAGCCTCCCTTCAGCGCCATAGAACCCCGCCAGCTTACGGATAATACTTTCCACAACTGCGTCCGGGCAGGACGCACCACTGGTCATTAATATACGGACCTGCTCCTTTTCGGGGAGATAGCCGTTACACAGCAATTCCTGCTTAGTATGATAATTATAATGTAATATATCAGCGGAAGAAATGATCTTGTCTGAAGCATTAATAAAGTAGGCAGGTAGTTTTCCTTCAGCCAGCTCTACTAAATGAGTGGTATTGGAAGAGTTGTACCCACCCGCTACAATAGCCAGGTCGGCAGGCACTTCCAGCAAGGCCAATACAGCGCTCTGGTTATCATTTGTCGCATAGCACAAAGTATCCCGGTTGTCGGCAAACCTTTCTTCTATTATGTCATCGTTCAGGTGATAATGATCTTTCATTACCTGCTTCAGGTAATCCGCGATTGCCTGTGTGTCCGTCGCCAGCTGCGTGGTCTGGTTCACCACTCCTATCCTCTGCAGGTCTGTTAAGACATCGAAACCTTTTGAGTACCGGGTTGCAAATTCAGCATAGAAACCGTTTGGAGGCAATTCGCCGGTAATATAACGACCTAGTATAACCGCATCATTCATATCATTCACCACTACCGATGGTGCGCTGGACGAAGCGTGCGAAAATGTTGCCCTTGTTTCTTCATGTTTTGGCTTACCATGTATTATAATACTGTATCCCTTCAAAGCGATCTGGTCTCCGCGGTTCCATACTTTTTCTACAAACGGGCAGGTAGTATTGTATTTTTCAATTTTAATTCCTTTTGTTCTTAGCTCTTTTTCGATCTGCAGGGTGGTGCCAAAAGCAGGAATAAGCACGATGTCTTCTTCAGTAAGTTCACTGAAAGGGATTAATTCTTTGCCGGAAGTATCCTGTAAAAATTGCACACCTTTTTCCAGCAGATCAGCATTAACCTGCGGATTGTGGATCATCTCACTTAATAAAAAGATTCTGCGTCCCTGGTTCTCTTCAATTGTCCTGAAAGAAATTTCTATTGCATTTTCCACGCCATAACAAAATCCAAAGTGCCGTGCAAGATATATCTGCAAGGGTCCAAGATCCAGCAGGGTAGGACTAAGATCTTTTTTCATCTTGTCGTCCTGCTTTCTTTTGCTTTTGATCGCGGAGATCAGCGGGCTGCGGTATGTTGTCGGAACGTTGAATGACTTCACAGGAAGTGAAGATACGAAATGTGTATTTTCGTGCCATGAATATCCATTTTGATCCGGTGAGCTGGTCGATGAATACGAATATTTATGAAGTTAACCTTCGTCAGTATTTTCCTGAAAGTACTTTTCAATCTTTTATAAAAGAACTACCCCGCCTGGCAGATATGGGCATCAAAATACTTTGGTTCATGCCCATCATGCCCATCAGCCACAAAATGCGCCAGGGGAAGTTGGGAAGCTATTATGCCTGCTCTACTTACACCGATACCAATCCTGAATACGGAACCGTCAGTGATTTTAAGGATATTGTAAAAATTGCTCACGATAACGGCCTGAAGGTGATCATTGACTGGGTGGCCAACCACACCGGCTGGGATCACGAATGGACCCGGACCAACCCCGGCTTTTATAAAAAAAATGCCAACGGCGAATTCTACGATGGCAACGGCTGGGCAGACGTGATAGACCTGAATTTTTATGACCAGGCCATGCGAAAAGAAATGATCAGCGCCATGGAATTCTGGATAAAGGAATGCGATATCGACGGATTCCGCTGTGACATGGCCCACCTCGTGCCTTTCGATTTCTGGCGCGATGCCCGCAGGCAGCTCGAAACCTTTAAACCATTATTCTGGCTAGCCGAAACAGAAGACGACAACTACCAGTACGTATTTGATTGCAGCTATGCCTGGAAATTTATGCACCTGTCGGAAAATATAGTAAAACAGCAGGCAGGAGTGGACGAACTGCGCTTGCTTTTATCCGTTTACCTGAAAAAAAGACTTCCCTATACCAATCATCTTTTCTTCACTTCCAACCATGACGAAAATTCCTGGAACGGAACGGAATATGAAAAATATGGTCCCGCCGCGTTGTGTTTTGCCGTTTTTACCTGTACCTGGAACGGTCTTACACTGGTATACAACGGACAGGAATTACCCAATCATAAGCGCCTGGCCTTTTTTGACAAGGATCCTATCCAGTGGACAGGAAAATATGAGTTGCACGATTTTTATAAAAAACTTCTTTGTTTAAGAAGTGCTTTCGGAGAAGAGCCCACTGAAATAATAACTCTTGATACCAAGGGCGACCGCCACATATTTACCTTTTTAAAAATTTCCCGCTTCAAACAAATTCTCGTAATACTTAATTTTTCAGGAGTACAACAAACGGCGCACATCGAAAATTCACTGGTAAACGGAACTTACCGCGACCTATTCACTGATACAAATAAAGAAGCTCCATCAATACAAAATATACTGATGGAGCCCTGGAGTTATCTGGTGCTGGAAAAACTTACTTAGTCGCGTTATCCATGTTAATGACGAAATTATATACCCCTTCATATCCAGGATAAACGCCTTCCACTTTTACACTGTTGTCACCTTTGTCGAGGATTTTTCTGAAATCATCTACTGTGTTTACCTTATCATTATTAGCCTTTAATATCACAAATCCGTCCTGTACCCTTACTTTACTCAGAAGACCCCTTTGTCCAATGCTTTTTATCACCACGCCACCGGTTACCCCAAGTTCTTTCGCCTGGTCCTTATCAAGCGTTTGCAGGTCGGCTCCAAGCCTGTCGAGCACTGATGTTTTCACTACTTCCATTGTACCAGTACTGTTACGGAGCGTTACAGGTATCCTGAAATCCCTGCCCTCACGTTTGTAATTGATGAATATTTTATCTCCGGGGCGGTAAGTGGCAATTTGTCCAACCATTTCGGCGCCGCTGGTAATCGAAATATCATTGATACCGGTGATCACGTCACCGCTTTTGATTCCTGAACCGAAAGCCGCGCCATCTTTCAGCACATCTTTCACATATACGCCGCCTTCATAGTCAGGTATCTTTTGTTCTTTCTTTTGTTCTTCGCTAAGATTTTCGGGCAAGTACTGAATACCGAGGTAGGCTCTCTGCACGGTTCCGAATTTCATCATATCGGCAATGATCTTCTTTACAATATTTACAGGAATGGTGAAGGAATATCCTGCATAGGAACCTGTGGGGGAAGCAATAGCTGAATTTATACCGATCAGTTTGCCATCTGTATTTACAAGTGGTCCCCCGCTGTTTCCGGGATTAACCGCCGCATCTGTCTGTAAGAAAGATTCAACGGGCGTTTTGCTCTGCCTGCTGTTGATCTCCAGCGTCCTGCCCTTTGCGCTTACAATACCTGCTGTAACAGTCGCCTCAAGATTCAGCGGATAGCCCAGGGCTAGTACCCACTGACCAACCTTTACTTCGTCCGAGTTGCCATAAAGCATAAAAGGAAGACCTTTTGCCTCGATTTTCAATAGTGCCAGGTCACTGCTGGGATCAGCTGAAATCAGTTTGGCCTTAAAAGATCTCCTGTTGCTCAGGGTAACAGTGATGTCATCTGCGCCATCAATTACATGGTTATTGGTAACGATATATCCGTCATCGCTGATAATGGCTCCTGAACCGGATGCCATTTGCGGAAGCGACCGGGCGCGGTCTCCAAAAAGATCATCAAGATCAAACATATCGCCAAAAGGACTTTTTTTAGGCAGGTTATTGGAAGCCGTCCTGTTGATGGTTGTTTTTATGTGAACGGTTGCCGGGATGGCTGCAGAAGCGGCAGGAGTAAAATCAACAAATGCATTTCCGCTGTTTGCTCCATTAAATCCTGCATAATTTGCGGGAGCTTTTCCGGAATCGATTGATTTTGTCTGCTGGTAAAAATAAGTGGAATCACTTTTTGTAATCTTATCGTAGCCCCATATGGTCGCCAGCGTGGTTCCTGCGCTGAGTATGACAATGGCAAGTGTTTGTGTGAGTTTCATATTTGATGAATGTTGTGGTTTATCTACTGTCAAATTGCATGCCTGCACAACAAATAAACGATGTATCTGCAAGATTGTCCATTTAGTCAATTCAGTTTAACATATAATTTACTAAGACTTTCGTAGATCATGCCATATTTTCCAGGGTTACCTTATAATTCCAGCAAAAATCTCAGTGTGTCTGCCTTATCCGCATAATCTTTTAGCGCGGGTAGTTGGGCCTGTCCGAAAGGAATGTCATTTTTGCTTACGATGCACTGGATGTCGGCGCTAACCTCAAGTTCCTTTCTTACTTGTCCAATGTCATTATAAAACTCATAATGCAGCTGGCTGATCGGTGAAAACAGTGCTTTATTTTCTTGCAGCAGCACTGATCCGTTAGTCATGTAATACATTTTATTAATAATGAGAATAGCCAGCTGGTAGTCGTAATTATTTTTATACTTGTGATTATCACTCAGCAGCGTATACTTTTTGAATGATTCCAGCAGAGGCAGGAAATCGTATCCTTCCGGTACATATATTTTAGTCACGTTTCTGCAACCGAGCCCGAAATACAGGTACACATCGTCTGCCAGTTTTTCCAGATCACCCAGGGTTTCGTTGCCGGTAAGAATGGCCACGGATGTGCGGTTGCGGCGGATCATATGCGGATATTTGCCGAAGTAATAATCGAAATACCTGCCGGAATTATTGCTTCCGGTGGCGATATAGGCATCCCGGTTTTTCAACATTTCAGAAAAGGAAATGTACGCTGAGCAGGCAGGCTCCCATTGAATCATTTTTGCCGCAACGCCATTGATCAGCGCTGCGTCTTTAGAGGAGGGTCTGATGGTTTGTTTATGGCCTGAAATGAATACCGACAAAAAATCATGAAAGCCTGCCAGTGGAATGTTGCCGGCCATGATGAGACCAATATTTTTAGGTTGGTTCTGACGTTGCGGTATGTTGTACCAGCCTGTCCACCGCTCAAGTTTCCCGCCGGAAAGAAATTCAGTGGCAATGTGCTTAAGCTGGTAATTGATGAACTCCGGCAGGAACCAGGCATTGTCGTGGGAGGCTTTTTCTATTACGGCCACCCATTTTTCATCATCGGATAAAAGAAAAACACCCAGTTTTTTAAGTAAAACAACCCGTTGTTGTAAATCCATTCATTTATATTTGTCCTACAAAAGTAAACGGAATCATTTCATTGCAAAAGTAAATGGATAATCTCCTGGCAAAAGCAATGGAATTGTTAGTAAACAAGTAAACGGAATCATCATATAAATCCGTAAGTTATGGCTATAAAAATTACAGACGAATGTATTAACTGTGGTGCCTGCGAACCTGAGTGCCCAAATAATGCGATATATGAAGGCGGTGTGGAATGGGCGATCGCCGACGGCACCTCCGTGAAGGGTAGTTACGTGCTGATGGATGGAAGCCTTGTAAATGCAGACCAGCGTTTTACTCCCGTTGCGGTGGACACGTATTTTATTACCCCCAATAAATGTACCGAGTGCCAGGGATTTCATGAAGAGCCGCAATGCGCTGCGGTGTGTCCCGTGGATTGCTGCATACCCGATGAGATGTACAGGGAAACGGTGGCTGAGTTGCTGGCGAAGAAAGAAAAACTGCATTTGTAGAAGGTGGATTTTTTTATATTTCTTCCGGTATTCGCACCCTGGTGCCATTGAAAATGTTGCATAATGACGAAAATGTTACACATTGACAATTAAAGAATCAAAGCCTACCATCGCCTTCGTTACCGGTGGCTACTCCGCAGAAGCTGAAATATCCTATAAAAGCGCTATCACCATTGAAAAAAACATCGATAGGGAAAAATACAATGCCTACACAATAGACATTACTCCCCAGGGATGGATATATACATTTGATTCCGGGAAGGTGTTGGTGGACCAGAACGATTTTTCTATTCTTGTTTCCGGAAAGAAGATCTGGTTCGATGCCGTATTAATGGGCATTCACGGCACCCCGGGTGAGGATGGAAAACTACAAAGCTATTTTGACCTGCATCACCTGCCTTACACCACATGCGATGCCGCGTCTTCAGCTATTACATTTAATAAAAGATATACCGTTGCCGTAGCGGCATTTGCCGGAATTTCTACAGCAAAATCGCTCCATATTTTCCGTGAATCCCCGATTCCGGCAGAGGAGATTGCAAAAAAATTGGTTTTTCCCCTATTCGTTAAACCCAATAATGGTGGTTCCAGCATTGGAATGAGCAAAGTGAACGATCCCATGGCTCTTCCCCTGGCTTTGGAAAAGGCTTTTAAGGAAGATTCCCAGGTGCTGGTGGAAGAATTTATATCCGGCAGGGAGTTCACAGTGGGAGTATTTAAGACATCCAAAGGGATCACGGTGTTGCCGATCACTGAAATAAAGACCACCAACGATTTCTTCGATTTCAATGCTAAATACCTCGGTGAGAGCCAGGAAATCACGCCTGCTGCGATCTCCGAAGAGCTGGCCAACACGATAAGGGCTTCAGCCATAAAAGTTTTTGAAATATTTAATTGCCGCGGAGTAGTGAGGATCGACTTTATTTATAATGAAAAAACGCAGCAGCCCTGCCTGCTGGAGATCAATACCGTACCCGGCCAAAGCGAGGCCAGCATCGTACCACAGCAGGTGAAAGCCATGGGCTGGACGCTCAAAGAATTTTATTCAGCCCTGATAGATGAGGCCCTCTCCCGTAAACTCAGATAATTCTTTATTACATTTGGTGCCATGTTCAGATTCATAACCGGCAAGCCGCTTTGGATAAACATCCTGGCAGGCATCGTTTTGATTTTTATAGTCCTGTTCATTTTCCTGCTGTCCCTTGATTTTTTTACAAGGCACGGTAAAACGCTGACGATCCCTGTTGTCACAAATATTTCCGTGTCGCAGGCGGAGAAAATATTGAAGGACCAGGGATTTGAGGTGGAGATCCAGGATTCGGTATATGTGGACACTGCCGCGCCTTTATCCGTTATCAGGCAGTTTCCTGAGGGAGAGGCGGTGGTAAAACAAAACCGCTCTGTTTATCTTACGATCAACCGTGCCATCCCTCCCTCAATTGAAATGCCGAACCTGGAAGGAATGAGTTTCCGCACGGCCATAATTACTTTAAAGCAATATGGCCTGAAATTAAAAGACACGGTGTTCCGTCCGGATTTTGCAAAGAATTCCGTGCTCGAGCAGCAATATAATGATGAGAGGATCAAGCCCGGAACAAAAATCGCCATGGGCAGCAGCATCCTGCTGGTGCTGGGCAGCGGGCTGGGCCAGGATCAATTCAATGTGCCCGATCTTTTTTCTTTAAATTATGCAGAGGCGAAAACATTACTCGAATCCATAGGTCTCAGTGCCGGTGCCGTAGTGCCCGACGCCAATGTACGGGATACGTTGAATGCATTCGTATACAGGCAAAGCCCGGAAAAATTGACTTACGATAAACGGGTGAACCGCATCAGGCCGGGACAGACCATCGATTTATGGTTAAGCATGGAGAAACCAGTAAGACAGGCAGATTCTGCAGCTGTGGATAATACCAATTAAGCGGAAGCCATGTAATCATAAATTAACCAACAACAGGTAAATGCTAATTAAACTCATATGGAAAATATTTCTGTTCAGGAAGTAAAAGCACGTTTGCAGGCAGGTGAAAAATTAAACCTGGTGGATGTCAGGGAGCCCGGTGAAAATGCGGAA